>Ga0172380_10005021_pt1 | contig 16449 bp, 19 predicted proteins | sample Leawe162metaG_FD_119747 | JGI IMG/M metagenome (GOLD analysis project Ga0172380, IMG submission 119747) | Leachate microbial communities from a municipal landfill in Southern Ontario, Canada - Leachate well 162 metaG | ecosystem: Engineered > Solid waste > Landfill > Unclassified | place...
CCCGGACGCCAACATGTCGCGGGCCTACTGGGAGGGGCGGTTTTTCTACGTGAGACCCGACGATTTCGCCAACATGGGCATCTCCATCCCCCAGACTTGGCGCAAGCAATTCGACGTGGATTTCACGGACTATTTCACGGACGAGATCATCGAACGCGGCACCGCCCCGCTCGTTGTCCCGGCCGCCCAGAAGATCGTGCAGGCGACCGGCAAGGTCGTCACGGTGCAGGCGCCCACGGCCAAGCGCTTGCTTATTGTTCGCAAATAGGCCGCAACCGGAGAACTGATCACATGTCCCACAATACCTTGGTCGCCAACGTCAAGATCACCGACATGGACGCGCTCGCGCGTGCGGTCGCCGAGCTTGTCAGCGAGGGCAAGAACGTCACGCTCCGCACCACGGCCGGCACGTTCCGCACGTATCCGGGGCAGGACAGTCGCTGCGACGCCATGATCGGCCTGCCCAATGAGGCGTTCGACATCGGTCTGCGCAAGCAGGCTGACGGGAGCTACACCCCGGTGTTCGACCACATGCTCGACCGCAACAAGACCGTGGCCTGCGAGTTCACCCCCGGCGAACGGCGCGGCGACCGGCACACCATCGGCTCGCTGATGCAGCGCTACACGGTGTGCAAGGCCGAGAAGGAAGCGGCGCTCGCCGGCCACATGATCGTGCGCCGCGAGAAGAACGAGCAGACCGGCGAAATCTCGATCCTCGTCGAGGCCTGATCGCAGCCACCCCCTAACAACCACAAGCAGGAGTACCCACCATGGGGCAGTACACCATCCGAGTCGACAAGCTCGGCGATACGAAGATCGACGCCGAAGGCTTCGTCGGCGAGTCGTGCAAGGACGCCACGGCGGCGGTCGAACTGGCGCTCGCGGGCACCACCAAGACCGAGCACAAGCCGGAGTTCTACGACACCGAGACCGGTGAGAAGGACAAGAACCTCGCGTTCTGATCTTTCGATCCGAAGAGGGCTGGCCGTGCGACTCTGACTCCTCCCCGGAGAGACGCGGCCAGCCCTAACTTTTTGCAGGTACCTGCACAATGCTTATTCGTCGCATCCTAATGAACCGCAAGGGTCCGCCGGAACCGGCTCCGGCAATGGCGCCCGATCCGCCGTGGGGGCCGAGGCCCAACTTTCCGAAAACGGAAAAAGTGGGCACGCTAGCGACAGAGCTACTCGCTAATAATTCGCATACGCTACTGCCCCCCGTGCATGCGTGCATGTTGACCGCGTGGTGCGTGCGCGAACTCGTCGATGTCGATGGTTTGTCGGTAGGCGTGTACCTCGTTCGCGGCAACATTGCGTGGACCGAACATTCGATTAGCGGAGACCCTATGCGGTGCAGTCGTACCTATGTGCTGTACCGAGGGACTAGTCGCGAGGAAGCCACGATCATTCTCGACAAAGCACTCAAGGTGCAGGAAAGGGAAGCATGAAGCCCGTCCGAGTTTTGATGAACCGAAAGGGAAAAGCGTCGGAAGTGGCGCCGGTGCACGTACCGCCCGCCTGTGTACGTATCATCGATATGCTTCGCCAGTGGTATGTCGAAGGGGACAGACTAATCCAAGAAAACGACGTGCTTGTGGACTACGCTTCCGATATGCGGGGCGCATTTCTTACAATAGAAGTTAGCTTGCGAACAGTTCGCCGAAGAGGGGTGCACCGAGAGAGGCCCGATGGGTCTATGCACTGGGTATACGCCGATGACACGGAAACCTATTCGGTGGTCGTTTATAGTGGCTGTGACCGCAGTGAGTTCGGGAGGAGGCTCAACATGCTGCACGCGTTCATTCAGGGAGGGGGCCTGCGAGACTACTATGCCGAATGAGATTTTTGTGTTCGGATCGAACCTAGCCGGCCGGCACGGCAAAGGTGCCGCCCTGTTCGCCCGTCAGCACCACGGCGCGATTTACGGCCAAGGAGAGGGCCTTCAGGGAACCTCCTATGCGATACCGACCAAGGGGTTCGCGGCGCGCGGAGAGCCGATGCCGGTCCTGCCGATTGCGCGTATACGTGTGCACGTTCTTCGGTTTATACTGTTCGCACGGCGAAACCCGGAAATGACCTTCCGGTTGACGACTATCGGCTGCGGCCTCGCCGGGTATACGCCGGAGCAAATTGCACCCTTGTTTGCGAACGCGCCTAGCAACGTCCTACAGCCCGTCGAATTCACCGGAGCTACCTCATGCGCGCATGCGTCGCCATCGCCCTAGCGGCCCTTTTTCTCGCGTCCTGCGGCGCCGTCCGTAACGGCGGGGGGCTCATAGCCAACTCGACCGGGCCAGACCGGGGCTACATCATTTTTTACGAGGATGGGAAACCGAAACGCATCTACGTCGGAGAGGATGCGTGGAGAAACAGCGCGAGCGAAAATCGCTGACCCGCCAGATACGGTAAAAGCGCAGGACACCGAAAAGGTCCTGCGCTATATTTTCGTCGTGCAACAACCGGAGCTATTTCACATGGGCCAGATCGTCATCAATGTCAGCTCGACCGGGGCTATCGAAACCCTTCTCAAGGAAGACGTACTCGATCTCTCTAAGTTCGGGGTGCGCGAAGTGAAGCGCATCACCATCATCGAGTTCGATACCGCAGCGCAGCGATTTTTCATTCGCTGGCTCGCAGGTCCGTATGCCGGGGCTATCCATGACGCCAGCATGGACGAGCACTGCCTCGGCGACGATTTCCTCGGCCTCTCGGAAGACCAGTATGCGACCTTCGACACGTACGCCGATGCAGTCGCGCACGAGATCAAGTGCGTCAACGCTCTGCGCCTCAAGGGGGTCAGCTTCGCATGATCCCGCACGTGATCGGGTGGGCCGTGACCTTCAATGGCAGGATACAAATCCGTACGGTGTCGGACACCGCGCGCTCGGCCAAGGTCAATGCCTTGGTCATACTCGCCGGGGCAAGGGTGTCAAGCGACTGGTCCGACGAGCGCATTTCCGACGCATTCGCGCGTATCGAGGCGCAGGGCGTCAAGCTTGTCAGAGTCTCCTGCGAGGCCTTCGCGGCCTGAGAAACTCTGCATGCACCTGCAAAAGAGGTACCCCGAATTAGCCCGCAAATATCTCTTTTGCGCACTTGACAACAATCTGAGATGCACGGTATAATCGGGTGGTGCGAACTCTACCCTTGGGCTGGGCAACATGCCGATCAGCGATAAGCCGAGACGAAATTTCTACGACATCGTGAGGGACGTAATGTTCGAGCAGCGTCTGTATCTCGACCTCTATGAGCGGGAGACACTGGCGTTCATCTTCGGACGCACCTCGCTCTTCTTCAAGGAATGGGAAACCATCCCGCTCCGGCATTTCATGGAGGGCGTGCGGTCGGCCGATGGCGCGACCGTCATGTCGCCTATCGCCATGAGCGAAACCAAGCTGCTCGAAAGCCTAAAGCACCTTGAGCACAAGGGCATCATCGAAGTGCGGAGGCATCCCGTCAACGCCTCGCAGTACCGCATCCGGGCGTTTTCCGAGATCGACCAGACCTCGCTTTTGACGTACATGCAGCGCCATCAGCCGAAGCAGTATCAGTCGATTATCGGCAGACATTTCCGCCAAGAGATGCGTCCGACGCTCTCTACACTGGCATTGCGTAATACCAGACGCATACAGGAAGCGGAAAACCGTTCCCCCAAATTTGGGGTAATGGATACCCCGTATACGGGGGAACGGGTTACCCCAAATTTGGGGGAACATAATACACCTATTATAAATACACCTATTCCTAATACATCCAACCTTACGGTTGGGCGCGTAAGACGGTCTCTTTCTTTGCCGAAGGCCAAGTGAATGTCCAAGGAAACTCTACTGGCGATAGCCAAGGCTGCGCAGTCTCGCTCCGACGAGCGTCGTAAGACGCGGATATCGAAGAATACCTCCGGCAGTTGGCGGTTGGTATGGGACGGGGCTATGCGGAAGTTCTACCCCGAATGCCGGATCACCTATTCCGGTATCGAGGCTTCGAACCTCAAGCAGGTCGTCAAGGGTCGCGGTCTCGACCCCGACGATGTCTCGAACTTCCTTGAATGGACCATCGAGCACTGGTCCTCGCTTCGCCGTTACGTCTTCTCTCGTGACCCCCGGTTTTCGAAGGGGCCGGAGTTCCCGACGATGCGGTGGGTGCTGAAGGACATTGCCGAGATACACGCCAAGTACATGTCCGGTAAGCCGGAGGTGCAGGCGGTATTGCCGCTCGGTCTTCGCAAGCCGCAGCGCGATGTCGTCGTCCCGGCCGCAGAGCCGGCCCCGGCCCGCAAGATCGTTCGGCTGAAGCCCGCCCCGGCTCCGGTCGCACTCCGTAAACCCGACGTAACCGCAGCCCAAGCCGAGGAAGCCCGCCAGCGCCTCGGTCTGCCGAAGTGGAGCGACAAGTGACTCTGCATGCGCCTGCAATACCACCTAAGCCTGCCGGGTTTATTCTGGAAGAATGGGCTGATCGGTTCAAACTAGGTCGGCTCCCGCCAAAGGTCTACCGCGCCTCTCTCGCGGAAGACGGAAGACTTGCACCGCTGCTGGCCTATGTTAACGGGCCGCACTACGCCGCCGACAAGCGGGCAGGCATTGGGGTGCATCTTTACGGGGATACCACGTCACGGCTCGCCGGCTTCCCATGCCTGTGCCGGGCCATGATCCTGAAGCACGACAACGTGCTGTACATTTCGCTCGTGGATTTGTTGCACGCCCTCACGGAAGACAAGCACCCGCTCGCCGATGATATTGACGATGCAGCGGCGCTGTTCGTCACCGGCATGCACGATGATTTCGATTTCCCGTTCACCGGGTACCAGCGTTATGTCGTGCAGAACTTCTTGACCAGAAGGTTCGAGCGCGGCCAGCGCAACTGCTACAGCACCTCCGAAGCGTCTCTGCCGGTGACATGGTGGAGTTCGGAGTTCATCGCGTACCAGAGCCAGCACGTTCGACATCTGAAGGTCTGATATGCCCACCGAACAGGACGTGCGGCTGCTGTCCGCACTGCGATCAGCAGGGTCTACCTCTGCGCTCCGTGATTTGCCGGAGCATTTCTTTGTCGACGACGACGCTAGGCAGGCGTTCCTGTTCCTGCGTAGCCATGTCCAGCAGCACCGTGCGTTTCCGAGTGTCGCCACGTTTCTGCGGCACACCGGCATACAGACGGTCGTGACGACGGAGCCGTTGAGCTACTACATCGAGAGGGCTCGACGCGGCGCGCTGTACACTCGTGTCATGGTTCCGTATGGGGCGATGCGCGACGCCATGGACGGGATGGAACCGGACCAAGTAGTCGAGGCGGCCAGACAGATACTCGCCTTGAATACGTCATTGTCGTCGTCGGCTAGCGACTACATCACGCTACAGGCCGCCATGGTCGGCGTTGTTGCCGACTACGAGGTCGCCTCTCAAACGATGATGTTGCGCGGTATCACGACCGGCTGGCCCGAGGTCGACGATGTCACAGACGGCTGGCAGAACGATGACCTGATCTCTGTCATCGGTAGACCCGGCGTCGGCAAGACCTACGTACTCCTCTACATGGCCTACCATGCGTGGCTCGCCGGGTACAACGTATTGTTCGCCAGCATGGAGTTGGGCGCCATGCAGCTTGCCAGACGAATGTTCGGTCTGCATTCCCGTATTAACCCGAACCTCATCCGTCGTGGACAATTGTCAACGCATATGCGGGCCGGTATCGAGAATGAGATGTCCGGGTTTGGCGAGAACGGGGTCCCGTTCAACATCATTCAGGGTGGTTTGCGGAAATCGGTGTCCACGGTAGAGGCGGTCGCAGACGCCACGGACCCGGACATCATTTTCGCTGATGCGTCGTATCTCATGAAGCCTGCGAGCAAGAGCAAAGGCAATTCGCAAGCAAGTCGTCGCGAGAACGTCGCGGATACCATAGAAGACCTGAAACGCATCACGCTCGACCGGCACCGTCCCATCGTCCAGTCCTTGCAGTTCAATAGGCAAGCCGAGCCGGTCAGGACCAAGACCACTTCTGCCGAAGATCGACGCAACAGCGCCGGAAACCCGACAGGAAACATGTCACTCGCCAAGATCGGCGAAACCGACGTTGTCGGGCAGGCCTCGTCGGTTGTCGTCGGTTTTACCGTGCCTGACAGGATGCAGCCGCAGAACACCCGATGGGGCAGATTTCTGAAGGGCCGCGAAGGCGAAGGCGGTACGTTCCAGATCAACTACAACTTCAACCCTGTCGACCTCAGCCTCATCCAGTTTGGCGTCACTGAAGCCGCGAACGACGATGAGGAGCCTGTTGGCGACCTTAACGCTCACATGGTCTGATATGGCTCTCGCGATACGCCCCATCAAGAAATTGCATGTACCTGCAAAGCCGAACGGTTTCGCGACCGCGTGCAAACTGCCGTGGTGGGGGAACCCCGCCGCCAAGGTCATGTTCGTCGTCGACCCCGTGGTTTATGACGAGGAAAAGGAAAAAGCCCCTACCGGCGCTATCGCCCCGCTAAGCAGGCGGTTCCTCGAAGGCCTAGCCCCGTTCATGAAATCTGCGGGTATATCCTCCCGCGATATCTGTGTCGTGTCCGCGTGCCACCCCGTCAGTCGTGAGACGTGGGATCGTGACAAGATGCTCGGGGACAAGATCAAGGAAGCGCACCCGGAGTTTCTTGCGGCGCACGCCGCCATGAAGCCCAAGCTTGTCGTCGCCATGGGCAAGGCCGCCGCGCGGCAGGTCTACAACCGTGCCGTCAAAATCACCAAGATACGCGGCATTTCGGAATACGCAGCCGACCTCAAGGCCGTCGTGCTGCCGACACTCGGCATTGCGCAAATTCTGCGAGTGCCGGAGCACTCCGAAACGCTGCAAGCGGACCTACACACGGCCGCCCGTATCATCGCGGCGGGGTTTTCCTTATCCAAGGAAAACGAAGCCCTCGTAACGGACTACAAGTGGTGCCTCGATCTGCAATTCATGATCGACCGGAAACCGAAGCTGATCGGTCTCGATACTGAAAGCTCATCGTTCGGGCAATCTGACTTCCCGCACTGGTATTTGCCGCAGTCCAAGATCATGACGGTCCAGCTATCGGATCGTGAGGGCACCGCATATGTCGTGCCCATCGACTACCCGCAGAATTACCCCGGTAAGCCGAAGACGCCCGAAGCATGTCGCGCTCTGCGGCAGAAGCTTGTGCGGCAGCTTAAGACCATCATCGAAGACCCTGAGGTCAAGAAGGTCGGGCAAAACCTGAAGCACGACTACCTGCAAATGATGGCGAAACTCGACATTCGTATGCAGGGGTACGAGGACGACACGCTTATGCTCGTTCATATGTTGAACGAGAACATGCAGTCGAAGGCCCTCGACGAGATCGCCCGCGTCCATATTCCGAAGATGGCGGGGTACAAGGACCAGTTCAGGCGCAAGTACGAACGCAAGGTCAAGGTCAGCGAGGACGACGATGATACGGGCCACGAGGAAGGCTCCATCTCGCGGATGGACCTCGTCAATCCCGAGGATATTCTCGCTTACTCGGCGGCAGACGCCGACTGCGTGTTGCGCCTGCACCGCATCTTAACGGCCCTGCTCAAGAAGGACCCGAAAAACTACAACTGCTATCAGAAGGTCTGCATGCCTGCGCTGCGGGCGTTCTGCGAGATCGAGCCCAACGGCTTCAAGATCAACCGCAAGGCGCTGGAAGAGCTGCGGGTCCGCGTCTCGAAAAAGCAAGCGGAGGAATACCGCAGGCTCATTCGTCAAATCCCGCAAGTCATTCGCGACAAGTACGAGAACACCGGGGTCGGGCTCAAGCTGACCCGTGACGTGTTCATGCGCGACTTCCTGTTTACGCACGAAAGAGGTCTGAAGCTCCCGGCGCGGACTTTCACCAAGTCCTCGACCAAAGACAATAAGATACCGTCGATCTCGACAAAGCAGCACTTGCCGTATTTTGCGAACATACCGTTTGTTCGCGACTACATCGTGTACGTAAAAAACCAGAAAATGCTGGATACGTACATTGGCGAGGACGGGCACCACGAAACGGTTGAGAACAAGAAAACCGGCGTCAAGACCCGTCACTGGGTACCGCCTACCGGCTTCTGGAAGTACATCGTCAACGAGTTCATCCGGCCGGCGTATGCTCTGCACAAAACCGTAACGGGGCGCAGCGCATCTAGCGATCCGAACGGCCAGAACTTCCCCAAGCGCGGGGAGTTCGCCAAGGCCTACCGTGCCGTGTTCGAGGCGCCGGACGGCTGGGTGCTCATCGAGGCCGACTATTCGCAGCTCGAATTGCGCATCGCCGGCATCCTTGCCAAGGAACCGACATTCCTCAAGCTGTATCGAGAAGGCGGCGACATCCACTGCGCGACCGCCGCCGTTGTCATGGGTATCAGTCTCGAAGCCTTCATGGCGCTCAAGACGACAGACCCGGATACTTTCGCGCTGCAACGATATCGCGCCAAGGCGGTCAACTTCGGCTTCCTGTACGGCATGGGCTGGCGCAAGTTCCTTGTCTACGCCAAAACGGACTACGGCATCGACTATACCGAGGCTGAAGCACAGGCAATCCGTACCGCGTTCTTCACCAAGTATTCGGCCCTTGGCCGGTGGCACGATCAGGTCAAGGAGTTTGTACAACGTCATGGATTTGTGCGTGCACTGGACGGCCGTGTTCGTCATCTTCCCGCTGTGGGCTCTGACGACAATTCTGTTTCTTCTAGTGCTGAGCGACAGGCAGTTAACTCGCCCGTTCAGGGCTTTGGTAGCGACCTTGGCCTTATTGCACTTACTCGGATCAATAACGAGCTGGATAAGTCATGGCTACGGGTTATCGGCTTCGTGCATGATGCCGTGATCTGCATCGCCAAGAAGGGTCGCGAAATGGAAGCGGCTCGCCTGATCAAGCGCTATATGGAGACAAACCCGGTCAAGGAATGGTTCGGGTTCGAGCCGCCTATCCCGATTGTCTCCGAGGTCGCCATCGGCATGAACCTAGCGAAGACCATCGAACTGAAGCAGAAATGGCTTGATGATCCGCGCGTCGTGCACCTCGAACAGATCAAGGCCTTCGACGACGAGGCATCCGCCGCTAATGACCTCGATAAGGCGGTCAAGAAAAACGCACCCTTGCCGGAACTGGTCAAGGCTCGTGTAGCAGCGGCTCGCGCCAAGGCACACGCCAAAGAGATGCTCGAAAACTACAAATTGCAGGCGCCTGCAAAGCGCCGCCTGCCCATTCTCGCTCGCCCCGGTACTGCTCGAAAGCCGTTCGTCGTGAAGCCTAGACCATCCGCAGCAGCTTGACACAAAATCTCGAATAGCGTATCATTCCTATCAGGATCGGAGCCGTACATATGACTATTCACAACGTCAAGGACAAGGCCAAGCTCAAGGAAGGCGTCAGCCTTATCCAGACCTATGAGGCCGCGTACCAGACGCAGCGCGAAGCTTCCTCGGCACTTGGCAAAGCCAAGACCAAGGTCAAGAATTTCTTCAAGGGGTTTTTCCCGGCAGAGAACATCCCGTCGACATCGAGCATCGACATCGACGGGATCGTGTACTCGTTCAAGGCCAGCGAAAGCGACATCCTCGACCCCCGCAAATGGTACGCGCTCTGGCAATCCGGAGAGATCACAGAGGATCAGTATTTCGGCGCGGTCAACGTGGTCAAGGAGGAAGCCACACTTGCCATCGGCGAGGATCAGGCACTCTCGATACAGGTACGCGTCGTCGGGAAGACTGCGGACGTTCGGCGCAATGATGCCGAAGCCGGGCAGCGTAAAGGCGTGTTCGTCGACACCCCGGAACGCTCGAAACCGGGTATCGTCAAGCGCACTCTGCCGAAGCCGGAGCCAATCCTCAACACGGCCCCGCGCAGACTCATTCTCCCAACGAGGAAACTCACCAGATGACGAAAGATCACCTTCATATCGTCAGCGACAACGAGTCGGTGGTCGACAGCCCGGCGCCTACCAATGTTTTCGAATTCACGCCTGAGACCATCGAGGAACTTCGCCGAAAGAAGCTGATCCGAGACAGTGACGGCCTCATCGAACTTGAAGCCGTACAGCTCGGCGAGGAAAGAGTCGGCGAGCTGTCCGATACCGAACGCGCGCTGTTCATCGAGATTGTGCATCTCACCTCGGAATTGTCCGACATGGTGCGCGAGCTTACGGCCCGCAGTCTCGACATCTACGCAGAGTCGATCCGTGGCACGGCAACGCCGCATGATGCGCACCGAAGGTTTCTCGAACGCGGAGACCATGTGTTTCCCAGTGCCGAGGAAGCGGAGACGTATTTCGCCATGCAGACGCGGTTCGAATACGTGAAGGCGTATTTCAACTATTGTCTGCGGGAGCGCCTCGGGCATTCCCGTATCTATGGTGTGCGGCGCGGGTTCGTCGTCATCACTTCCGGCAACAAGTACACCCTGCCTATGGACCAGAAGTGAACCGTACAAGTATTCTCGAATTCGCCAATGCGCTGGACCTTGGGCCACCAGACCCCTCGTCCAGCGCCGAGTGGCTGAACTGGACACCTTACCCGGCTGACCCTCGGTTGAGTGTTAACGCCCGTGGCGAGATACGGCGCGAGTACCAGACCCGTGCGCACCGTGCCGGCTCACTTGTAACGCCGTGGAAACTAGCTCCGGCTAACCGATATCTTGTATTCAAGTTAGGCAGGAAACGATTGTTCGTGCATGTAGTTGTATGCGAAACTTTCCACGGCCCACGCCCCGAAGGAATGATGGCGCTGCACCGAGACGACAATTCGCATAATAACGAGCCGAGCAATCTGTACTGGGGCACTTCGTTAAATAATGCAAATGATCAAGTAGCCAACAGAGGCGGCGATCATCAGTTTGTAGGAAGAAATAACCCTAATTACAAACTCACTTCTTCCGACGTGGCTGGCATACGTAGGATGCTTGCACGAAGCGACGGCCTGCGTAAAATTGCCCGTGTGTACGGGGTGACACATAGCACGATCACGGCTATACGAGACGGTCGGACGCATAAAAATGGATAGGACCGGCATTCTGGATTTCATATCTGCGCTGGACATAGGGCCACCAGACCCTTCGTCCACAGCAGAGTGGGTCAATCTCAAATGCCCACTCGCACCGTGGACGCACTCGAAAGGGCGCGACACGGTCGCTTCGTTTGGCGTCAAGGTAAACGACAAAGGGGCCAGCCACTGCAACTGTTTCACCTGCCACTACACTGAAAGTTTCGCGAGCTTAGCCTATAAACTTGGCAGTTTGCGGAAGCGTGATTACCAGTCTGTCGGCAGGGAGATCGAGCGGCAGGAATTTATCGGGGCCAGCTTCATCCCCAAGCCGTATCGAGACAGCGTCTTACCCGTTGCCGAAGAGATAATCGAGGGCTCCGATGTCGAGGAAGATCAGTTACCCGATCCCGCGTTCGCCCACCGTTACGAAAGTGCCGTTGGACAGCCGTACCTTCGAAACCGGGGGATTGACGCGTTCACCACCGCCAACCTCGGACTTCGCTTCGATCCTTTCCAGCGAAGGGTCTTGTTTCCTGTCTACGATGTCAGGAAACGGTTTAGAGGTTTTTCGGGTCGCAGAACTGAAGGCCCTTGGGGTGCCAACGAAAACGGAGTTCCAATCGAACGGAATGGACGTATATACCTTAAAGTTCGAGATTACGGTGGCCTCCCAAAGTCAAAAGTGCTCCTTGGAGAACATGCAGTTAGCCGCCTCGCGAGACCCCGTCCGCCCGCCGTCTTGCGCAGAAGACCCGGCCCAGCGATTTCTAGACAACCACTCATTCTCGTTGAAGGCCTCTTTGACTATGCCTACCTTAAGCGGCTGGGCTTCTCGAATGTTATCGGATTACTTGGCTCCCATTTGGCAAAGGACCCTACACGGAGACAGACGATAGAAAGTTTCGGTCTGCCGCTGATCATGTTTTTCGATAACGACCAGCCGGGCAGGGACGCCAAGAAGCGCGTTACGGAGCAATTGTTCCGCAGGGTAGGTCTATCGTCTGTCGTCTACCCGCCCGGATACGATGACGCCGACCCTGCTTCTCTCCCGCCTAGTGTCGTGTTCGACATGCTCGCGTCTCCGGAATTGGTTACGGATGTACCGGCCAACTGGTATTGACAAAAATATGATATGCCTGCTACTATGGATACCGTCCATCAGGACACGCAAAAACCGCAAGCACCGCTAGCAATGCTCTCCCTGAAAGGTTCTCCACATGGCTCCTCCAATCCGTAAACTCGTCAAGCCGCTGCCCAAGGCTCCAGTTTTGCAGGCACCTGCAAAAACCTTGCCCAAGCCCGGCCTCGCCAAGGCACCGCTCGCAGCGACCAAGGCGCCCATCGGTATCCCGGCGTCCGCCCGCGTGGCCCCGGCCGATGACGGTTTTGCGAAAGCCCGCGAGATCAATCAGGAGCGCAAGCGGCAGGCCGATCTTCGCGCCAATCAGCCTTTCGAATTCTATATGAAGCCCGGAGAAGGCGGCGAGGACGGTGTGATCCTCATCATCACCGACATGGCGCGCATGCCAGCCATGCCGTTCTTCCACTACCAGCATCGCTGGGGCTTCGTCAAAGGCCAGAAGGGTTCCGGCAAGAACGACGAATGCATCAAGGATGGCAACGAGGGTTGCCCCCTTTGCAAGAAGCTCGGCCGCGAGGGTACCTACGAGATGGTGCTCACCGTCCTCGACGGGCGCAAGTACACGCCGCAGAACGGCCCGAACGCCGGCAAGACCATCCCCATTTCCAAGAAATTGTTCATCGTCAAGACAACGATGATCCCGAAGTTCGAACGGCTCTACAAGGAGCATAAGACGTTCCGGGGCATGTGCATCAAGATGTTCCGCGACAATGACAAGGACGCGAGCATCGGGTCCGAGGTCCGTTTCGTCAAGATGATCCCCGAACAGGTCTTGCAGGCCAAGTACAAGGAACTCGCGGTGCCCGTCGACTACTCCAAGGCATTCCCGCGCCCGACCTACGACGAACTTGCAGCTCGACACGGTGAGTCGATGGCCAACGAAACCCATGTCGGCGGCGCGGATTTCGCCGGAGACACGGACGCAGACTCTCTCCCGTTCTGACACGAGACTACGAGCTAGGATAGACTGATGCTCCCCGGTCCCGCCTTTGCCACGGCCATGCTGTACGTCCCACTCCGGGCCGTGCCGAATGTCCCGGCGTTGCTCAAAGCGCTCAAGGTCTCGTACATCGAGAAAGAAGAGAGCTACGAGGACGATTTTGGCGAGACCGGGGAGGCCGAAAAACTCGGCATGACCGAATACGAGGAGGTCGTCTGTTACGATCTCGATATCCCCGGATACATTGGCGTCCCCCGCCACTGGGGCATGAAAGAATTCTCCCACCTCCCGTACGTTGACCGCACGGTCTTGAAACAGAAGCAACCGGAATTGTTCCGGCACAGCATCAAGGCTCGCGACGAGGCACAGCGCGCGTTCTGGGAGGAGTTGCGCTCCATTCTCGACCAGCCCGGCCCACAGGATGTTGTAGCCAACGCCCGTACCGGAACCGGTAAGACGATCTCCGCCCTCTGGATGCTTGAGGAGGTAATACAGGCTCCGATGCTCGTCACGGTGCCGAACAACTTCCTGCGCGCGCAGTGGAACGAGCGTATCGTCGATACGATGGGCCGTACGTGGGCACAGAAATACGTCGGGCACATCCAGCAGGACATCATGGACTATGAAGGGAGGCTGATCACCATTGGCCTAGCTCCTTCGCTCGCCATTCGCAACTACCCGCTTGAGCTTCGACGCCACCACACCGCCATCCTTTTTGACGAATGGCACAAGGTTGGTGCGCCGCGCATGTCCCTCGTCCTGCGCAAATATCCTGCGCGTGTGCGGATCGGGCTCACCGCGACCAATCGCCGGGATGCTCTGTTGCGGGTCTGCACGCTGCATCTCGGCAAGCCGCGCGTTAAGTCCACACAAGAGGTCATGCACCCGCAGGTGTACGTCGCCAAGTACCGACGCACCCTTAGCCCACGGTTCCGCATTGCCAGCGAATTCCACATGATCACGGCGCTTTCGCAGTTCCATGATCGCAACGAGATGCTCGCGAATATCCTGCTTGATTACGGGTGGCACAGGGACCGGCACGTCGTCGCCCTTTCGGACAGAACCGATCAGCTCGTAACCATGCGGGCGCTGCTTATCGAGCGCGGCGTACCCCCGGAGAACGTCGGCATTCTGTGTGGCACCTACAAGCGCCCCATCTTTGACGAATACGCAGGTCGAACAGTCGTCAAGAAAATCGCCATGTCCGATGACGAAAAGGCCCATATTGCAGGCACCTGCAATATCATCCTGACCACATGGGGTCAGTTTGACACCGGAGCAGACATCGACCGCTTGGATATGGGTGTAGAGCTGACGCCGCGAGGCAATCTGCGGCAAGGCATCGGACGTATCCTACGCATCAAGGAGGGCAAGGAAACACCGGAATGGTACGGGGTTGACGACGACATCATGCATTATGTGGAGACGGGTACCACATTATTTGCTGATCCGCGCCCGGTAGCGTACACTCCACTACATGATCTCGCAGCAGCTCGGCGCGCGTCGTACGAGTTTCAGCGAGGCACAGTCAACGAACTATGAGGACCGTCATCGATGGCCATCACCCGTAGCACCCGCCCATACGTCTTCCCGAAGACGCGTAAGACGCGGTACGCCCTCGATACGGAATACCGCGAGAAGGCCAAGCACTTCTCCCGTCGCTCCTACCGCCGTCGCGCCGCCGTTGAACTGGAGAACTGTCTCCACTCTCTCGACTTCCTGACAGAACGTGGGCACATGGAGGACGCCCGCATGCCGAACGGCGAAGTAAAGAACTTCCACGTTTTCTATCTCACCGAAGCGGCTAAAATGCTGCAAAAGCGGTATCAAACAATTTGGCGCTGGATCAGCAACGGGGTCATCCCCGCTCCGGTACTGGTCGCCAAGCTCGACAAGGGACAGCCACACGAGGTCTACCACGTCGATGAAGTACGGGTTCTTATTGAGGAAATCGGCAAGCACGAAAACACTGTCGCCTACTTCCGTAAGGACCATGTCCACGTCACGATGCGAATTGAGCAACGCATTGCTGATATCCGTAAAACGCTCTTCTCGTAAGGACACCACTATTATGGCAATCGCGAAAGCCGCCCCCGCCAAGGCCCCTGTCGGCAAGCCCGCCGCCGCCCCGGCCAAGCCCGCCCTGACCAAGCCGAACGGCGCCGCCTCTGCGGCCTCACCCGCAGCCCTGATCGCCGGAGCGGCCGGCACCCTCAAGGAGTCGTCCCTCACGGTGACCACCACGGTTCTCGCCAACGGCACTATTCAGGGCGAGCCCGTCGAGGAGCGCGAGGTTTCGGTTCGTCTCTTCGCGACCACCCCCGCCATGGCGGTCGCCGGGGTCAAAATCAAGAAGAACCTCGGCAACTATGACTCCGTCGAATTCTTCGTCAGCCAGACCGTCCCGGCCTATGTCGAGGATCTCGAAAGCGTCCAGCAGCAGGTCAACGAGAACGTGCTTCGCATTCTCGACGAGCGCTTCGCGGCTTTCGATCCGGCGACCTATGGCCTCGGCGGCGGCGATGCCGGGGAGAATTCCCTCACCGATGTTGCCGGTGGCGAAGGGGAAGCGGAAGCGGCGGGAGCCGAAGGCGAGGCCGAGGAGGGCGGCATCACGCCGGAATACATCGCCGAAGCTTCCCGCGAAGACCTCGTCGCCATCGTCGAGGGCAATCCCGACAGCTTCTCGTTCTCGCCCGATGACTACCCGGACGATGACGACCTGCGGTCGATGATGACCACCGACCTCTGGCCCGAAGACGTCCCGGCCGCCGAGCAGGACCCCGGCGAAGGCTACACCGAGGAGCAGTTGCTCGAAGCGAGCATGGAAGAACTCGCGGCGGTCTACGAGGCGTGGGAGATGGGGGCCTTCCCGAAGTTCAACGCCAAGAACGAGTCCATCGTCAAGAAGAAGGCGGTCAAGGACATCCTCGCCAAGCAGGCGGAAGCCGCCGCCGCTGCGGCCTGATCCCCCGCTCTGCTTCCACGTCATACGGGAGGGCCACCCGGCCCTCCTTTTTCATCTGACTAGGGATCGAACATGCCCATCACCGTGCGCCAGCCACTGATCGTTCCCGCCAAGCCGACCATTGTCGTGCCAGCCGCAAAAGTGCTTCGCCCCATCGAGAGCGTCGAAGCCGGCTCCGGCATCATCCCCCAATCTTTGCAGGCACCTGCACAAAAGACAGGCGGCATCAAGCGCCGTACCATTTCCGACAGCATGAAGACGACACATGTCGAACTCTATGGAGAGATCGCCAATGTCGTCAGTCAGATCAAGAGTACCTACGGTACCGCTGTCGCCACTCGCGCCAACGGGGAGAAGGTCAATTACGGCCGGGTCTCAACCGGCGTCCTGTCTCTCGATCTCTGTCTCG
>Ga0172380_10005022_pt1 | contig 16448 bp, 21 predicted proteins | sample Leawe162metaG_FD_119747 | JGI IMG/M metagenome (GOLD analysis project Ga0172380, IMG submission 119747) | Leachate microbial communities from a municipal landfill in Southern Ontario, Canada - Leachate well 162 metaG | ecosystem: Engineered > Solid waste > Landfill > Unclassified | place...
ACGGCACACCTCGATCGGCAACCTCAGCCCCGTCGACTACGAGAGGAGGCCCGTCCCGACGACCAATGCGGCATGATGCCCTCTACACCCAACCACTCCGGGAAACCGGGGCAGGCTCAAGAGCACCAGCATCGACGACCTAGTGAGAGGCGGGCTGTGAAGCCCGCATCCTGTCATTCCGAGTACGCCGATCGTCTGCAGGCTGACTGCAATTCACGCTACCAGGCCAGCCCGGCGAATCGTCGAGTAGTTCGGCGGCAGGAACAACCCGATCCGAGGAGGCCACCCAAGTCCTAGCGACCGTCGCCTGTTCCGGCCCCTAAGAAGGTGTGGTGCCACAACTACACTGGCACTCCCCACAGGTCGAGGGAGGCGAGATATGGTCAGCGAGCATAACGACGCGGTTCGCGAGCAGTTCCGGCTGCAGGCGGCCAGCTTTTCCGAGAGCGGATTTGCTGTCCGCGGCCTCGACTGGATCGTGGCGGAGTTGGCCCCGGCGGCCACGGACCAGGTCCTGGATGTCGCGGCCGGTGCGGCACACCTTGGACGGGCGCTAGCCCCGCGGGTTGCGCACGTGAGCGCCCTGGACCTGACGCCGGAGATGCTCGCGCAGGGCCAGCGGCTCGCCACGGCCAACGGGCTACGCAACATCATATTCCTGCAGGGTGACGCGATGTCTCTGCCGTGGATCGACCGGCAGTTCGACCTGACGGCCTGTCGACTCACCCTGCACCAGGTCGCTGACCCACGTGCCGTCGTGCGCGAGATGGTGCGAGTGACGCGGATAGACGGTCGGATCGCGATCATCGACATGGTGGCCGTTGATGCGCCGCCGGTCGCGGCGGAGATGAACCGCCTCGAACGACTGCGTGACCCCAGTCACGGTCGCACGCTGACACTCGCGGAGACCGAGGAATTACTGACGGAGGCAGGCGCCCGTGTCATCCACCGCGTGAGCCGGGAACAACCGGTCGATGTAGAGGACTGGATGGAGCGCACGGCCACCCCACCGGCCGTGCGAAATGAGATCCGAGGCCGCTTCGCCGCAGAGCTGGCAGGGGGAACACCTACGGGCCTGTATCCATTCCATGCCGACGACGGCACGCTGATGCTCACACACACTTGGGCTATGACGGTCGCGGTGCCGCTCGCGTAGCTGCTTGTTGCTGCAGGACGAGGGTGACCGTCATAGTCTGTCTGGCATTCTCGTTGGCGCATCTCCGGAGCAGTGGATGACCGCCGGGGTGGCACTCGCTCGACCGGTACCTCTGTGCAGCGACGGCCAACACTCGGTTCGACGCTAACAGGAAGCCTTACCCGAGGCGCCGTCGGTTCTCCACGATGGAGCCATGAGCCGCAACGACAGGACCCAGCACACCTCCGAATGGCGTAACCGCGTCACCGCGCACGGCGAGGAAGTCCCCGACCAGCCCCTCGCCAACCCGCGCAACTGGCGGGTGCATCCGAGGGCGCAGCAAGACGCCCTCGCCGCCGTCCTGGACCAGGTCGGCTGGGTTCAGGACGTCATCGTCAACCAGCGCACTGGCCACGTCGTCGACGGCCACGCTCGTATCGCCCTCGCCATCTCGAAGCAGGAGCCGGGCATCCCCGTCGTCTACGTCGACCTCGACGAGGATGAGGAGCGGCTGATCCTCGCGTCGCTCGACCCGCTGTCAGCGATGGCCGCCACCGACCATGACGCGATCCGCGAGCTCTTGGCCGAGATCAGCGTCGACGACGACGCGCTGCTCGCGATGTTCGAGAAGGTCTCGCCGGGCAATCGGAACGGCGGCAACACCGACCCCGATGCCGTCCCCGACGTGCCGGAGCAGTCCACCGTCCAGCGCGGCGAGGTCTACGTCCTCGGCGAGCACCGGTTAATGTGCGGCGACTCTACGAGTCCCGACGACGTGGCCCGGCTGATGGTCGGCGAGCGCGCGACGCTCCTGGCGACGGACCCGCCGTACCTCGTGGACTACCAGGGCGGCAACCACCCGCAGTCATGGCACAACAAGCCGGGCGTGAAGGACAAGCACTGGGACGATTACCGCGACCCGGACGCGGCCTCGGGGTTCTTTACCGACTTCCTCCGCGTCTGGCTCGCGCACTCCGTCGAGGGCGTGCCGGTCTACCAGTGGCACGCCACGCGCCGCCAGGCGCTCGTCGAGGACGCGTGGCGCAAGAACGGACTGCTCGTCCACCAGACGGTCATCTGGGTGAAGGCCCGCCCGTCCCTGACGCGCTCCGACTACATGTGGCAGCACGAGCCCTGCTTCTACGGGTGGCCCGAAGGTCACCGTCCCGCGCGGAAGCCGCCCGCCAACGCCTCGACGGTCTGGGAGATCAATCAGCAGGGCGAGCAGGACGGCATCTACCCCACCCAGAAGCCGGTCGAGATCTTCGCGCGGCCGATCCAGTACCACACCGGCCCGGGCGGGATCTGCGCCGAGCCCTTCTCAGGCAGCGGCACCCAGATCATCGCCGCCGAGCAACAGGGCCGCCGCTGCTTCGCGATGGAGATTGAGCCGAAGTTCGTGCAGGTCGCGATCGAGCGATGGGAAGCGTTCACCGGCCTCAAGGCCGAGCGGGAGGACTGAGGTGCTTCTCGGATCGACTCACCCCGCCGAGTCATCGACTTCGTGCGCGCCCAGAGTGAGTGATGCAGTCCACCAGGAACGGCACGAAAGGAATATTCATGATGCCGATCGACGGAGGACTGCGGGACAAGCTGGCGACGGGCACGGAGTTTGTCGCCAAGTACAAAGGCACCGAGCACCGCTGCGAGGTGGTGACCGGCGAGGACGGCAAGCGCCGCTTCCGCCTCGCAGACGGGCGCGAGTTCAAGTCGCCCTCATCGGCGGGCAGCGCGGTGATGGGCGGGACCGCCTGCAACGGCTGGCGCTTCTGGAGCGTCGCCGGTGCGAGCCCCACTGCAAAGCCGGAGAAGCAGACCGCGGCGAAGGCCGCGCGGCCCAAGTGCGACGCCTGCGGCAAGAGCTTCGTGGCCGAGAAGCAGCTGGAGCACCACGCCGCGAACGCCGAACGGCTCTGCCGCCCCGCCTAGCGACTGTGAGCTACTCCGATGGGTGAGCGCGGCCCGCTCCCAAACCCCAACGCCCGTCGCCGCAACATCCGCGCGAGCAAGGGCTGCGTCTCCGTGGCGCATCCCCGTGCAAGTCCCACGCAACACGCGGATGCCCCGTCCGGAGTCCATCGGACGCCATCAGCCGTCGCAGCACGACCTCGTGATCGCCCATCAGCTCCGACCGGCGTGCACGTACTTGCCACGCGAATGGCGAGTCGGCGACCTCGCGGGAGAGCCAGTCGAACTCGTCGAAGCGACCTTGCACCAGCGTGATCGCTATGAGGGTGAAACGGGCGTGATCCGCCATGCCCAGCACGTGGGACCGCTCCACGAGCGCGAGCGACTGTTCCGCAATACCCCACTCCTCGCCGAGGTGTCCGGTGCGACCGGCCAGTTCCCCTCCACGGTTCATGAAGCGCGTCTCGGCGACACGGTCTCCCGCCCGCGTAGCGAGATTAGCGGCCACTCAGCGACCGATCGGGCTAGTTCGAGATCGCCCGCCGCCACTGCTTCGTAATGGTCGTGGTCCGGGACGCCGATACACAGTTCGGAAAGCCGGTGTCTCACGGCAAGCTGTCGTGCGAGGCGTGCCGCTGCCGTAGCGTCGGGCGTTGATTCGTATCCGGCGAGGAGGACGAGCAGCCGTGCCCGTGTCTCTGCTGACAGTTCTTCGTCAGCGTCGAGTGCTTGCTGAACAAATTGGCGGCGCGTCGCTCCCCGCGAGAGCTTCGATGGTGCAAGTATCGGCCCCCGTGCGCTTCCGCCACTCCAGAATATGAAGGTCAGCGGGCAGGTGCGATACGAGGACGGGACTTCATCCACGATCCGTTCATCGGCAATCGACACCGAGTTCATCGACCACTTCAACTACTTCCTGGATCTGCTGGAGTCAGACGAGTCACCGGCGCGGGTACCGATCACTTTCGAGTGTCGGTTCTGCTCTGCTGTAGAGGCCAAGGTCAACTTCGCACCACACCGCTTTCAGGACCTGGCCGGAAGTCACATTGGTGTGTGTGCGCGAGCACGCGGCACTACTGTGAGGGCGGTGCATAGGCCGGGTAGGTGAGCTCATTGCCTTCGGCGTGAGCGAAGGGGGTCAAGTGGTGCAACTGCCAACGATGGCGGTCCATCAGATCACGAACCTCGACCCCACGCACGGTTAACGCGTCAGCGACGAGTGTGCGATGGCAGCGCCATGGCACAGCTTCCGCGCACATCAGCACCACGCGATCGGAGATCGCCAGGTCCATCAGGTCATTGATCGCAGCCCGGAAGGGTGCCGTCTGCATGTAGTCCGCGTACGCGCGGAAGCTCTTGTGACGCCATCCGATGTTCGGGGAGCGCTCGGACGTCGCCCGACGAAATCCGCCAAGCCGTGGTTCTCGCACGTAGCGGATCCCATATGACGGGAGGCTCACTTCAAGTGCTTCTGCGTTGAACTGTGGCATCCGCCTGGAGCGCGGCACGGACCGGATATCGACGAGCAGCGTGACCTCGGCCGTCCGTAGGATCTCCACGAAGACTTCGAGCGTCCGAATGGAGTGCCCCACTGTGCAGATCAGCATCGGTGGCAGGCTCTGCACGCCGCGAGCGATCGCGACGAAGACCATGTTGCGGGTGAAGTGGACGAGGTACGTTTCCAGATCAGCGTCGAACACACCGGGACGACCCAGACGAGGGGCTCGCCATCCTGCACGCCTTCCGCCTAGCTCGCCGCCGCGACGTGGGACGACGTGAAGTTAGGGCTTCGCCACCCTTGATGCTGATTTCGACAAAGAGTCTCGTTCCAGAGAACCTAGCTTTCTGCGTTGCTCAGGCCGTCCAGTTCCCTCTGCAATGCGATCACGCGTTCCAGCGCGGCACGCGCATCCAGAGCGTTGCTCGGCCCCTTCGCTTGAAGGCGCGATAAGTCACCGCGCGCCTCCGCCAACTCCTGTTGGACCACGTTGTGTGAGCGGTTTGTCATGCCCTTACCGTCGATCCTGTGCAGGCGTGGTGCGCGTGCGTTCCCTGGTGAGCGCCAGCAGCACGTTTCTGAACACGGTCCCCTCGCTTTTGTGCCGATCTCATTTAAGCTCGATGGGTGAGCCTCGGCGGTGGGTGTCGTCACCCCTTCACCTCCGTGATCAGTCCTTCGCGTAGCCCCCACCGCAGGTCACGCCGCGTTGAAGCGTGAACGGGCTCACCGCGCTCACCAGCGTGGGTCGCGACGAAGCCAGATGGTCATAGCAGGCGCGGCAGTAGATCGTGTCTCCGGCGAGGACGACGGATTCGCCGACCGCTAACGCCTGCAGGCAGGGGACTCGAGGCGTCTGATCGAGCGTGTTGCTGGCATTGTTGACAGTCGGATTCACTGAGCTTCCTGACGTGGCGACTCCTCGGCGACCGGAGTCAGAGCGATAGTGATGAGGAAGGCACAGTCTTGAACCGCCTGCACGACATGCGCGACACCCAGGTTGAGCGCCACGAGCGCCCCCGGGCCCAGGTCCACCTCATGCTCGCTCGCCATGAGTCGAGCGACTCCGCTCAACCCCTGCACGAGCGCCGGACCGGCCACCTCATGCTCCTCGAGCTGGGCACCAGCACGTAGCCCGACGAGCGTGACGCGTAACGGCCCATCCTTTACGAGCGTCTTTGCTGCGTGTCCATCACTGGCAGCGCGCGCGTGCTTAAGCACTGCGTCGACCTCCGGCCCAAGGACAAAGGGCAGGACGTCAGCCTGCAATTCGTGCGTACGCGCATACGTCGACGGGTGCTCTGTGGTCATCTCAAGCTCCTCAGTCCACCTGGCTTCGCGGGGCAGATCGTTCCCCGACTGCCGTGCAGGTGGCTTCGATGATCGGGAGGCACAATGGCTGTCCGATCACTGATCCGATGATAGGCATCGCCGCGGGGCCATGCGCCCACCTCGGCGAATCGCTACGAATATGCAAGAACACGCGCTGGCGAGCCGTGCTGACAGCTGCCCGTTGTGCGACGGCAGAAGCGGGCGCGACGCGAGACGCACTCGATGCAATCGATAGGTCATCGCCGGGCACAGCGGCACGCGCTCGTCTAGATTCACAACACGCTGATGTGGATCAAAGTGGGTGCCCACTGCTCCAACTCAACTCGCTGGCCCCCGTTATGATGCGCCCTCCGACACCAGCAGAGAGCGATGCCGCGCGTCGTGCGCATCCAACGCTGCCACACGTGGTGGTCATTGGTGGCGGGTTCGGGGGGCTGGCGGCAGTGCGTGCACTCCGCGGTGCGCCGGTCCGCATCACTCTGGTCGACCGTCTCAACCACCACCTCTTTCAGCCGTTGTTGTACCAGGTCGCGACCGGTCTGCTGTCGCCTGCCAATATCGCGGCACCGCTGCGTGGCCTCTTGCGCCGTCAGCAGAACGTGCGCGTCCTGCTCGGCGAGGTCACCACCGTCGACACGGAGCGCCGGCACGTCTCGGGAGCCGGCGAGAAGGAGGGGTTTCAACGGTCGAAGTTGCAGCCAAGCGTCGACATCGTCAATAACATTCAGCAACGTTGTCGGAACGTCCCGGTAAATGAGAGCCACCCGAATCAGATTTCCACGACTCCACGACCTGTCCGACAAGCGTTGTGAGCAGGATGGACTTGATTGCGAAGGTGCCTCGGCCGTCACGCAAGAATTTAAGCAGGCGGATCACGCGGCGAAGGTCTCCGCCAGTGATGTCGTCTTTCTCCTGGATCAATTGGGCGGCCTCAGCCGAGGACGCACAACGCCACGTACGGTGCTTGCGGCTGCTACCACGTTCGGACCTCCGGTGTTCACGTCGCAAGAAACCTGCTGAGAGCGAGGGCTCACTCGCGGTCCCTCCGCGACCATCCACGGCGTGCCCACCGTCGGTCGTGACCCGGACATACCCACACTCTGGGGATCAGGTGACCACTACTGACTTTGGCGGATCAAAGCAATAGCCGTAACCACGGACCGTCGCGATGTAGCGCGGTCGCTCCGGATCGTCCCCCAGTTTCTCGCGGAGCCGCCGGACGTAGACACGCAGGTACTCCACTTCATCGCGGTACTCCGGGCCCCAGACATGCTTCAGCAGGGTCTCGTGCCCCTGCACGACGCCCCGGTGGGAGACGAGGTAGTGGAGGACGTTGTATTCCGTGGGCGTGAGGTGGATGAGGTTGCCAGCAATCCTCACCTCCTGCCGTTCGAAGTCCATCGCGAAGTCCTGGAAGCGTACGGTGGGGCCGCCGGAGCGTGTGAACTCGACGCGGCGAAGCACGGCGCGGACCCGCTCGATCAATTCCAGGTGGTTGAACGGCTTCGTGACATAGTCGTCTGCACCCAACTGGAGGCCACGGATCTTCTCGTCGGTTGCATCGCGGGCGGTCAACATCACGACGGGGACACTCGATACATCACGAATGCGCTGGAGCACCTCGAACCCATCCATCTCTGGCAGCCCAATGTCGAGCATGACGAGGTCGACCAACTCCCGTCGCACCAGGTCGAGTGCCGTCTGGCCGTCCCCTGCGGAGAGGATCTCCGTTCCGGGCCACATCAGCATGAAGTCCAGTTGGACGGACTCCACCACCTCAGGCGCGTCGTCGACGATGAGCAATCTCACGCCTGGTCCTGCGGCTCGTCTGGGCCGGAGAGGGGCACGAGCACGGTGAAGGTGCTTCCACGCCCGGGTTCGCTCTGGACGGCGATGGACCCGCCGTGTGCCTGCACGGCCGCGAGCGCGATGGGGAGCCCCAGGCCCGTACCGCCCTCCTGGTCGCCACGGCCGCGGAAGAACCGCTCGAATAGGTGTCGCTGATCAGACTCGCCGATCCCTTTACCCTCGTCCCGGATATCCCAGGCGGCGTGGTCACCGTCCCGCCTGACCGTCACCGCTACCACGGCGCCGCTGGGCGAGAACTTGAGGGCGTTCGACAGTACGTTGCTAAGCGCGTGCTCAAGCCGCCGTCGGTCGACGTAGGCCAGCAGGGGTTCGGCCGGCTCAGCGAAGCGGACCTCTTGCTGGCGCTGCTCGGCGAGGGGGGCCAGTTGCTGGGCGGCCTCGCGAGCGAGTTGCGCCGCGTCCACCCATCGAAGTTCTAGTTGCACCGTTCCCGACCGATAGCGCGCCAGATCCAACAGATTGGCGATCAGGTGCTGCATCGTGTCCGTACTGCTTGCCACGCGGGTGAGCAGCCGCTGACGCACCTCCGCGTCCGCATGGGCTTCCGAGTCGACGAGGAGGCCCACGCAGGTACGGATAGCGGTCAGTGGGGTCTTAAGTTCATGCGCGATCGTGGCCACGAAGTCCGTACGCAGACGCTCCAATTCCGCGAGCCGCGCGGCAACCGGGGAGTCCGAGGCAAACTCGTGCGCGACGTATTCGTGCCCAAGCGAGGTCCGCACGTAGTCCAGTTCACCTCCACTGCGAGACGTGGCGCGCACCAACCCGGCGTCCGCGAGATCCCGCAGGGCGCCCTCGGCAGCATCGTGGTCGAAAGAGTCGGCCACACTTCGGAGGCGCCCGACGAGATCCGTGGCGGAGGAGTGTCCCTCCACGAGCCATAATGCGAGCACTTGCTGCAGATCCCGGTTAGCGCTCGATCCGGTGTCAGCACCGGTGGCAGTGCCGGCCCCCGTACCGGCACCCGGTGTAGTCGATTTCGTTGTCATAGTGCGGCGGCCTCCGCCCTGACCCTGCAGTGTGCAGGTGATCAGCCGTGTCGAACCACCATAACGCGTAGCCGGCGATCCCCACGAGGCGTCGCGACAACGGCGACGTCGCCCACCTCGTCGCCCAGCAGCGCTGCCCCGATGGGTGAGTCGAACGACACCTTACCGGCGGCGGGATCGGCCTCGGTGGGGATCACGATCTCGTAGCACTCGATCGACTGATCCTCCGTGCGTACGTGCACCGTGCTGCCGACGATGACGCGCGAGCCGATCGGGACGACCTCGGCCACATCGATGATCGCCCGGAGGCTCGCCGCCTGGGCTTTCAGCACGGCATGCTCCGCAACGTGCCTCGGCTCGCCGTCCTCATCCAGGCTGTCAGCGCGCAACTTACTCAGGATCGCCTCGATCTCGCGGAGGCGGTGGCGCAGGCGCACGTACACCTGCGCCTGCATGGGCACGGGGCGGGGTGGGGTAGTGACGTCCTGGCGGGCGGCTTCACGAGGCTGCGAAGACATAACCGTCCCCCTTTCAAGGGAACGCACGGATCGGTTTGCCCCGTCAGGGCAGAGGTGCGTTGGCTGTGACGTGGTGCGGGGGCAAGCCCGTCAGGAGGGGTATTACGTACGACCTGATCATAGTGACCGGCGGCGGCCATTGACGTCCGCCTGCGTGAACATCGCGTGAACGTCGACGTTCGGGCTGCCCTTGGCCTGCCAGTGCTCCTCGGCCAAAATTGCGCACGGGACCGGGTCGACATCAGCATTGGGCCACCGGGTGATGTCGTACCGATGGGGAACACGCATGAATGAACCACACCACGTTATATTTGCGGTCAGCCAGGTCAGTCGCCGCCCCTTCCTGGGAGGTCTCGGATCAGCCGCCTTTACTGGCGTGTTCCTCCCCGCCTGCGGCGACGGCAGCGAGGATCCGGCGACGGCGACCGCCGCGACCGGCACGGTAACGTGCCACTGGCACGGCTACTGGTGGGAGCACGCCGGCATCTACGGCGGCCTTCCCGGTCACCATCGAGCACAAGTACGGCGCCACCGATATCGCCTCGAAGCCGGAGCGCGTGCTTTCGCTGGCCTCCAACGACCAGAACGCCATCCTGGTGCTGGGCGTAACCCCCATCACTACGCGGTACTGGTTCGGTGAGAAGCCGGGGGCGTGGACGAGCGACAACCTCGCGGGCGAGCCCCCGAGGTCCTGGAACGGCCCCCGGCGAACTTGACTTCGAGAAGATCACCGCTCTGCAGCCCGACCTCATCGTCGGCATCTACTCCGGCATCACGGCTGAGGAACGAGTACGCCTTGCTCTCTGTGATCGCGCCGGTCGTAGCCCAGTCCCCGGACTAACATCGACTACGGTATGCCCCGGGGGCGCAGGCGTTCGGCGAGGTCGATGCGATGGAGGAGATCATCGCTCGCGTGGAGGAGAAGTTCGAGGAGGCGGCGGCAGCGTATCCCGAGTTCGCCGGCAAGGCGTTGATCCTTGCCGCGCTGCGCGCGGATGGGCAGGTTGGCCTCTTCGCGGAGCAGGACGGGCGCGTGTGCTTCTTCACGAAACTCAGCTTCGAGTTGCCTGACGAACTTGCCGGCCTCTTCGGTGATTCCTCCTGCGCGAACATCAGCGCCGAACAGATCGACCTGCTGGACTCGGGCGACGTGGTCGCGTGGATGCAGGTGCTCTACGCGGGCGGCGCAGGCGCCATCCTTCAGCACCCAAGCTACTCGACACTTGCCCGTCGCACAGGAGGGCCGGCACTTCCTGCTCGGCGACCAGGCGGACGCGGCCTTCTCGTTCAACAGCGTGTTCAGCCTGCCGTTCGCGCATCGATGAGGGCGTTCCGCACATTGCGGCCTCACTCGAGGCTGATCCCGCGACGAACGTCGATTACCACGCCGCCTCGTCCTTTCCTTTCCCGAAACCTCGTGCGCCGTCGCTTCCTCGCCAGCACGAGCACAGCCCCAAGCGCTGGGGAAGGCACGCCGGGCCGCTCTGCCTGCCCAGTCTGCTCATCGGTGGTGTCGTGAGCCTGGCTGTCAGTTTGCAGCCCAGAGGTGTGCCGCAGCGTGCGCGCGCCACGGACGCCAGGCTTCCGATCGCTCCTCAAGGGAAGGGGTTGGCCCGGACTTGAGACGCTCGTAAGCGCGACGAAGGCCGAGGTCGGAGGAAGGGAAGGCGTCGCGTTCGCCGAGGCGGAATGCGAGGACGTGGGCAGTCCAGGGGCCCAGACCGGGCAGGGCCATGACAGCGGTAGCGAAATCATCGAGCGGCTGACTATTGTCGAGCGGTAGCCGCCCCTCGGCGACAGCGCTCGCGAAGGACTGCACGGCGGCGGCCCGAGCACGGGTGAGGCCGAGGTCGGACAGATCGGCAAATGCAAGAGTCTCGGCTGTAGGGAAGGTGTGGGTAAGACCGAATGCAGTGAGTCCGCGCACGGGGATCCCGAGGGCCCGAACAAGGCGGCCAGATGTCGTGGAGGCGCTGGCGACGGAGGCCTGTTGGCCGAGGATGGTGCGGACGCCGACCTCGAAGGGGTCCCAGGCGCCAGGCTGGCTGACACCAGGGCGGGCGACGATGAGCGGGCCGATGAGCGGGTCACTCGAGAGGGCTGCATTCGCTTCGGCGATCGGGAAGTCCAGCGCGGCGATGCGGCGGACGCGTTCGACGAAGTGGATGAGTCCTCCCCAGTGCGGGAGGTGAGCGCGGAGGAGCAGGTGGCTGCCAGCAGCCACGCCGCGTTCCCGATCACCCTCGAAGAGCTCGATCACACCGGGATCGCCGTCGATGACAACCGTGCGGCGGTAGACACCGTTCGCGACGGACTCGACACCGGGGGTGGCGCGGGCCGCGAGATAGGCGAGCGTGTGGGGCCAGTCGAGCGGGCGGTCATAGGGCAGCCGCAGCAGGAGGCCGCCGTCGGCGACGAGGCGGTCGGCCTTGCGGCGGCGGGCGCGCAGCTCGCCAGGAGTGGCGCGGAAGATGTCCCGCACGGCGCGATTGAACTGGCGGGTGCTTCCGAACCCGGCAGCGAAGGCGATATCGGTGACGGAGAGGTCGGTGTCATCCAGAAGGCGACGTGCGAAATGGGTACGGCTGGAGCGAGCCAATTGTGCTGGGGTGACGCCGACGTGCTGCTTGAAAAGACGACGAAGGTTGCGGGCAGACATGTTGAGTCGCGACGCGAGGGCGTCCTCGGTTTGACCTTCGAGGGCACCCTCGAGGATGAGTTGTACGGCGCGGCAAATAAGCTCGGGGCCGTCCCATCTCACGAGCTGGCGGCGCCGGTACGGGCGGCAGCGCAGGCAGGCGCGGAAGCCGGCGGCTTCGGCAGCCGCAGCGACCCAGTAACGGCGAACGTTCGCGGCGGTGGGCCTGGCGGTGCAGCCTGGGCGGCAATAGATCCCAGTGGTGACGACGGCGGAGTAGGCGTCGGTGGGGGTGCTCATGTTCCAAATGTACGCCTCAGGGCTCGAGCGACCGGACAGTTTCGGACATCCCTGCAGAGTGTGCCGGAACTTGTCCGGATCTGTCGTGACGGCAATTTTGGCCAAGAACTATTCTCACTCCTCTGAGCCCGGAGGGTGAACCAGCGACAGCGACCGGAGGATGAGCAAACCGATGCTGCGACAGCGCGGGACGGCGCGCGGGTTACCGTGTCCCGGGGTTTGCGTGGTTCCGGCATCGGATGGCCGCAGGCGTGAGCCGAACTGAGGGGACGATTCAGTGCACGAGCGCGTGACCGCTGACGATGCAACAGGAACGCTGGCGCTGATCGGCGGAGGGGACTACGAGGCGTCCGAGCGGGTCGATCGGTTCCTGCTTGACCTTGCGGGTGGGCCTGACACACCGGTCGTCTTCCTGCCCACGGCGCGTCCATCTATTCGCATGGGCGAGAGATTCACCGAGTACTACCAGTCGCTCGGAGCGCGCAACGTCCGGGTCGCGCCTGTCTACGAACCGGAGGACGCCAACAACGAGAAGAACGCCCGACTGCTCAGGGACGCCGGGCTCATCTACATCGGCTGGGGCAGCGACACCCGTATACAGCAGGTGATTACGAACACACCCGTCCATACGGCAATCGAAGAGGCCTACCGCGACGGTGCGGTCCTCGCGGGAACGAGCGCCGGAGCACGCGTCGCAGGGGAGCTCGTCATCGCCCCGGCGAACGGACCGGTGGGGCTACGCGGAGGACTGGACGAGGGTCCTCCACGCGCGAGTGACGGACTGCCGCTCGATCAGAAGACAGTTCTCCAGGTCTGGCCGGGCTTCAACTGGATGCCGGGCTTCGGGCTCGACGCTCACCTCGCCGAATGGAACCGCTACGGGCACCTGCTGCTCATGGGGGCATTGCGCCCCGACCTCACGTGGATCGGTCTGGACGAGCGCACCGCGCTCGTGGTCTACCCGGGTGGCGACGCCGAGGTCGTAGGCGACAGCAATGTGATAGTGGTCAGGCGGTCGCCCTCGGTGCAGGTGAGGCCGCCGGAGCCGGGCAAGGCACTGGAAGCCAGGGGGTTGCGGCTGGATGTGCTCGGTCACGGGAGCCGGACGAGTCTTGACGAGCTGCGGCGTTCCTACGACTAACGACGCCATCGAGACGCGACGACCCGACCCCGCACTCCGCAAGTAGGGGCCTGCGGCGGCGCGAGGAACCGCTCAAGGCTACGTCCTAGTAGCCCTTGTGTGCGGGTGTACTGCTGGAAACCGAGGCGGCGACGTGCCAGTGCTCAGCATGATCCGGCCGCGCTTCTTCTATGGCTGGTGGATCGTGCTCGCGGCCGGCGTGGCGACGTTCGTCTCTTCCGCCTTCGGTGGCGTGCTCCAGTCGGTGGTGCTCCGGCCGATGACCGACGAATTCGGTTGGACGCGCTCGGAGTTCACGTTCGCCAATACGATTGCCTCCATCCTTGCTGCCTTCTCCGGGCTGGTGGTCGGGCCCATGGTCGACCGTCGCGGTGCTCGACCGCTGATGTTGTTTGGTTCGCTGGTCTTTGGCGTGACGCTGCTGGCCACCGCGCTTGTCACGGAGCTGTGGCAGTTTGTCGCACTGCGGCTGGTTGCCGGCGTGCTCGCCGGCCCGCTGATCGCCGGCGTTGTCGTCAACGTCTCGGTATCGAAGTGGTTCGTCCGCCGCCGGGGCTGGGCGATTTCACTCTCGAGCAGTGGCTTCTCGTTCGCAACGATGATCATGCCCGTGGCGGGCACCGCTGCCGTCACTGCGTTCGGCTGGCGGGGTGCCTACGTCATTCTGGCGATGTTCTTCTGGGCCCTGATGCTGCCTGCCGCCCTCATCATGCGACGCGAACCCGAGGATTACGGCCTCCTGCCTGACGGCCAGCACCCGGGAGAGGCTCGCACCGAAGCCGAGCGCCAGCAGGTGGAGCGTGTGCGGCGCGATCTCGACGAGTCGTATACGCGCCACGACGCGCTGCGCACGCCGGCGTTCTGGATGCTCACCCTCACCTTCGGTGTGTTTGTGGGTGCGAACATCGCGATGCTGTTCCACGCGATCCCGTACATGACCGGCGCTGGCTTCACGTCGACACAGGCTGGCTTCGCGCTTGCGACGACAGGGATCTCCGGGTTAGTCGCGAAGTTCGTCTGGGGTGCCGCGCTGCAAGGCATGCACCGTTTCGGCGCACGCCAGTTCTCCGCACTGGCCGCGCTGTGCGCCGGAGCCAGCACTCTGCTCATGGTCGTTGCGACTGCCAATCGGTCGCTGCCTGTCGCGCTAGTTGCCTGCTTGCTGTGGGGCTTTGGGTTCGGCAGCGTGACCCCCCTGAGTGAGTTTATGTGGGCGGGTTACTTCGGACGCCGTCACCTTGGCGCCGTTCGCAGCGCCAGCACTCCGTTCAGCGTCGGGGCGACGGCAGCCGGGCCACTGCTGGTCGCTGTCTGGTTCGACGTCGCCGGTTCATACAACGGCGCATTCGTAGCGATGACTATCGTGTACGCGCTCGTCGCGGTGATCGTCCTCGTCTCCCGCGAGCCACCCCCCAGGTTGGCGCCCGAGCCCTGAAGTAGTCGTGGTGCGTCGGCGGATGCTTCGGAGGACCACGGAACATCGCACCGCCCGGAGCACAGCACACCAGGCAACTAGCATCCACGTCCTCGAACAGCCGGAACCTGTCAGCCGTGACGCAGCTGCAGCTGCAACGGGGGTGACCCGTGCGCTCGCGGCCTTCCACCTCGATCGTCTGGTGGAGGCAGGCCTGCTGGTGGCGGAGTAGCGGCGGCTGAGCGGACGCGTGGGGCCAGGCGCCGGACGGCCGTCGAAGCTGTATCACTCCTCGGGGCGGGTGGTGCGTGCAGCCCTGCCTGAGCGGCGCTATGAGGTGACCTCCGAACTCTTTGCCGAGGCGCTCACCACCCCAACGCAGGTCCAGAGGCGCTGAACACCGCTGCCGAGATCTATGGCCGGGAACTTGGGCTTGACACGCGGAGAAGCGCTGGAAGCGAGACGAGCCCCGACCACCTGTCTGCAGCGGTCGAGTCCGTGTTGCATGATGCAGGCTACGTTCCGTTTCGCCATGATGGCGAGATCCATCTCCTCAACCGCCCATTTCATGAACTCGCACAGCATCACCGCCAGCTGATCTGCGGAATGAACGTCGCACTGTTGCGGGGGCTGCTCGCCGGTGCCGGCATGGCCGCGACAGCCTCTCGCTTCGATCCAACTCCAGGACGTTGTTGCGTCGTGATAGCGGGGGACGCAAGTACGGAACCTGATGGCAACAACGACACCGAGATACAGCACCGATCGGAATGAATGGACGAAACGCGTGTCTCCCGATTCGCTTGAGCGCCTTCACGATCAGGTGATCGCATGCCGCCGCTGTCCGAGGCTCGTCGCCTGGCGTGAGCAGGTCGCCGTGGAGAAGCGCTCGAGCTTCTCCGACCAGACCTACTGGGGCAGGCCGGTACCTGGCTTCGGCGATCCGGACGCACGGGTGCTGGTCGTCGGGTTGGCCCCAGCGGCACACGGTGGGAACCGCACCGGGCGGATCTTCACCGGTGACCGCTCTGGCGACTGGTTGTACCGCGCGTTGCATCGTGCCGGATTCGCAAACCAGCCGACCAGCGAGCACCGTGAAGACGGCTTGCGCCTGTCCGGAGCGTACGTGACCGCCGCCGTGCGCTGTGCCCCGCCCTCGAACAAGCCGACACCATCCGAGCGGGACACCTGTTCGCCGTACCTGGAGCGTGAACAGGCGCTTCTGCCACGCATCCGCGTGGTGGTCGCGCTGGGTGCCTTCGCCGCCGCACGCTTTGCAGCGAGTGCGGCCGGCTCGCCACGACCGAAGTTCGCGCACGGCGCGGAGTGGGAGCTGGAAGACCACCGGACGCTGCTCTGCTCCTATCACCCCAGCCAGCGGAACACCTTCACTGGCCGCCTCACCGAGCCGATGTTCGACGCCATCTTCATGCGTGCGCGAGAACTCGCGGCCGCATAGGTGCCCCGCGTCCGCTGAGGGAGCACGTCCATCCACGGCGTTGGGGCGGCACGCACCAGGGTGTAACGTTGAAACGACAGCGACGATCGCCAGGGGCGACCATCAGGGGGCACCGATGAGCGACCAACCAGCCGGTTTGACCGGCCCCGATCTCGCCAGGGACGGCGCCTCAGCCGCCGATCTCGTCGACGGCGCGATGCTTCTCGGGCACGCCAACGGTGAACCGGTGATCCTCGCGCGGCACGGGACA
>Ga0172380_10005023_pt1 | contig 16446 bp, 17 predicted proteins | sample Leawe162metaG_FD_119747 | JGI IMG/M metagenome (GOLD analysis project Ga0172380, IMG submission 119747) | Leachate microbial communities from a municipal landfill in Southern Ontario, Canada - Leachate well 162 metaG | ecosystem: Engineered > Solid waste > Landfill > Unclassified | place...
CGATCTCCGCGTGCTGGTCAATCACCCGATAACGGAGATCAACCCCGGGGCGATATTCATCAAGCAGGGCGACACGCCTCAGGAGGTGTTGCTTCTGCTCAGCGGTCAGGTGGAGAGGATTCGTACCAGCGACGACTTGTTCGGCAATCTGTCGGTCGGCACACTCATCGGTGATGAAGCGATACTCGACAGGCGGCCTTTTCAGCACACCTACAGGGCGTCCTCGTTCGTTCGCGTCTTGCGCGTACCGGTTGGCCTCTACGCAGCGGTAGTACGCCGCAACAACCTGCAAATTCGCCTGCTGCGCATGGCGGCTATGCGCACCTTCCTGAACACGACGAGCCTGTTCAGCGAGGCGCTACCGGTAGCCGTTCTCGGGCGCATCGTCGATGGCGCCACGGAGCGCCATTTCGAGCCCGGGCAGGCTATCCTCGGCGACGACATTCGGGTCGTCAATATGATCCGCACCGGTCTCGTCCAACGCGCAATCGGCAGCAAGGTTTTGGATGTGCTGAAGCCAGGAGATTACTTCGGTGAAGAGGGTGCCGTCCTGGGCATCCGCGACCTGTTTCTGCTACGCGCACTGGAAGAGACGACGACGGTACAGATACCCGGAGATCTGTTCAAGAATGTTCCGATACTGTTGTGGAAGATCCTCGAGAGCCACCAGCGTCGGGCGGCTACCGTCGTCCATGGCTCCGGGGAGGCGGAGGACTTGCTTGTCTGGAATGACACTTTGTCCATTCACGTGACCCAATTTGACGTTCATCACAAGCGCCTGATCGGAATAGCCAACACGATAGGCGAGCAGTTGGAGGGGGGCTGTGATCGCCAAGCGCTTGCCAACGCCTTGGACGCACTCGTCGATTACACTCGTTACCACTTCGCTGCCGAGGAGAAGGTGATGGGCGTATACGGTTATCCAGGCAAGGACGTCCATACCAAGAAGCATGGCGAACTGGTGGTTCAGGTTAACGAGTACATGGGTCGCCTGCTTGGCGAAGACGCGCCAGACAAGGAGGGGTTTAAGAATTTCATCGAACGCTGGCTCGTCCGCCACGTCCTGGAGGATGATCGCAAGTACGGGGCGTTTCTCAATGATAGAGGGGTATATTGAACATCTGCCGCTTTGCATGAGAGAGCCATGGGCAGAAGAGACTATCGCGCAGGGTTCTGCCGATCAACTGAGCAACACCTGTTGGCCACCTGTGCGCCGGCACGCTGCAGAACTTTCGCTCTTGAACACCACGCCACGATGACAGCCAATGCGCCGCCAGCGACGACGTCGACCGCCACGTGCTGCTTCGTCGCCATGGTGGAATAGGCGATCGCCACGCACCAGCAGGCGTTCAGCAGGCGCGAACCACGGCCCAATCCCGCTGAAGGCAACTGCCAATGCAGCCAAATACCGGAAAACACTGCGGTCGCCACATGCAACGAAGGGCAGGCGTTGCCTGCCGCATCGACGCCCTTGAGAAAGGCCACGCCCGGATATATTGCCCAATCGATATTTGCCGGTGGCACCGCGCTTGGCCAGAAATAGAAGATCACCAGCGCCGCAACGCACAGGCCTCCTATCCATGCCCCATATTCGATGATCTCGCGCCGCGTCTGCATCAGCATCGGTGGCAGCGACACATAGATCCAGAGCGACAGGTAGATCGGCAGCGCCAGCGGCTGAAAGACCACGAAGCTGTCAAGCGCCGTGACGGGCATGGTCGCCACCGGCACGGCAGGATTCTTCAGCAAATAGAGGTAGGCGGAAAAAAATGCCAGCGTAAAACCCGTGGTACCAAGGCACTTGAACCAGAAATGCGCCATGATCGTCGGTAAGACCCCGCTCCGCCCCCGTTGCTCGCTGCGCCTAAGGTAATCCAAAGAAGCTCCTCTGCTCCAAGCCTGCTATCGACACTACAATATATGATATAAGAGATGAGAAATCCGGTCGAGTTGGGCAATCTTTTGCATGCTCCTCCGGCGAAGTCGTCGTTCTTATTGGCGCAACAGCCGCGCAACCCTTACTCGCTTTCAATCAAGATGAATCAACAAGCCTCGGCATTTGGAGCACCGGATACGAAACTCGAGCGTGAAATCGCGGCGATGATCGTGTCCGCACTCAATCTGGAAGTCAGTCCCGACGAGATTCAACCGGAGGATGCGCTTTATGGCGACGGGCTCGGGCTCGATTCGATCGACATCCTTGAAGTCGCCCTCGTGGTCTCGAAGCATTTCGGGGTTCAGATGAAGGCCGACAGCGAAGACAACTTTAAAATCTTCAGTTCGCTGCGCAGCCTAACCGCCTACATCGTCGAACACCGCACGACGTGATCTCCGCCAAGCAGGTGCTGCGTCTTGCACTGATCGCAACGGCAGGTGCGATCTATCTCGGCCTGGGCTACCTTGCGGCCGCCTCTGACCACCCGCCGATGCTCGCCGTGATCGTCGGCGTCGTGCCGCTCGCTGCAGTTGCCCTGGCGGCCGCCTGGAATTCGCGCGCACGCACCCTGTCGCTGCTGCTGTTCGCCGCCTGCGCGCTGACGATTGTCGTCTACTTCGACACCCTGCGCGATCACGCGGCTTGGCTGTATTTCGTCCAGCACGCTGGCGTCATGGCTCTGTTGGCCGTCACCTTTGGCAGTACGCTGGGTCGCGGTCATGCGCAGGCGCTGTGCTCCCGCATCGCCAGCTTCGTTGTGCACACGCGCTTGGATGCCGATTATCTGCAGTACACCTGGAAGGTCACGCTCTCCTGGACGGTCTATTTCGCCTCGAGTGCCATGCTGTCGGTAGCGCTGTTCTTCTTCGGACCTATCGAAGTCTGGTCGCTCTTTGCCAATGTGTTGACACCCCTCTTGCTGTGCGCCATGTTTGTCGGGGAGTATCTCATACGGCTGCGCGTAATGCCCGATCGAGCCCATTTCAGCATTGCCGAGACGATCCAGGCCTATCGCGAATACTCCCGGCGCTAAAGAATTCGCCCAACGACCATGAACACGTTGCCGCTACTGCCCGATTTCCCCGCAGACGCAGTTCTGGCCTACCGCAACGCACGCCCAGTGAGCCGGGCCGAGTTTCTTCGCGAAGTTCTGGCGTTGGCGGCCCGTCTGCCGAACACGGGCCACGTGGTGAACCTGTGCATGGACCGCTACTGGTTCGCCGTTGCGCTGTTCGCGGCGGTTTCGCGCGGCATACTGAGCCTCTTGCCCAACTCCACTGCAGCGGAGCACCTTTCCTCTCTGTGCGCCGGCGTGCCGAACCTGGTTTGCCTCGGCGATCAGGCTGTCCCTCCTCTCCATCACCTGCCCTACCTACGGGTTGGCGCTGCCGATCCAGGCACGGCCAGTGTTGCCATGGATATGCCGCGCATCCCTTTCGAACAGCCTATCGCCTGCGTGTACACTTCGGGATCCACCGGCAAGCCCCAACCGCACGGCAAGACTTTCGGGCGCATACAACTCGGCGCCAACGCAACGGCTCTTCGCATGTGGGCTGCGGCGGGCGGCCCGTGTTCCGTATTGGGTACGGTACCCTTCAGACACATGTACGGCTTCGAGTCGACCGTGCTGATGCCCATCCTGGGCGGCGGCCAATTGAGCGCGCGGCTGCCCTTCTTCCCGGCGGATGTGATCAGCGCCTTGGCCGAACTGCCAGCCCCGCGTCTCCTCGTCACCGCCCCGTTTCATCTGCGTAAGCTCCTGGACGCCGATATCGAGGTTCCCCCGGTAGCAGCCATACTCTCCGCAACGGCACCGCTGTCAAGAGAATTGGCGAGCAGAGCCGAAGCTCGGCTGCGGGCACCGTTGCTGGAAATCTACGGTTCCACGGAAACAGGCCAACTCGCCATGCGGCGCCCCAGCCTACAGAGCGACTGGGAGACCATGGCCGGCATCACGCTGAGCCAGGAGCATGGCGCTACCGTCGCTGCGGGGGGGCACCTCGAATGCGCGCAAGTTCTCAACGATACCGTGGAGCTGATCAGCCCCTCCTGCTTTAGACTGATCGACCGCGATTCGAACATGATCAATATCGTCGGCAAGCGCAGCTCGCTGGCTTTTCTCAACCACGTCATCACCAACCTGCCCGGCGTTCGCGACGCTGCATTCTGTGTGCCCGAATGCACCGAGGGTAAGGATGTCGCGCGCCTCGCGGCGTTCGTCGTGGCGCCAGAACTGCGCCCAGCCGACATCCTAGCGGCCCTGCGCCCGCATCTCGATCCCGTGTTTCTGCCCCGCCCCGTCGTTGCGCTCGATGCCTTGCCGCGCGACGGAAACGGCAAGATTTCGGCATCCGCCATGGAGGCGTTGATTGCCGAGCACATCACCAATAGAAGCTGACATGGCCACAGCACCCCTCCGCTTTGCATCCGATCATCCGGCTTTCGCCGGCCATTTTCCCGGCCGACCGATCGTTCCCGGCGTGCTGCTGCTCGACGGGGTGCAGCGCGCGGTCGAGTCGGCGACCGGGCTGGTGCTTGGCGGGCTTGCGGCGGCGAAGTTCCACAGTCCGACGCTACCGGACGACGCACTGGCGCTGGAATACGCAGTCGCCGGAGCCGAGGTGCGCTTCGAGATCCGTTGCGCCATGCGCAAGATCGCCAGCGGCCGTTTTCTCATTGCGCCCGCTTGCGTGGCATGAGAGCTCAAAGCCAAGAGACCGCCAGCGGCGAAACGCCCGAGTGGATGCTGCGCAAAGAGCGCGGCAACGCCTTCTGGCTGCGCGTGATGAGCTGGCTCTCACTGGCCTTGGGACGGCGGCTGGCGCGCGGCCTGGTGTATGGCATCGCCTTCTATTTCCTGCTGACCGTGCCCGCCGCGCGCCAATCCTCGCGGGCCTATCTCGCCCGCTGCCTGCAGCGGCCAATCACCTGGCGCGACCTGTACCGCCATTTTCTGGCCTTTTCCAGCACCATTCACGATCGCGTCTACTTGATCAACGACAGACACGACATCTTCGACATCCGCACCTTCGGCGCAAAATCCCTCGATGCCTTGCACGCCGGCAATAAGGGCCTCTTCCTGTTCGGCGCGCACCTGGGCAGCTTCGAGGTGCTGCGCTCGCTGGCCCGCGATAATCCTCGTCTCAGGGTGTGCATGGCCATGTATCCCGAGAACGCACGCCAGATCAACAGCGCGCTGGCGGCGATCAATCCGCGGGCGATGCAGGACATCATCGCGCTGGGCAAAGTCGATTCCGTTCTGGCCATACACCACAAGCTCGAAGAAGGCGCCATGGTCGGCATCCTGGCGGACCGCGCTACGGGCCCTGAAAAATACCTCGACATTCCTTTCCTGGGAGCACCCGCCCGCTTCCCGACCGGACCCTTCCGCATGGCGGCGATGCTCCGCCACCCCGTCTATTTCATGGCCGGGCTGTATCGCGGCGGCAATCGCTACGACGTGCATTTTGAACTGCTGACGGATTTCTCGGAAGCCTCGACGGTGGGACGCGACGCCGCCGTGCGCGAAGTCCTCGCCAATTACGTCGCCACGCTAGAGCGTCACTGTCGAGCAGCCCCCCTCAACTGGTTCAACTTCTACGATTTCTGGGAGCCTGCTCGTGCTGACAATGTTTAGCTTGACGCACATTCGCGCCATCGTCGGCGCACTCCTGACGCTGTCCACCTCAGCCACCCTGGCGGGCGACTGGAAGTTGGCTGACCTCATGCAGACCCTTGCCCAGCACCAGGCGGGCCGGGCGAGCTTCGTTGAAAGAAAGTACATCGGAATCATCGACAAACCGCTGGAGTCCTCGGGCGAGCTCGCTTTCACGGCACCCGATAGACTCGAGAAGCGCACCTTCAAGCCCAAGCCCGAATCCCTCGTACTGGAAGGCGACAAGCTGACCATCGATCAACCCGGCAATCGGCGGCACACGGTCAGCCTGCAGGAGCACCCCGAAGTCTCGGCTTTCGTGGAAAGCATACGCGCTACGCTCGCCGGTGACCGCTTCGCGCTGGAAAAATTCTACACACTCGAACTGGCCGGGTCGGCCGAGAGCTGGCAACTCCTGCTGATCCCCACTCAGGCGCGCATGACCGACATCATCAGCCGTATCCGCATCGGCGGCTCCCACGCCAACGTGAAGACGATCGATTTTGAGCAGGCCGATGGCGACCGATCGCAGATGGTCATCACAAAAATTGTTGCCCAATGAAGCAGCGTGGGCGCTCTCTGATACTGGCCATCTGGCTGGCCGTGCTGTCGCTGTGCGTGCTGGTGATAGCGCATACCCGCTTCGTGGCGGACCTGTCGGCGTTCATGCCGAAGATGCCGAGCGAGCGCCAGCAACTGCTGGTGGAACAGTTGCGCGACGGCGTCATCGCCCGCCTCATCATGATCGGTATCGAAGGAGGCGACGCGGCCGAGCGAGCCAGGCTATCGCGCGCATTGGCGACGGGGCTGCGCGATGACCCGGCATTCATGGGCGTGCAAAATGGCGATGCCGCCACGCAGGAACGCGACCGTGCCTATTTCTTCGACAACCGCTACCTGCTCAGCCCCGCTGTCAGCAGCGAGAGATTCAGCAGTGAAGGATTGCGACTGGCCATCGGCAACTCGCTCGACGCCTTGGCCGGCAACGGCGGCCTGATACTCAAGCGCCTCCTGCCGCGCGACCCGACCGGCGAGACGCTGCAACTCCTCGAACAGTTTGCGGGCGACAGCCAGGCGCGCAGCATTGAAGGCGCTTGGGCATCGCGCGACGGCAAACGGGCCTTGCTGTTGGCCCAGACCCGCGGCGCCGGCTCGGACACAGAGGCGCAATCCCGGGCAATCGACGCCATCCGCCAGGTGTTCGCCAGGATTCCCGGACGCAGCGCGGAGGCCAGGCTGGTGATGAGCGGCACCAGCGTGTTCTCCGTCTCCTCGCGAGCCACGATCGAAAGTGAAGTCAGCCGCCTCGCGATCGCGAGCATCGTGCTCGTGAGCTGTCTGCTGCTGCTGGTCTATCGCTCTGTGGCGCTGCTGGCTCTGGGCCTGCTGCCTGTCGTGTCCGGCGCTGTGGTCGGCATCACGGCGGTGAGCCTGGGTTTCGGCCACGTCCACGGTCTTACGCTCGGATTCGGCACGACGCTGATCGGCGAAGCCGTGGACTACTCCATCTACCTGTTCATCCAGCGCGCCGGTGGGGCGAATTCCGCCGGCTTCTGGCGCACGATCCGACTGGGCGTGCTCACTTCGATAGCGGGCTTTGCGGCCCTGCTCGGCTCGAGCTTTCCAGGCCTGTCCCAATTGGGCCTGTATTCGATCAGCGGCCTGGTTGCGGCGGCGCTGGTCACCCGCTACGTGCTGCCGCTACTCATGCCGCAGGGCATCGCCGTGCGCGACCTCACACAGGCCGGTGCGCTGCTCGACCGGGTTGTCGGCCGCGCTGCGCGCCTGCGCTGGCTGATCGTCACCCTGCTGTTGGCTGCCGGGAGTAGCGTCGTATTGCACGCGGGCGGCATCTGGAATCGCCAGCTCTCTGCCCTCAGTCCGATCTCCAAGGCGGAACAGCAACTCGACATGGAACTCAGAAACGACCTGGGCGCGCCGGACATGCGCTACATGGCGACCTTCACGGCGCCGGACGAGGAGAGCGCCTTGCAGGGTGCACAACGGACGGGCGCTGTTCTGCAAGAACTGGTCAAGGAAAAGATCATGGCTGGGTTCAACTCGCCCGCCCTCGTGCTGCCGAGCAAAGCGCTCCAGCGTGCCCGCCAGGCTGCGCTCCCCGATGACCGGCAAGCCCGTACGCGGCTCAGAGAAGCGCTTGCCGGCATGCCGCTCAAGCCCGATCGTCTCGATGGCTTTCTCGCGGACATCCAGGCTGCCCGGACGCGCGAGCCCCTGGTTCGGGCGGATCTGCGCGGCACCTCGGCAGCGCTCCTGGTCGATTCCCTGCTGGTCAAGCGCGACAAGGATTACCTGGTGCTGATGCCCTTGCGCGCGACGGGTGGGAGCCCCTCCGGCGATCTCATCGACCTCTCCAAGGTCAGCGCGGCGCTGGACGCGAAGGGGCTCGCGCAGGTCACGGTGATCGATCTGCTCGAAGAAACGACCGGCATCTTCGACAGCTATCTGCACGAAGCGCTGATCCTTTCCGGACTGGGCTGCCTGGCCATCGTCGGGCTGCTGCTGGTCGCGCTGCGCTCGGTGACGCGCACGCTAAGGGTGGTGGCACCGCTCGCGTGCGCGGTGTTGTGCGTCAGCGCAGTTCTCCTGGCTGCCGGCACCCAACTGACGATACTGCATCTGGTCGGCCTGCTGCTGGTCGTCGCGGTCGGCTCCAACTACGCCCTGTTTTTCGACAGCGCTGCGCTACCGGCGAGCGCGGCGGATCATCGCCAAACGCAGATTTCCCTGGTCGTGGCCAACCTCACCACCGTCGGCAGCTTTGGCCTGCTCGGTCTGTCCAAGGTGCCGGTGCTCTCGGCCATGGGTGCCACCGTGGCTCCCGGCGCCCTCCTCGCCCTGGTTTTTTCGGCCATCCTGGCGCGGGTACGATCCGATGCAGGTTCTCACTGACTCGTTCGACGGGCCGGCCCGCCCGGATACCCTGCTCGTGCTCCTCCCCCCGGCGGAGGCCAGTCTCGAGGATTTCCACACCCGGGGCTTTGTGGCGGCAGTGCGGCGCTGCGCGATCCCGGTCGACCTCGTGCTGGCCGGCGTCACCTACCGGCACGTGATGGCCAAGACGGTCGTCTCGGCGCTGCGCGAGCAGGTCGTCCAGCCGGCGCAAGCCGCGGGCTACCGCGAGATCTGGTTTGCGGGCATTTCGCTCGGCGCCTTCAGCGCCCTGTACTACGCCGCCCTCCATGCCGTCGATCTTGCAGGAATCCATCTCATGGCGCCCTATCCTGGCTCGGGAGACATCCTCGCGGAGATCGTCGCTGCCGGTGGCCCGGCCGCATGGGCTCGCACCGCGCAGAGCGAGCGGGGCGACGAGCGAGCGTGGTGGCGCTGGCTCTGCAGCGAAGCCCTCGCCGGGCAGTGGCAAACGCCGGTGTTCTTGAGCACGGGCAGCGAAGACCGCTTCCTGCGCGGCCAGCGCCTGCTGGCCGGCTTGCTGCCCACCGAGCGCGTGCGCTACGTCCCCGGCGCGCACGCTTGGCCGACCTGGCAGGCGCTGTGGCAGGACTGGCTGGACCATGGCCCCCTGGCCGGGCGATCGCTGCGCAGCGACGGGGCAGCCTGAAGATGCGCGCCTGGCGGCCCACTCAATTCCTCGTCGGCTGCGCGGGCGTGCATCTGAGCGCAGCGCTGCTGCTCCTGCTGCATGCGGAGCTCTGGCGTTGGGCGCTCGGCGCCGTGCTGCTCGATCACCTGGCGCTGTTGGCCGCCAGCCTGTGGCCGCGCAGCACTCTGCTGGGGGCGAATCTCGTGCGCCTGCCCGAGGCTGCCGCGCGACGCCGAGAAATCGCCATCACCATCGATGACGGTCCGGATCCGCAAGTCACGCCGCAAGTCCTCGCCATCCTCGCCGCCCATGGCGCGCAGGCAACCTTCTTCTGCATCGGCGAGCGGGCCGCTGCCCTTCCCGATCTGTGCCGTGCCATCGTAGCCGCCGGCCACGCCGTCGAGAATCACGGCCAGCAGCATCGCAAACGCCAATCTTTGCTGGGTCCCCGCGGATGGCTGCGGGAAGTCGGCGCCGCGCAGATCACCCTGGAAGCCATCACCGGTCAGCGACCACGATACTTCCGCGCCTTGGCCGGCCTGCGCAATCCCTTTCTCGACCCGGTGCTGCACCGCTTAGGCTTGCATCTGGCGAGTTGGACTCGCCGTGGCTACGACACCCGCAGCGGCGATGCCGACGCTGTGCTGGCCCGCCTAATCGACAAGCTGGCGGCGGGCGACATCCTGCTCCTGCATGATGGACACGCCGCAGCCACGGCGGCCGGCCGGCCGGTAATTCTCGACGTGCTGCCGCGCCTGCTCGACGCACTCGCCGCGTGCCAGCTCAAACCCATCACACTCCGTTCCGCATGCAATCCCTACTGAAGGAAAGGCTCGTCGACCTTGCCAGCCGGGCCTATCGCAGCACCGGCAGGTTCAACTACCGCTGGGCACGCGGCAAGCTCGCTCACGACCCGATATTCGCCGCCCTGATCGAGCAATCCGTGTTCCCCGACGGGGCGCGCGTGCTCGACCTGGGTTGCGGGCGCGGGCTGCTGCCCGCCTGGTTGCTCGCGGCCGAGCAGCTGGCGGCGCAAGGTGATTGGCCGACCGCCGTGGCGCCCCCCAAGGGGCTGCGCTTCCGGGGCGTCGAAGTGATGGCGCGCGAAGCGGATTGCGGCAATCGTGCCTTGCAGCCGATCCATGGCCAGCGCGTTGAGTTGAGTGGCGGAGACATGCGCTCAGCCGACCTCAGCGACAGCGACGCCATCACCATCCTGGACGTGTTCCACTACATCCCACACGCCGAGCAAGAGCGGATGCTGGATCAGATCCGCGCGGCGCTGGGACCGGGCGGCCTATTGGTGACGCGCGTGGGGGATGCCAGCGGCGGCTGGCGCTTCGCGCTGAGCCAGATCGCCGATCGCTGCATCTCCTTTGCCCAGGGGCATCGCCTGGCGCGCATGTGGTGTCGTCCGCTGTCCGGCTGGATCAGCGCGCTCGAAGCCAGAGGCTTTTCCGTGCGCGCCCTGCCGATGAACTCGGGCACACCTTTCGCCAACGTCCTGCTAATTTCCCGTGTGGTCTGAGCCGCTAAGTTAGAATTCCAACCACTCATTCAAGCGATCTCGCCATGCGAGCCCTTCGACTCACTTCCTTCACCATGACCAGCGCCCTCGGTGCCGGTGTTGACACTACGGTGTCCGCCCTGCGCGCCCTGCGCAGCGGCATTGCCCGCAAGCGCTGGGAGACAGTCGATCTCGAAACCTGCATCGGTGAAGTGGAGGGCTTGGACAGCTTTGCCCTGCGCGCGGACCTGGCAGCATTCGACTGCCGCAATAACCGCCTGGCCCAGCTTGCTCTCGAGCAAGACGGTTTCACACACACCGTCCGCCGCGCCATCGAACGCTTCGGCAAGGGGCGCATCGCCGTCTTCCTGGGCACCAGCACCTCGGGCATTCTCAGTTCGGAGATCGCTTATCGCCAACGCGATCCCGTTACCGGCGCCTTGCCCGCAGACCACGATTACCAGCACACGCACAACAGCTATTCCGTCGCCGATTTCGTTCGTCGCTACTTTGACCTGCACGGCCCCGCCTATGTCGTGTCGACGGCTTGCTCGTCGAGCGCCAAAGTGTTCGGCAGTGCCCAGCGGATGATTGCCAGTGGCCTCGTCGACGCGGCCATCGTCGGCGGCGTCGATTCACTGTGTCTCACCACGCTCTACGGATTCAATTCCCTGCAGCTGGTTTCCGCCCATCCTTGCAAGCCCTTCGATACCCGTCGCGACGGCATTTCCATGGGCGAGGGCGCGGCCTTCGCACTCGTCGAGGACGCTGCGGGCGCCGTGCCTGGCGACATCGTGATGACCGGAATCGGCGAATCGAGCGATGCGCATCATATGTCCTCCCCGCATCCGGAGGGGCTCGGGGCACGCATCGCCATGCAGGCCGCGTTGCGCATGGCCGGCCTCCAAGCCGCTGATATCGACTATGTGAACCTGCACGGCACAGCCACGCCCAGCAACGACGCGGCCGAAGACAAGGGCGTAAGCACCCTATTCGGCACGAACACCCCGTGCAGTTCAACCAAGGGCCACACCGGGCACGCCCTGGGCGCGGCGGGCGGCGTGGAGGCCATAATCTGTGCGCTGGCGCTGCGCAACGACTTCGCGCCCGGCGGCGTCGGCACCCAGGAACTCGACCCGCGGCTCAACTGCCGCTACCTGCTGGAAAACCTCGATCAACCCATGCGCCACGCCCTGAGCAATTCCTTTGGTTTCGGCGGCAGCAATTGCAGCCTCGTTCTCTCCAAGGTGCTGGCATGAGCCATCCGCCCGGCCGCCCGAAGGATGGCTCGCTCCCGCTTGGCGGGAAGGCGCGCAGCGCCAAGGGTGCCCCATGACCGCGCTCTCTATCCACGTCGATGGCATCGGCCTGTTCGGCCCTGGCTTATCCGGCTGGGCTCATGCCTGCGAGGTGTTGGCCGGCAGGGCCGCGCTCGAACTTAGCTCTCCCCAACTGCCGTCCGTCGACGCCTTGCCCCCCGCGGAGCGTCGCCGCGTCGGCTTGGCGATCAAACTGTCGATGGCAATCGGTTTTGAGGCCGTCCGCAACGCCGGCGCAAACCCTGCGCAACTCGCCACGGTGTTCTCCTCCACCGGGGGCGACTGCGACAACTGCCACAACATTTTGGAGACGCTGGCGTCCGCTGATCGCGCCGTTTCGCCGACGCGCTTCCACAACTCGGTACACAACGCGCCATCCGGCTACTGGAGCATCGCCACGGCCTGCATGGCGCCGTCCACCAGTTTGTGCGCCTACGATGCGACCTTCGCCGCCGGCTTGCTCGAAGCGACGACGCAGGCGCTCTCCAGCGGCCAGCCCTGCCTGCTGCTGGCTTTCGACACCGCCTATCCCGAGCCGCTCTATGCCTTGCGCCCCATTCCCTATGCACTTGGCGTCGCCATGGTCCTCAATCCGGCGAAGACCGCGGCGGCAAGCGCCTCGCTCACGCTCGAACTGAGCCAGGCCACCGCGACGTCGATGCCCGATGCCGACCTGGAGGCATTGCGTGCGAGCATTCCGGCGGCACGCAGTTTGCCTTTGATGCAGCGCCTGGCCCAGGGGAGCAGTTCTTCCGTGGTGATCGACTACCTCGATGGTCTCAACCTTGCGATCGAGGTTCGAGCGTGAGCTTGGACCGCACCTGGATCGCCGCCCACATCCCGCATCAGGGCAGCATGTGCCTGCTCGATGCGGTCGAGGTTTGGAGCGCGGCCGAGATCGTCTGCCGCGCGAGCAGTCATCGCTTGAGCGACAATCCCCTGCGCGCCGCCGGGAGTCTGGGCATCACCGCCGGCATCGAATACGCGGCGCAGGCCATGGCGGTGCATGGCGCTCTGCTGGCCGGCGCCGATGAAGCCCCCGCCGCCGGCTTCCTGACCAGCGTGCGCGACGTGCGCTGGCAGCGCCCGCGCCTGGACGACGTTGCCAGCGATCTCACGGTCCGCGCCGAACGGATCTCCGGCAATGAAGCGAATATTCTCTATCGCTTCCGCGTAGACGGCGATGGCGTCACGCTGCTCTCCGGGCGCGCCAGCGTGATGCTCAAGGCGGGACAGCCATGAGCTGCCGCTCCTTCTGCGCAAGCCATTCCTTGCCACGCAATCCATGAAACGCGCCCTCGTAACAGGTGGCAGCGGGGCTATCGGTGCGGCGATCTGCCGCCAACTAGCAGCAGACGGCTTGCACCTGGTCATCCACGCCAACAGCAATATCGCGGCCGCCGAGGCCCTGTGCGACGAACTCCTGGCGAGCGGCGGTTCTGCCGAAACGATACAGTTCGATGTGGTCGACGCCGCCGCGACACAGATCGCATTGGAGTCCCTGTTGCAAGCTGGAACCATACAAGTGCTGGTGAATAACGCCGGCATCCACGACGATGCGGTGTTTCCCGGCATGCGGCGAGAACAGTGGCACAGCGTGATCGACGTCTCGCTCCACGGCTTCTTCAACGTCACCCAGCCCCTGTCCATGCCGATGATACGCAGCCGCTGGGGCCGAATCATCACCATCTCTTCAGTTGCCGCGCTCACCGGCAATCGGGGGCAGACCAACTACGCCGCAGCCAAGGGCGCGCTGCACGCCGCGACCAAGTCTCTCGCGCTGGAGTTGGCCAGTCGTGGCATCACGGTCAACGCCGTGGCGCCCGGCATCATCGCCTCCGACATGAGCAAGGATGCCTTCGACGCGGAAGCAATCGCGCGCCTGGTGCCGATGAAGCGCGCCGGCAAACCGGAAGAGGTGGCCGATCTCGTGGGATTCCTGGCGTCGGAACGCGCGGCCTACATAACCGGGCAGATCATCTCGGTCAATGGCGGCATGTGCTGAAGCGCGCGCTCTGTGGCATCACGTGAGGGCGCAAGGCAGACCCAAGCCGGCGGCGCGAAACCAGCGGGCAAAGACCTGGAAATCCACGCGCTGCGCTGCCGTCATGCGCCCATACAATTCCCGCGCCAGGCGCTGGCTTGTTGCATCCAGATGGCGACGGGCGGCACTCTTGATGATGACCATGAACGGCGCCAGCGGGGTTTGATGCCGTACCATGCCAGGGCCTAGAAGCGCCGCGGCGTTCGACAATTCCTCGACGCTGAACGCGGCCTTGAGCGAATGCAGATAATCCTGCGTGAATTGCGCCGGCTGGCGCTCGCAACGGTCTTGCGCAAAGAAGCGCTGGGTGCTGGCGCGCTTGAGACGCCCGAAATCGGCGAAATACAGTCCGCCACCGGGCTTCAACACCCGCCGCACCTCGCGCATCGTCACGGCCAGCGCCGGCAGATCGGGCAAGTGGTGCAAGGACATGGTGCACATCACGCAGTCCATCGCCGCGTCATCGATGTCGGCCAGCCGGGTCATGTCGCCCGATAGCAGTTCCACGTTGCCGACAGCGCATCGCGCCAGCGTGGCGCGCGCCGTGGCGAGCATATTGGAGGATGCATCGAGGCCGACAAAATGCGCGCTCGGATTGAGGCGCGCAACTTGCACCAGTTGATTGGCCGGTCCGCAAGCGAGGTCGAGAACCTTGTCGCCCGGTCGGACGACGGCTGTGACCTGCACAGCATGAAAGAAATAGAGGAAGGCCAAGATCCCATCCTCGCGTCCGCCCTCCATGAAGGCGGCAATCTGCGCCGGGTCGTCCATGATCAGCTTGGGTTCCGGCACCCGCAGCAATTCACGCCTTGACAGGCGTTCCAGGATCAGGTGAACCAACATGGCGGGACCGGACATGGATGAGTCATCCCTACTCAAACGCTATGCCGGAGCGCAAGGGGGTGCTTGCTCCGGCCGGCCATCAACGCTCTGCGCACGCCATCAGTCCGGCTTGGTCGCCTGGTATTCCGCCAGTATGCTCATGCCTTTCACTTCGATATGGCGGCGCGCATCTTTGAATCCAGCCGCCTTGAGCGTGGCCAGAATTTGCGCCGGCGGAACGCAGGCTTCGATGGTGTCCCAGTAATAACGCCACAGCCGGCGCGTGTTCGTCTGGTGTCCGACGATCAGCGCGAGCATCGGCACCAGGCCCTTCATGTAGATCTTGAGGAGGAAGCGCCCCCAGCAACTTTCCGGGCAGGTAATTTCCAGGAGGCAAATCCTGCCGCCGGGTTTCAGCACGCGATGAAATTCGCGGAAGGCGACCGACAAGTCGCCGATGTGGCGCAGGGCATAGCCCATGCTCAGGAAATCGAAGTGCGCCTCGGGAAACGGTATCGCCTCGGCGCGACCCTCCACCAGCGCCACGCCCTGCGGCACTTTGGCGTTCGCCATCATGCCCGGGCTCGGATCGACTCCGGTGACGAGACTGGCGGCGCCACAAATTCGTGCGGCTTCACGGGCAACCAGCCCGGTACCGACCCCCACGTCTACCACCCTCATCCCAGCCTTGAGCCCGGCACGCTCCAGGGCCTGCCCGCGGTACCTAACGCCCGTGCCGAATCCGAGAATGTGCTCCATGCGATCGTAGTCTTCCGCTGTGCTGTCGAACATCTCCTGTACGAAGCCGGCTTTAGCCTGTTCGTGGGCGTAATAGTCCGTGAGCGGCGCGTGGGGTGCGTGGGCGGGCGGAACAGGCTTTCGCTGAACGGTCATCTAGGCTCCCGAAGAGTTGTGGCAGCAAGCTTCCTGAATACAAGCAAGGGTAGTCGCAGCACGAACCCGAACATCAGGCGAATGTGCATCCAGGTGAGCAAGCAATTGTCTCGCCAGTAGTTGAAATGCGAAACGCCCCCTTCGTCGGCGCTGAGATACTTGACCGGGGCCGGGAGGTTCACGGGGCCCACACCGCTCCAGCATAGGCGCACCACGGCCTCGGGATCGAAATCGAAGCGGCGCATCCAGCGCTGTCCGAGCATCACGCGGCGCAATGGAGCCACAGGATAAACCCGAAAGCCGTAGAGCGAATCACCGATCCCCATCCACAGTGTTTCCAGATTCGCCCACCAATTGGAGATCTTGCGTCCCTCCACCCGCAGCGCCGGCGCGCTGGCGTCAAACAGCGGCACGCCCAAAACCATCGCTGCGGGCATGCGTTGCGAACACGCCATGAATTCCGGGATCAAAGCCGCTGGATGCTGACCATCCGAGTCCATGCACAAGACGTGAGTATATCCGCGCCGCTCGGCTTGCTCCAGGCCATGCAAGACAGCGGCGCCCTTGCCTTTGTTTTCGGAAAGAACGAGCACCTGCAGTCCGACGTCCTGCGCAGCCATTTCGAGCAAGCCGGCCGTGGTGCCGTCCGTACTGCCATCGACCACCACCCAGACGGGATTCCAGTGGGCGCGGGCCTCGCGCAC
>Ga0172380_10005024_pt1 | contig 16445 bp, 18 predicted proteins | sample Leawe162metaG_FD_119747 | JGI IMG/M metagenome (GOLD analysis project Ga0172380, IMG submission 119747) | Leachate microbial communities from a municipal landfill in Southern Ontario, Canada - Leachate well 162 metaG | ecosystem: Engineered > Solid waste > Landfill > Unclassified | place...
CCTGGTCAGCGCCGCTACCTCGGCGATGGTCAGCACCCGCGGCAGCACGGCGCGCTTGATGCCGAAGGCGTCGACGAGAAAATTGACGTGGTCGGCATTCGCCGCCCCCGCCTGCACCGACAGGTGCAGGCGCAGGCCGGGGTGCTTCTCGGCGGCGTAGGCGATCAGCCCCAGGTCGGCGAGGATGACGGCGTCGGCGCCCAGCGTGGCGGCGTCGTCGACGGCCGACTCCCATAGCGCCTCATCGCCGGCGCGCATGAATGTGTTGATGGCGACCAGCGTCTTGACCTGACGCTGCCTTGCATAGGCGATCGACGTTTCGAGCTCGGGGCGGCTGAAGTTGAGGCCGGGGAAGTTGCGGGCATTGGTCTCGTCGCGGAAGCCGCAATAGACAGCGTCGGCGCCGACCTCGATGGCGTCGCGGAAAGCGGCCGGCGTACCGGCGGGGCAGATCAGTTCCATTGCGGATCCTTGCTATCGAGCAGCAGCGAGCGGACCTTGCCGAGCACCGCCTCCACCGGCCGCCTGAGCGGCCCGCGCGACGGCGCCAGGTCCTTGGTGAAATCTATGGCCGAGTTCTCGATGGCGTTGCGCAGGGCGAGGACCGCCTCCATGTCGCCGTCGATCGAAATCTGGCGGCCGAAGAACTCGGCGTCGCCGTCGACCCGGCCTTCCGCCAGCGCCAGCAGCAGCACCAGCGGTCCGGAGATGCGCGCATCGCTCCTGAGGATGCCGCCCGGCCGCGCGGCACGCACCGTGCCGTGTTTGGGGTTGACGGCGAACTCGAAGGGCAGGTCGGTGGCGGCGAAGACGATGGTCTTGCCGGCGTGCTCGCCGAGCCGCTCGAACAGGTCGGGATGCCGGCGCAGCACGCTGGCGAGCGCCCGCTGCGCCACGTGCTCCCCGAGCGCGAGCGGCACCGGCCGAAGCAGGGACTGGATAGGACTGGGAAGCAGCATGACCGCGGCGGCCTCAAGGGTTGCCGCATCACCATAGCGCTTCGCCGACGGTCGCAGTTTGACCCAGCGCAAGGACAGGCGTGCATTTTTGACAGATGGTTCAAAGCGATGACCGCACCGGATGCCGACTTGCGCAGCTTCATGGCCCGCCTCGAGGCGCGTGGGCTGCTGCATCGCATCGCCCGCCCCGTGTCGCTGCTGCACGAAATGACCGAGATCCACCGGCGCGTCATCGCGGGCAAAGGGCCGGCGCTGCTGTTCGAGCACCCCGTGGACGCGGCGGGCCGACCCCGGTCCACCCCGGTCCTCGCCAATCTGTTCGGCACGCGCGAGCGTATCGCCCTCGGCCTTGGGCTCGAGCCCGACGGCCTGGCTGACCTGGGCGAGATGCTGGCCTTCCTGCGTCAGCCCCAGGCGCCGTCCGGCGTCAAAGCCGCCATGCGGCAATGGCCGATGCTGCGCGCCGCCCTCGCCATGGGCACCCAGAAAATCACCCGCGCCCCGGCGCAGCACAGCATATGGCGCGGCGCCGAGATCGACCTGGGCGAGTTGCCCATCCAGTGGTGCTGGCCCGGAGAGCCGGCGCCGCTCGTCACCTGGCCGCTGGTCATCACCCGCTCGCCCGACGATCCGGCCGACATCAATGTCGGCATCTATCGCATGCAGGTGCTGGGGCGCGACCGGCTGCTGGTGCGCTGGCTGGAGAACCGGGGCGGGGCCCGTCACTTCCGGCAGTGGCAGCGCTCGGGGGCCGCCGACATGCCCGTTGCCGTCGCCATCGGCGCCGATCCGGCCACCATGCTCGCCGCCGTCATGCCGCTGCCCGACGGCATGAGCGAACTCGCCTTTGCCGGCGTCCTGCGCGGCAGGAAGACGCGCATCGCCCGGGCCGTCACCTCCGACCTGCCGGTGCCGGCCGACGCCGAGTTCGTCCTCGAGGGCCGGGTGTCGTGCACGGAGCAGGGCGACGAGGGCCCGTACGGCGACCATACCGGCTACTACAATGCGGTCGAGCCCTTCCCGGTGGTCCAGCTCGAGGCCATAACCAGCCGTGCCGCTCCGCTCTACGTCTCGACCTTCACCGGCCGGCCGCCCGACGAGCCCTCGGTCCTCGGCGAGACCATGACCGACCTGTTCGTGCCCATCGTCAGGCGCCAGTTTCCCGAGATCCGCGATCTGTGGTTGCCACCGGAGGCGTGCTCCTACCGCGCGATGGTGGTCTCCATCGACAAGCGCTACCCCGGCCAGGCGCGGCGGGTGATGATGGGGTTGTGGTCGGTGCTGCCGCAGTTCACGATGACCAAGCTGATCATCGTCGTCGATCCCGATATCGACGTGCGCAACTGGAGCGACGTCGTGTGGGCCATCTCGACGCGCTTCGACGCCTCGCGCGACCTTCTGGTCGTCGATAACACGCCCATCGACTATCTCGATTTCGCCTCGCCCGCCCCGGGGCTGGGCGGCAAGCTCGGGCTCGACGCCACCACCAAGATCGGCGCCGAGACGGCGCGCGAATGGGGCCGGCCACTGGCCATGTCGGCCGAGGTGGTGGCCCGCGTCGATGCCATGTGGAACGAGATCGGCCTTGGCGGAGTGACCCCATGACCCAGCGCATCGTCGTCGGCATGTCCGGAGCGTCGGGCGCCAGTCTCGGCATCCGCATCCTCGAGGTGCTCGGCGCGCACCCGGACGTCGAGACGCACCTCGTCATCTCGGCCGCCGCCGAACAGACCATCGCCCACGAGGCCGGCGCCGGCGCGCTCGCCCGCGCCCGCGCGCTCGCCGCCGTCGTCCACCCGATCGACGCCATCGGCGCCACCATCGCCAGCGGCTCGTTCCGCACCGCCGGCATGATCGTCGCGCCGTGCTCGATGCGCACGCTTTCGGCCATTGCCTACAGCCAGTCCGACACGCTGCTGGTGCGCGCCGCCGACGTGCATCTGAAGGAGCGGCGGCGGCTGGTGTTGCTGGCGCGCGAAACGCCGCTGCACCTGGGCCACCTGCGGGCCATGGTTGCGGTGACGGAGATGGGCGCCATCGTCGCGCCGCCGGTGCCCGCCTTCTACCGGCGCCCGGAGAGCATCGAGGCCGTGATCGACGCCATCGCCCGGCGTGCCATCGACCACCTCGGCATCGACCTCGGCGTCAGCCCCGAAAGCTGGGGCGGGCTGCCGGCCTGAACACCGGCTCAGGCGGCGACGCGGTCGATGCGGACCTGCCAGACCTCGGGGCCCTGCTGCTCGTAGGTCCACTCGAAGCGGCCCGGGTATTCCGCGCTGAACTGATAGAACAGCGGCCGCGGGTCATGGTCGTTGACGATGCGGAAGCACTCGCCGCCGGCAAGATTCTCGAAGGTGGAAAAGATCAGCGGGTGCCGCAGGCGCGGCGAAATCTGCCGGACGTCGATGACCGTGTCGGTTTCCTGGCAATGCTCACACATCAGATGAAGATCCTCGTTCCACAGCGGCCGGCAGGCCGCGCTCGGTGACGGGGACATTGATACTGCGGCCGGGCCGGCCTTCTTTGCGCCAACGCAAACAGCGCCGGCAGCGCTCAGGGCGATAGCGCCGTCACTCCGGTGAAATACGGATGCCCGAACAGCAGCGCGGCGTAGAGCAGGATGCCGCCGCCGAACCGCGCGGCGTCGGCCGCGTCGAACTGCAGCCACCAGCCCCGCGGCATCCTCGCGAACGGGATGTTGGAAGAGGAACTGGCCAGCGCCTGCCACCGCGCTTCCCCCAGCCGCCGCGCCGCGCGGCGGTCGAGCGCCAGCATGCCCGCGGCCGCGAAGGCGGCAAACAGCCCGAACAGGATGAAGTGCGCCACGTCCCCGTTGGGGACGAGATGGCTGACCGACCAGATCAGCGCCGCCCACAGCACCGGGTGGCGCACCACCCCGACGATGCCGGGTCGGGCCGGATCGAAGCCCGGGCCCTTGCCGCGGCCAAGCGAGGCCGGGTTGGGGCTCGACAGGCCGAACACCAGTAGCAGCGACGCCACCAGCATGCCCGCCTGCGGGATCAGCCGCTGTCACTCCTCGAACGGCCACAATTCGACGAACGGCGCGTTGGCGCTCGCCAGGATCAGCCAGGCGAGGACCAGCAGCGACATGAGGCTGTAGGCGACGAGGTAGGCGCGCTGCCCGGCGAGTGCCACCAGCCGCGCCCGTACCTGCGGTCGTGACGGAATCACATGAGTCAGGAGGAACACGAGGAGCGCGGCCGTCAGTTCACCCCAGCCTCCGAGCAGATCGGTCGGCATGCGTCCGTCCTCCGGCAACCGTTGCCGCACGGGGCCGGGCCGATGGGCCCGGCCGGCCGGCGGACGTTACTGCGCCTCGTACTCGGCGAAGGCCGTCTCGAAGCGCTCATGCGCCTTCTTGGGCTGCTTGAGCGCCTTCACCGCCTCGAGATTGGCGGCCGGCTCGTCGCCGACGACGACCAGCGCCACCATGCCCATGGCCAGGTGCGGCGCGCACTTGATGCCGTAGGCGCCCGGCACGGTGAAGGTGACAGCGATCTCCTTGCCGACGCCGCCCTTGAACGCCTCGGCGCCCTCAGGGATCATGTCCTTGATGGTCTCGGCGTTGTGGCCCTTGTCGGTGGGGATGAAGGTCACGGTGTCGCCGACCGCCACCTTGGTGAGGGCCGGCTCGAACACCATGGTCTGGCCATCGGCGCCCTTGTTGAGCATGTGGACCTCGAAATTGGCAGCGACGGCCGGTGCGGCGGCAAAGAGCACCAGGGCGGTGGCTGCCGCGAGTTTCTCAAAAATGTGCATGTTGTTCTCCAGTTCTGGGACACGGAGGGAGGACATGTCCCGGGGTCAGTGGTTTCCACGATCCGCTGGCAGCTTCTTTGCTGCCGCGCAAATTCCTGATCGATGGAGGGTCCAGCCTCCGCCACCTAGCGCATTGCCGGGGCGGCCTCAAGCCGCGCGTCGTCCCAGCCCGGTCACAGTCGCGCGCGCCGCCCGTCCGAGGGCTTCGCCCGCCCCGCTCAGCCGGCCACGTACTCGCGCGCCAGCTTGGCGTAGTGCGCTGCCCCACCTGCCATCATGCGCACGTCCTTGTCGTTGAGCGGGCGCACCGGCTGGGCCGGGCGTCCGGCCCAGACCTGCCCGGCGGTAACGCGCTTGCCCGGCGGCACCAGGCTGCCCGCCGCCAGCAGCGCGCCGGGCTCGACGATGGCGCCGTCGAGCACCATCGACTGCATGCCGATGAAGGCGCCGTCCCCGATGGTGCAGCCGTGGATCATGGCCATGTGCCCGATCAGGACGTTGTCGCCGATGTCGACGGCGAATGACGGGGTACCGCTGACATGGACGATGGTGCCGTCCTGGATGTTGGTATTGCGCCCCACGCGGATGGAATTGACGTCGCCGCGCAGCACGCAGGCGAACCACACCGAGCTGCCCGCCCCGAGGGTGACGTCGCCGATGACGGTGGCGCCCGGGGCAATGAAGCAGTCCGGGGCGATGCTCGGGGTCATGCCGCGAAAGGTGATGATTTGCGCAGTCATGCGGCTCGACTTCCCTTCCCGTTCAACGGCGGCACCGCGGCCTCACATGTTGGCATAGTTCGGCCCGCCGCCGCCCTCGGGCGTCGTCCACGTGATGTTCTGGTTGGGGTCCTTGATGTCGCAGGTCTTGCAGTGCACGCAGTTCTGCGCGTTGATCTGGAAGCGCGGACCGTCCGGTCCCTCGATCCATTCGTAGACGCCGGCCGGGCAGTAGCGCGTCGACGGGCCGGCGAACACATCGTGCTCGCTCTTGAGCTGCAGGAGCGGGTCGGTGACCTTGAGGTGGACCGGCTGGTCCTCCTTGTGGTTGGCGCCGGACAGGAACACCGACGAGAGCCGGTCGAAGGTCAGCTTGCCGTCCGGCCTGGGATAGGCGACGGGCCGGTGCTGCGCCGCCGGCTCCAGCGCCTCGTGGTCCGGCTTGCCGTGCTTCAGCGTGCCGAACGGCGACCACTTGAGCAACTGGTGCAGCCACATGTCCATGCCGCCCAGCATGATGCCGCCGAGCGTGCCGAACGCCGACCACAGCGGCTTGACGTTGCGCACCGGGTAGAGGTCCTTGCCGATGGCGCTTTGCCGCCACGCGGCGTCGTAGCTTTTCAGCTCGTCGCCAGAGCGCTCGGCGGTCAGCGCCGCGGCGAGGTGGTCGGCCGCCAGCAGCCCCGACAGCATGGCGTTGTGGCTGCCCTTGATGCGCGGCACGTTCATGAACCCGGCGGCATCCCCCACCAGCACCCCGCCCGGGAAGCACAGCCTGGGCACCGACTGCCAGCCACCCTCGGAGATGGCGCGGCTGCCATAGGCGATGCGCTTGGCCCCGGAGAAGACGTCCCTTATGGCAGGATGCGTCTTGAAGCGCTGGAACTCATCGAACGGGGACAGGTAGGGGTTCTTGTAGTTGAGGTGGACGACGAAGCCCACGACCACCTGGTTGTCGGCTTGGTGGTAGAGGAACGAGCCGCCGCCCGTGCGGTTCGAAAGCGGCCAGCCGAAGCTGTGCTGCACCAGACCGGGCCGGTGCCGGGCCGGTTCGACCTGCCAGATTTCCTTGAAGCCGATCCCGTATTTCTGCGGCTCGCGGCCGTCGGCCAGCCCGAAGCGGGCGATCGCCTGCTTGGTCAGCGACCCGCGCGTGCCCTCGGCCAGCACGGTGTAGCGGCCGCGCAGCTCCATGCCCTGCTGATAATCCGCGCCCGGCGTGCCGTCGCGCCCGACACCCATGTCGCCGGTGGCGATGCCGCGCACCACGCCGGCGTCGTCGACGAGCAGTTCGGCCGCGGCGAAGCCGGGATAGATCTCGACCCCGAGCGCCTCCGCCTTCTGCCCCAGCCAGCGCACGACATTGGCCAGCGACACGACGAAATTGCCGTGGTTGCCCATCAGCTTCGGCAGCAGCGCCGCGGGGATCGGCAGGGCCGATGCGGCCGTGAGGAACAGGAAACGGTCGGCGGTGACCGGCACCCCGGCCTCCGGACACTCCACCCGCCATTCGGGCGCCAACTGGTCGAGCGCGATCGGGTCGACCACCGCTCCCGACAGGATGTGGCCGCCGATTTCGGCGGCCTTTTCCACCACCACGATGGCGAGGCCGGGGTCAATCTGCTTGAGCCGGATCGCCGCGGCGAGGCCGGCCGGGCCCGCCCCCACCACGACGACGTCGAATTCCATGTGCTCGCGTTCGGTCATGCAACTATCCCTGCCCGGCAAAGGTCTGACGGCCGGTGCTCGCGCCGCGGCGGCGGTCTCCCCCGCGGAGGCCGCCTCGGAGTGCGTGCATGGCCTATGCCGGCGCGGCCGTCAACGGTACCATTGGCGTATCCGGCCCGCCCCCGAAATCGCGGCAGCCGGAACTCCTCTCAGCGAGGCGTGTCCCGAAATGGGTGCGTCATGAGACCACCAGCACCGGCTCGCCCAGCACGTCGACTTTCGGCGCGATGCCGAGGCCGGGGGCGTCTGAGGCGGTCATGCGGCCGTCGACGCGTTGGGGTGCGCCCGCGGCGATCGAGACCGTGACGTAGGAATTGAAGTCGGTGGCGGTGAAGCAGAACCTTTCCGGCGTCGAGCGCGCCAGGTGGGCGATGGTGGCGGTGACGATGTCGCCGCCCCAGGTGTCCTCGATGGTCATGGGGATGCCGTGGGCGACGCACAGATCGCGCATCAGCTTCGCCTTGGTCAGGCCGCCGACCTTGGAGATCTTCAGATTGATGACGTCGAAGGCGTCGTCGGCGATGCCGCGCACGAGGTCGCCGACCGAGCCGATGTTTTCGTCGAGCACGAAGGGCAGGGTGGTGCGGCGGCGGATGGAGAGGCTCTCCTCGTAGCTCATGCAGGGCTGCTCGATATAGACGTCGAGATCGGCCACCGCGTTCACGACGCGCGTAGCGTCCGCCATGGTCCAGCCGGTGTTGGCATCGGCAACGAGGATGTCGCCGGGCTTGAGGATGGCGCGGCAGGCCTCGATGCGGGCGATGTCGTCATTGGCGTTGCCGCCCACCTTGAGCTGGAACTTGGTGTAGCCCTCGGCGCGGTAGCCGGCGATCTTGTCGGCCATCAACGCGGAATCCTCCTGGCTGATGGCGCGGTAGAGCGCGATCGAATCCTGTTCGGCGCCGCCCAGCAGCTTGTAGACGGGCAGCCCCGCCACCTTGCCCAGGATGTCCCAGCAGGCGATGTCGATCGGCGCCTTGACGTAGGGGTGGCCGCGCAGCACGGCGTCCATGTGCCGGTTGAGCGGGCCGAGATCGGTGGGATCGTGCCCGATCAGGCTCGGCCCGATCTCGGCCAGCCCGGCGCGCACGCCCTTGGCGTAGGAGGGCAGATAGGCCGAGCCGAGCGGGCAGCACTCGGCGTAGCCGGTGACGTCCTCGTCGGTCTCGACCGCCACCACGGTGGAGTCGAACACTTCCATGAAGTTGCCGCCGGACCAGTTGTAGCGCCCCTCGCGCAGCGGCAGGTCGACCTGGAAGGCCTTGATGGCAGTGATTTTCATGGCGTCGTCTCCTAGACCAGCGAGAAGCCGTGGGCGAAGGGATCGCGGTCGTCGATGAAGATGGTGTTGATCCCCGTCTGCCGGGCCCAGCCGGCGATCGAGGGCACGATGCCGTCGCGGTCGCCGACCTTGACTGCTTTCTCCACCCGGCCGTTGAAGATCGAGCCGATGATGGATTCGTGGATTAAGGCGTCGCCGACGCCGAGCTTGCCGCGCGCTACCCACTGGGCCATGCGCGCCGAAGTGCCGGTGCCGCAGGGCGAGCGGTCGATGGCCTTGTCGCCGTAGAACACGGCATTGCGCGCGGTTGAGCCCTCATTCTGCGGCGTACCCGTCCACATGATGTGACTGAGTCCGCGAATCTCGGGCTTTTCCGGGTGGACGAAGGTGTAGCGCTCGTTCATCGCCGCGCGCAGCGCCGGGCTCCAGCGCAGCAGGTCGCCGACCGAGACGTCGGCGAGGTCGGTGAAGTTCTCCTGCGGATCGACGATGCAGTAGAAATTGCCACCATAGGCGACGTCGACCGTGAGCCGGCCGAGGCCGGGGCACTCGATCTCGAGGTCGGTCGAGTGCAGGAAGCTCGGCACGTTGGTGATGCGCACCTCCTCCACGTACTGGCCCTCCTGCCGGTATTCGGCGACGACGCGGCCGGCGGGCGCATCGAGGTTGACCACGCCCGGCGTCTTCGGCGTGATCAGCCCGTTCTCGATGGCCATGGTGACGGTGCCGATGGTGCCGTGCCCGCACATGGGCAGGCAGCCCGAGGTCTCGATGAACAGGATGGCAGCGTCGCAGTCCTCGCGCGTCGGCGGGTACAGGATGGAGCCGCTCATGATGTCGTGGCCGCGCGGCTCGAACATCAGCCCCTTGCGGATCCAGTCGTGGTTGGCGAGGAAGTCGGCGCGCTTCTCGATCATCGTCGCGCCCTTCAGATCGGGACCGCCGCCGGCCACCAGCCGGACCGGATTGCCGCAGGTATGGCCGTCGATGCAGAGAAAAGTGTGCCGTGACATGTTCATCTACCGTTCGTCAGTGGTTCAGAAACGCTGCGCCGCGAAGGGCGCGAGGTCGAGGGGGGGCGTGGCGCCGGTCACCAGGTCCGCCACCAGCCGGCCGGTCGCGGCCGATTGGGTGAGGCCCAGATGCCCGTGGCCGAAGGCGTAGATCACGTCCGGTGAGCGGCGGGAAACGCCGATCACCGGCAGGCTGTCGGGCAGCGACGGGCGGAAGCCCATCCACTGCTTGCCGCCGTCGGTCCTGAGGTCGGGCAGGAACGCCTTGGCCTTGCGCAGCATGGCGTCGGCCCGCGCAAAGTTCGGCGGCAGCTTCAGGCCGCCCAGTTCGACGGCGCCGCCGATCCGTATGCCGGAGGTCAGCGGCGTCACCACGAAGCCGTGCCCGCCGAAGGTGAGCTGGCGCCTGAGGTCGAAGCTGCCGGGCGGCAGCGTGGTGTTGTAGCCGCGCTCGGTCTCGAGCGGGACGGCGTCGCCCAGCGCCGCGGCCAGAGCTTTCGACCAGGCGCCGCAGGCGATCACCGCCTTGGCGGCGCTGATGCGTTCCCCATCGGCAAGCTGCACTTCGACGCCGCCCGCAACGGGCGTCACCGACCGCACCTCGGCGATGCGCAGCGTGCCGCCGCGCGCCTGCACGGCGTTGCCGATGGCCACGGCGAAGTCGTACGGGTCGGACACGGTCTGCCACGCCGGGATGAAGGTGCCGGCGACGAAGCGCGGCGACAGGCCCGGTTGCAGCGCCGCGAGCTCGGCGCCGCGCACGTGCTCGAAGCCGATGCCCTCCGCCTTGCGGGCAGCCCAGCCGGGGGCCGACGCGGCGAGTTCGGCCTCGCTCTCGTAGAGTTCGAGCACGCCGTCGGCGTGGATCATGGCGGAGATGCCGGCTGCCTGTACCAGGCTCGCCATCTCAGTGGCGGCAAGGCGCATGAGCGCGCCCTGCGCCGCGATGCTGGCCTTGACCCGGTCGGGCCAGCCGGCGCGCCAGAAGCGCAGCAGCCAGGGCGTGATCTGCAGGACATAGGCGGGCGGAATTGTCAGCGGCCCGAGCGGGTCGCTGAGCCAGCGCGGCAGCTTGCGCAGCACGCCCGAGGTCGCCATCGGCAGTACGTCCGAGAAAGCGAGGCCGCCGGCATTGCCGCGGCTTGTCTCCTCGGCCATGCCGGCGCGGTCGACGAGCAGCACGGCGCGGCCCGCCTGCTGCAGCTTGAACGCCGCCGCGAGGCCGACGATGCCGGCCCCGACGATGACGACGTCGATGGGCTTTGTCTGGGCCATGGTGTTCCGGATCAGCCGAGCCTCGGGCGCGTCGCAAGCGCCTTCTCGACAATGGCTTCGACATGCCGGCGCTCGTCACCCACGAGGGTGAGGCGCGGCGGGCGCACCCATTCGGAGCCTTCGCCGGCCATCTGGTTCACCAGCTTGATGTACTGCACCAGCTTCACTGCCACATCGAGGTGCAGCAGCGGCATGAACCAGCGGTAGAGCGCCAGCGCCTCGTCCTTGCGGCCGGCCTCGGCCAGCCTGAACATCTGCGCCGCCTCCCGGGGGAAGCTGTTGGCAAGGCCCGAAACCCAGCCGGTGGCGCCGAACAGGACGTTTTCCAGCATCAGGTCGTCGACGCCGCACAGCAGCTTGAAGCGGTCGCCGTGCCGATTGATCATGTCGGTGACGCGGCGGCCGTCGTGGCTCGCTTCCTTGACCGCGACGATGTTGGCCTCGCCGGCGAGTTCGACGAAGTCCTCGGGCTTGAGGTCGACCTTGTAGGCCATGGGGTTGTTGTAGACCATGATCGGCAGGTCGACGGCCCGGGCCAGCGTGCGGAAGTGGTGGACGGCCTCGCGCGCGTCGGTCTGGTAGACCATGGTCGGCAGCACCATCAGCGCCTCGGCGCCGGCGCGCCTGGCGCGCCTGGCCGCATCGATGGCGAGGTCGGTGGTGTACTCGGCGATGCCGGCCATGACCGGGGCGCGCCCGGCGGCAGCTTCGACCGCGGCGCGCACGACCGTTTCCTTCTCGTCGGCGGACAGGGAGGAATTCTCGCCCAGCGTGCCGAGCATGACGAAGCCCTCGCAGCCGGCGGCGAGGCAGGATTCGAGGTGGCGCTGGGTGGCGGGCAGGTCGAGCGCGCCGTCCTTGTTCATTTCGGTCATCAAGGCGGGGATCACGCCGTGCCAGCTAACGGTCATCGGGAACGTCCTATCTTCGAGTGAAATTGGGTCAGGTGCCGAGGTAGGCCTGGACGATGGAAGCGTCGGTGCGCAGCTTGGCGGCTTCGCCGTGCAGGCGCAGCGTGCCGCTTTCGAGCACGTAGCCGTAGTGCGCCAGCTTGAGCGCGAGGCGGGCGTTCTGCTCGACCAGCAGGATGGTGGTGCCGGCCTCGTTGAGGCGCTTGACGATCAGCATGATCTCGAGCACCAGCTTGGGGGCGAGGCCCATCGAGGGCTCGTCCAGCAGCAGGATGCGGGGGCCGTGCATCAGCGCCCGGCCGATGGCGAGCATCTGCTGCTCGCCGCCCGACAGCAGCGAGCCGTCGGAATTGGCGCGTGTCCGCAGGATCGGGAACTGCGTGAACACCTGCTCGAGCCGGCTCTGCCGTTCGGCGGTGTTGCGCAGGGTGAAGGCGCCCAGTTCGAGATTCTCGCGCACGCTCAGCCCGCGCAGTACATGCCGGCCTTCGGGGACGTGGACGACGCCCGCCTGCGCAATCTTGTGCGCCGGCATCTGCGTGATGTCCTCGCCGGCGAACAGCACGCGGCCGGACTTGGCGCGCACCAGCCCCGAGATGGTCTTCAGCGTCGTCGTCTTGCCGGCGCCGTTGGCGCCGAGCAGGGTGACGATCTGGCCGCGCTTGACCTCAAGGTCGATGCCCTTGACCGCATCGATCTTGCCGTAGCCGCTGGCGAGGCCCTCGAGCCTCAGGATCACGTCGTCATCCGGCAAGTTCGGCCTCTCCTTCCTCGACACCGAGATAGGCTTCAATGACCCTGGGGTTGGTCTGGATTTCCTTGACCGTGCCTTCGGCGATCATGACGCCGTGATCGAGCACGCTGATGCGCTCGGAGATGCGCATGACGAGCCCGGTGTCGTGTTCGATGAGCAGCACGGCGACGCCGCGCTCGTCGCGGATGCGTCCGATGAGGCCGATCAGGTCCTGCTTTTCGCCGGCCGTCAGCCCGGCGGCTGGCTCGTCGAGCAGCAGCAGCTTGGGTTGCGTCGCCAGCGCCCGGGCGATCTCGACGCGGCGCTGCCAGCCGTAGGGGAGGGTGCCCGCGTCGCGGTGCCAGCCGTCCTCGATGCCGACGAAGCGCAGGCATTCGACGGAGTAGTCGTGAATCGCGGCCTCCTCGCGCCGCTGCGCCGGCAGGCGCAGGATGGCCTCGATGACGCCGGCGCTGGTGCGGCAATGCATGCCCGACATGACGTTTTCGAGCACGCTCATCTCGCGGAACAGGCGTACGTTCTGGAAGGTGCGGGCGATGCCGAGCCGCGTCACCTGGTGCGGCTTCATGCGCATGGTCTCGACGCCGTCGACCTTTATCGAGCCGCGCTGCGGCTTGTAGAAGCCGGTGATGCAGTTGAACAGCGAGGTCTTGCCGGCGCCGTTGGGGCCGATGAGGCTCACCACCGCACCGGCGGGCACGTCGAAGTCCACCTCCTGGAGCACTTTGGAGCCAGCGAAGCTGAGGCTGACGCCCTTGAGTTCGAGCAGGCTCATTTGCGCCCTCCCGCCGGCCAGATGCCGCTCGGCCGGAACAGCATGATGAGCAGCAGGCCGACAGCGAAGATGAGCAGGCGCAGGTCGCCGACGTCGCGCAGCAGTTCGGGCGCGAGGATGACGATGAAGGCGCCCAGCACCACGCCGGGGATCTTGCCCATGCCGCCCAGGATCACCGCCATGAGGATCAGCACCGACTGCTGGAAGGAGAAGCTCTCGGGCGAGATGGCGCCGAGATTGGCGGCGAAGAAGGCGCCGGCGATGGCGCCGTAGATGGCCCCGACGATGTAGGCGGCGAGCTTCACCTTCACCCGGTCGATGCCCATGGCTTCGGCCGCGTCCTCGTCGTGGCGCACATAGAGCCAGGCCCGGCCGAGCCGGGAATTGACGAGGCGGGCGGACGCCAGCACGGCGAGGATCGCGAGCACGCAGAACACGAAGTAGAAATCAAGCGGCGTCTCGATGTGCCAGCCCAGGATCCAGGGCGAGTCGATGCCGATCAGCCCGCTCGCCCCGCCCGTCTCGCGCAGGTTGCGCGCGCTGATGCGCACGATCTCGCCGAAGCCGAGCGTGACGATGGCGAGATAGTCCGAGCGCAGCCGCAGCGTCGGCGTGCCGATGATGACGCCGGCGATGATGGCGAAGAAGATGGCAAGCGGCAGCGCCAGCCAGAAATTGAGCCCGAAATGCAGCGTCGTGATGCCCACCGTATAGGCGCCCACGGCGAAGAAGGCGGCAAAGCCGAGGTCGAGCAGGCCGGCATAGCCGACGACGATGTTGAGCCCCAGCGCCAGCACCACGTAGAGCAGCGCATTGGTGAGGATCACCGTCGCATAGGGGCCGAGCATGAATGGTGCCACCACCATGGCGGTGAGCACCACGGCGATGGCGAAGCCGCGCTTGCGGGGGGTATCGAGCAGCCGGGCGAGCCCGCCCCAGGCACTCGCGGTTGCGCCTTGCGGAAGTGCGGCCATCTACATGCGCTCCTGTTCGGGCTTGCCGAGCAGGCCCGTGGGCTTGAAGACGAGCACGAGGATCAGCACGGAGAAGGAGAACACGTCCTTCCAGCCGCTGCCGACGCCGGGAAGCTGGGTGCCGAAGCTTTCGAGCAGGCCCAGGATCAGCCCGCCCAGCATGGCGCCCGGGATCGAGCCGATGCCGCCGATCACCGCCGCGGTGAAGGCCTTGAGGCCGATCAGGAAACCCATGAAGTACCACAGCGAGCCATAGTAGGCGCCGGCCATGGTGCCGGCCGCGGCGGCGAGCGCCGAGCCGAGGAAGAAGGTGACCGCGATCACCGCGTTCACGTTGATGCCCATCAGCCGGCACATGTCCTTGTCGACCGAGATGGCGCGCATGGCGCGGCCGTACTGGGTGCGCGACACGAACAGCTCGAGCCCCAGCATCAGTACGCCGGCGGTTCCAACCAGCACCATCTGGTTGTAGCTGATGAACAGGTTGCCCAGATTGACGCCGCCGAAGCCGAAGTTCGCGCCGAAAGGCTGGTACTGCCCCTTGGTCATGGCCAGAACGGCGTTCTGCAGCACCAGCGAGACGGCGAGCGCGGTGATGAGGATGGACAGCCGCGGCGCCGCCAGCATCGGGGCGTAGGCGACGCGCTGGATGACGACGCCAAGGAAACCCACCGCCAGCATGGCGAACAGCATCGAGATGGCGACGCCCAGCCAGCCGGTCCCGAGAAAGGGGGCCAGGACGGACAGGATGAGGAAGCCGGCAAAGCCGCCCACCATGTAGAGATCGCCATGCGCGAAGTTCAGCAGCTTCACCACGCCGAAGACCATGGTGTAGCCGAGCGCCACCAGCGCGTAGAACGAGCCGAGCACGATCCCGTTCACCAGTTGGTGGGTGAAGATGTCGAATACCGTCACTGGCCGTCTCGCTCTTCAGCCAACATCACAGCTTGTCGCGGACCGGCGCAGGCGCCGGTCCGCAGTCGTTGCTACGGCTCAGAACTGCGCCTGCGTCCAGGCGCCGCCCTTGCCCTCGAGCACGACGAAGTTGGAGCGCGCGAGGGTGTTCTCGGCCGTGAACGCGATCGGGCCCGAGATGGTGTCGGTGAAGTCGGCACCCTTCAGCGTCTCGATGACCTTGGCGGAGTCGGTGGTGCCGGCCGTCTCGATGGCCCAGGCGAGCAGCTTCATGGCGTCGTAGCTCAGGGTCGAGTAGGGGCCGGGGGCGTTGCCGTACTGCTTCTGGTAGGCATCGGCGAAGGCCTTGGCCTCGGGCAGGAACTCGGCGGTCGGGTTGGAGAAGGCGATCACGCCCTCGGCCGCCGGGCCGGCGATCTTGAACAGCTCGGGCGAGTTGGAGCCGTCGCCCACCGCGATCAGGCCCTGGTAGCCCGATTCACGCAACTGCCGGATGAGCAGGCCGCCGTCGGCATAGTAGGCCGTCCAGAACACCGCGTCGGGATTGCCCGACTTGATGGAGGTGACGACCGCCGAATAGTCCTGTTCGCCCTTGTTGGTGGTCTCGAAGCTGGTGACGGTGTTGCCCGCCGCTTCCCAGGTCTTGCGCGTGAGGTCGGCGAGGTCCTGCGAGTAGGCGTCGCCCTGGTTGACGATGGCGATCGACTTCACGCCCTTGGCGTTGAAATATTCGATGGCCTTGGCGACCTGGTCGTTGCCGGTCGAGTTGATCATGAAGGCGTTGCCCGGGTTCTCCGGGATCAGCTTGGTGGAGTTGGCCGCCGGGATGATCATCGGCAGCTTGGCGTCGCCGTAGATCTTGAGCGTCGGGACCGTGGCGCCCGAGCAGTAGCCGCCGACGATGCCGACGACGCCCGATGAGGCGAGCTTGCTCGCCGCGTTCACCGCCATCTGCGCGTCGCAGCCGTCGTCGCCGACGACCGAGGCGAGCTGCTTGCCGAGCACGCCGCCCGCCGCGTTGATCTCCGAAATGGCGAGGTTCACGGCGTTGGCCATGTCCTGGCCGTAGGTGGCTTCCGAGCCGGTGGTCGGCACCATGATGCCGACGGTCAGCGTCTCCTGGCCGATGCCGGGGGCGGAGAACGCCAGGGCCAGGGCAACGCCGGCCGCGGCGGTTTTCAACAGATTACGCATGATCTTCCAGTCTCCCTATTGTTGTTGCTGTCGATTGCTCCTGCGGCCCGGGTCCATAACGGTCGGGCAGCAGAATTCCTTCGTTCCGGGGGCTTATCTTGTACACGTCGGGCCGCGCTTCACAACAACGCCCCCGTAGACGGGGCCGGTGCGGGGGCCGGAACCG
>Ga0172380_10005025_pt1 | contig 16442 bp, 14 predicted proteins | sample Leawe162metaG_FD_119747 | JGI IMG/M metagenome (GOLD analysis project Ga0172380, IMG submission 119747) | Leachate microbial communities from a municipal landfill in Southern Ontario, Canada - Leachate well 162 metaG | ecosystem: Engineered > Solid waste > Landfill > Unclassified | place...
CCTGCGCAACCTCTTCATTGGACTGCGCATGCCAACGGATGCGCGGCGGAGCTTCCTTGCGATTAGTGGTCAAGCGCTCGGTCATGAATCGGCCTGTCATTGATATGGGGTCAGAATCTTCATTGCAGAGCAAGCGGAAATCCTCGACAATTTTACCCGTCGATCTCGGGGCAACCCAACCGCCGGGTTCGCAACGGACGCCGGTTTGCTGGTCGGCAAAGCAAGCCTGGACTCGCCACCAGAGCAGGGAGGACGACGTGAGTCAACTGAAACGAATATTGGCGGCAACGGATCTATCTGCGCCGGCCCGTCATGCGGTCGAACGTGCAGCTATGGTCAGCAAGGAGATCGCGGCCCCCCTTGATCTGCTCCACGTAGCCAATCTCGGACCATTGGATCGTCTGCGCCAACTGATGGACGCCACGCCTGCCGACATGGAGCAGCGGGTGCTGGATGCGGCGCAAAATAAGCTTCGCGACCTTGCGGCATCCCTGAAGCAGCACTATGGAATTACACCGGGTATGCGCGTGGTCTCGGGTGTTCTGCTGACCGAACTGGCAAAAGAAGCCGATGCATTGGCGGCGGGCCTGTTGGTCTGTGGCGCGAGGGGAGAGAGTGTCATCCGCCACTTCGCGCTGGGAACGACAGCGTTGCGCGTGCTGAGTACAGCGAGGTGTCCCGTCCTCGTGGTCAAACAGCCGCCTCGGGAGCCCTACCGGCGGCTGTTGGTCCCGGTAGATTTTTCACCTTCTTCGTTGCGCGCGATCCAGCATGCGCGCAAGGTCGTTCCCAAAGCCGATATCGTGCTGCTACACGCATTTGAACTTCCCTTCGAGGGGAAATTGCGCTACGCCAGCGTGGACGACGAGATCATCCAGCGCTATCGAATCATGGCGAGACAGGAGGCCCTGCAAAAGCTCCATGCGCTGCGCGAGGAGGCGGAGCTATCGCGTGATGACACTCAGTTGGTCGTGTTGCATGGTAGTCCGACCTTGTGCATCACCGAGCAAGAGGAAGAATATGATTGCGACTTGATCGTGATGGGCAAGCATGGAGAGAGCGTGCTCGAAGATATGTTGCTCGGCAGCGTTACCAAGCGGGTGCTGTCCGAATCTCAAGGTGACATCCTGATATCCGTGTGATTATGATCGAACCCCGGCTAGCCCGCCGTCCACAAGTCGGCGACCGGCAAGCCAGGCGTTTGCGATTGCTTCAAGACGAACAAACCCTCATCATTTGGCGCGCTGCCGCAATGCCGTGGCCGGCCCCTTGTGGGGAAATTCTAACGCCCTCGTGCCGGGTCCGGTGACGACTCGCGAGCGAAAGTGCACCCAACTCAATCCCGCCTTGCTTCGGCCGTACTCAACTCGCTCTTTGGCCTGTCGCCGCGTTAGCGCTGCGGCAGGAATCACGTACACTTGCCGGCAATCGCCCACAAGCCCCTGCGTCATCTTGACAAATGGCGGCAGTGCGCAACCGAGGCCGTGAATTCGAACCAAGATGACGCCTGAAGTTTCCGAGAGCACGCTCGTTCGACAGATCGTCTGGCTGTCGTTCGCCGCCTTTGCCAGCGCCTTTTCCGCACGGGTGAGCGATCCTCTGCTGCCGCAGCTGGCAACGAGCTTCGCCGTCACGACCGGCCAAGCGGCGCAAGCCGTGTCCGCGTTTGCGCTTGCCTACGGCGTACTCCAATTGTTCTACGGTCCGCTGGGGGATCGCTACGGGAAGTACCGGGTCGTCGTCGTGACCACCCTGGCCAGCGCCATCGGAGCCCTGGGCTCGGCGGTGGCGCTGGAATTCGATTGGCTGGTCGCCTGTCGCTTTCTGACAGGGGCCACGGCGGCGGCGATCATCCCCTTGTCCATGGCCTGGATCGCCGACAGAGTGCCTTATCACCGCCGCCAGCACGTGCTCGCCTATTTCCTCACCGGACAGATCTTCGGAGTCGTCGCAGGACAGATGCTGGGCGGCATCCTGGCCGACCTGACCGGCTGGCGCGGCGCGTTCTGGAGCGTCCTGGGTTTCTACCTGGCGGTGGGCATCCTGCTGTTGCTCGAACTGCGCCGGGCGCCCGCGATCGACACCGCTCACGATGCAGGCAGCCAGCAGATTCCCTATCTTGCTCGGGTCGCCGGCATCCTGAAGACGCCCTGGTCCTTGGTCGTGCTGTCGTGCGCGTTTACCGAAGGTGCCATCCTGTTTGGCGCATTGGCCTTCATCCCCAGCTATCTGCATCACCGCTTCGGAATTTCACTGGCGCTTGCCGGAAGCTCGTTCGCCATGTTCGGCATCGGCGGCCTGAGCTATACCAGTTCCGCCAAGTATTTCGTGCGCAAACTGGGGGAGCAAAAGCTCGCCGCGGCCGGCGGCGGATTTCTTGGCTTGGCCTTCCTGACGCTGATCGCGGGCGGCCACTGGCTCTGGGTGATACCGGCCGCCTGGTTTGCCGGGGTGGGCTACTACAGCATGCACAACACGCTGCAGATCAATGCCACGCAGATGGCGCCGCTGTCGCGGGGGACGGCGGTTTCCCTGTTCGCTTGCAGCTTCTTTCTCGGGCAATCGACGGGCGTTTGGCTGGTATCCATCATCATCGATCGCCTGGGATTTGTCACCGCATTCGCTCTGGCCGCGGTCCTGCTGCCGGCCATCGGCGGCTTCTTTGCGCAAAGACTGGGGTCGCGCGCCAAGCTTCTGCCGCGAGCCGGCCGCTGATTCGCCCCACCCGCGCGCAGGCTGCGCAGCGACATCTTTCCATGCCGGGCCTGTTTGCCGGGGCCGTAGATGCCGGCAAAGCGCAGCGCGGCGTATTCGATGCCGTGCAGATCGCGATAGAGCTTGCCCATCAACTCGGCGGTGAGCTTGGTGACGTCGTAGGCCGATGCCGGGTTCTTGGGATGATCCTCGTCCAGCGGCCTGTAGCCGGGCAAGCCGACGCCCTCCGGCGTCACGCCATAGACGGCCCGGCTGCTGGCGCAGACGACGCGCTTGATGCCCTCAAGGCGCGCCGCCTCGAGAAGATTCACCGTGCCATGGGTGTTGACGTTGAAGGAGCGAAAGGCCTGCTTGCCCATTTCCGGATCGATGTAGGCCGCCAGATGCACGATCCTGTCGACGCGCTGCTGGCGCAGCATTGCGCTCAGGGACGCGAAGTCCGTGATGTCGCCGGTGAGCAACGCGAATTTGCCGACCAGATCCGGCAGCAGAGAGAAATCGGCACGGGAGTCGTACACCAGCGGCTCACAGCCGCGCTCCAGCAGCTTGCGCACCACGCGTACGCCGATCACGCCGAGCCCACCGGTCACCAGTACCCGCATGATTCTTCTCCCGGGAATTCCGCTCGGAGGCCCCGCTTCAACGTCTGACCCTGGCGCCTTGTAGTCTGTTGCCTTGTGTTGTGAGGCGTGGCCCGCCGCTCAATCCGTGGCGCGAAGCGGCGCGCGGCTCAGCGCGCATCTTGACCGGCGCTCGCCGAAGATGGGCCTTGGTCAGGGTGTCCTTGGCGCGAAAGGTCGGTGAGATCGCTTATCAGATCGCCCAGCTTGTGCTGGGCATGGGCTCGCTGCTTGGCCGTGGTCATCGCGTGAATTCTCAGGATGAGTTCGGCCGAGTTGCGCCGCAGGGCCCGCTCCTGGCGCAAGCGCACAGCATCGCCGGGGGCGTCGAAGCGCGCCGCATACTCGTGCAGCAGCTCAATGAGTCGATCACGCGGCGGGCGGTCACGCTGAACCAGCCGCATCAGCTCGAGCCACTCGCGCTGGCGCCGCAGTCGCTCGTCGTACCAGAACTGGGTAGCGATCGCCTGTCCTTCGATTGCTTGCGTCAGAGCGAGCTGTTGAGCCTCACTGAAATCGCCGAACCAATACTCACTCCGCTCGAGTACACGTTTTACTTGCGCCTTGCGCTGCGCGCCTTCGCCCTTCGCCAGTTGCGCCTCCTTGGCAAAGGAGGCATTCCTTTCCTTGAAGTGTCCCGCAACGCGCTCGCTCTGCGCGGCGGTTGTCGTCAGCAACAGGTCGGCGATGTCCGGCGTTGCCTGCTCGGCCAGCGTTCGCCCTCTGCGGTAGATTCCATCGAGCAAGGCCTGAGCGTCGTCAAGCTTCGGCTGGCCAGCGATCAATTGCTGGGTGTGGCGGAGCGCAGAAACGTAGTCTGGCAATTGCGTCTTGCGGTGCCAAGCGTGAAGCCGGGCGAGCCGCTCGCGGAGCAACGTATCCTGCTCCTCTGTCAGGTCAGCATAATCGTCAATCATCCAGCGCAGCAGGCTTGGCGCGTTGTCATAGCTGAGGCGTACGGCGCTGCAGCCCTGCATGAGCAGGGTCGCAAAGAGGAGGATCAGGAGGCGAGCGCAGCGCTGCATGGGGTTTGGAGCTAGGGCAAGCGAAAGTCATTATCGCCCGGATCGCAGCGCGCTGGAGGCTGCGGGTATCAGCCTGGCTTAAGCCGGAAGCGCTCCCCTGCGCGCCCGCCAGACTCCGCGACGCCCGATGACGCGCCAGCTGCGGCTACAACAGGACGACCGCTGCCACAGCCACCGCTGCCAGCAGAAACCAAAGCCAATCGGAGATGGCTGCCGACGCGGGCGGTGAAGTATCGAACGTGCTGCGCGTAGCCTTCCTGTAGCTGATGCCGCTCTTGCTCAGATAGACCATTTTTTGTCTCCTCCCGCTGCATATCATGGCATGCATTGGGCAGCAACGCCATACCCTGCTCCAGCCCAGGCCGAATGGGCGGTGCGCGAGCCTTGCCGGCCGCAGCGCCCGCGGGCGCCGGGTCTTGCTTGACAGGAGGGCGCGGGACGGTCAGATTAGCGGCATTCAGCACTGGATGAAGTGTCACCGCGAACAGAAATATGCCGGATTCCGATTCCGCTCCCGAGGTGATCGGACGAGCCTCGCACCGCTCGCCCGACGCGGGGGACATCCTCAGCACCGACGTATACGCCGTGGTCTTCGAGCACATGCTGGTCGGCGTCGCCTATCACAGGATGATCTTCAGCGAAGACGTTCCGCAGGACTACCTGTACCTCTATGCGAATCCTGCCTTCCACACCCAGACAGGGCTGGGTCCGGTCGTAGGCAAGCGCGTCAGCGAAGTCATCCCCGGCATCCGTTCGTCGGATCCGCAGCTCTTCGAAATCTACGGTCGCGTCGCCAAAGGCGGTGGGCCAGAGCAGTTCGAGACTTGCGTCGAAGCACTCCAGCGCTGGTTCGCCGTATGGGTCTTCAGCCCCAAGCCTGAGCATTTTGTCGCGGTATTCGACGACATCACCGAGCGGAAGCGGGGGGAGATCGAATTGCGCGACGCGCAGGAACGCTTGTCTCTGGCCCAGCGCACGTCGCGTTCCGGGGTGTGGGACTATGATGCGGTGACGAGAAAGGCATTTTGGTCTCCAGAGCATTTCGGCCTTTTTGGATTGGATCCGGCGACTCAGCAGGTCAGCATGAAAATCTGGGAAACCTTGCTCCATCCCGAAGATAGGCAGGCGACTGTGGCGGCCCTGCGCGATGCCACGCACAAGCACCATCCGGTCGCCCTTGAATACCGCATCATTCGCCCCTCGGGCGAGGAAGTCTGGATCGGCGGCTTCGGCAACACGACCCGCGATGCACAAGGCCGCCCTCTGCGCGCTCTTGGCATTTCGATCGACATCACCGCGCGCAAGCGGGAAGAACTCAAGCGCATCCGCGCCGAACGGGACTTGCGGCTGGCCTTGCGCCAGGTCGAGCAGAAAGAACGCTCGAGATCGCGATTCCTTGCGGCCACGAGCCACGACTTGAGGCAGCCGCTCTACGCGGCACAATTGTTCTTGAATGCGCTTGGCTCGACACGACTCGACGGACAGCAATCGAATTCCGTCAAGAAGATTCAGCAGGCGCTGACCGGCATGGCGAGCCAACTGCAATCCTTGCTCGATCAGTCGCGGCAAGAAGACGCGCTTGTTCATGTCCTCAAGCGCGATACGCCAACCACGGATCTCTTCGAGAGCATGGCCGACATCTACGTCCCCATTGCCCAGCAGGCCAATGTGCGCCTGCTGCTTCGCCCCGGGAAGTTTGTCTTGCACACCGACAGCAACCTGTTGTCCCGGCTTCTTGGCAATCTGATCGACAACGCGATCAAGTTCTCGCCGCGAGGAACGGTGCTGGTCTGCGCCCGGCGCTGCAAAGGCGGTCACTTGCTGCAGGTCCGCGACAACGGTCGGGGCATGGCCGACCTGGCCCAGGGAGACGCATTCGATGACATCTACCCGATCGGCAGCGGCGAGCGCGCCGCAAATGCCGGCTATGGACTGGGTCTGTCCATCGTAAGCGCGCTTGCCCGATTGCTCGGGAGCAAGCTTCGTGTGGCCTCGGCGCCGGGAAAAGGGAGTGTCTTTTCGCTTGTCGTCCCAGGCTGAAGCGCTATTCCTGTCGACCATGGGGCGCCGTCACCGCTACCACGTCTATGTGATCGAACTGTCCGCAGACGTTCTTTACCAAGGCCGATTCAAAAAGGCCGATCCCGATTACGTCGCCGGCAAGCCCTGCGTCTACGTCGGCATGACGGGTCTGGATCCTGACCTGCGTTTCGACAAGCACAATGCCAGGTAGCGGCATATCGGAATCGGGCACGCTACATCGACCTTCCTGCGCCAGGAAGTGGAATCCGTTGGCTTCAAGCCGCGGGACCAGGGGGATTTCTTGCGCAACCCTGCAGACCCCCGCGACAAGAACACGCCTGAGCCGCCGCAGCCCAAAGACGAGTTCGTCCTGATGTTTGTCAAGCCGTAGCCGGTCTCAGGCCAAAGTCCCATTGACTATGAATAGAGAAAGTCGGACAATCCGCCCGTGTAAATTTCCCAGGGAGGCATCTTGGACTGTTGCCCTAGTAGCTTGAACCTCGTCAGCTAATTCAGCGATAACGCAGGCACCGTCTTAGACTCCCGCCGCCGTCTCGCTGATTCAGCGGGATGGTGCGCCAGCAGTGATTGTTCCGAACCCGCCGCCATGCGGGCGGCTCCCTGGCACCTCCCCCGGTCGTTTGTAAGCCGTCGTATCGCTGCGGCATCGCCGCAGCATTGCTGCAGTGCGCTGCTCGCCATGGGGCCTGGCGGCGTTCAGGCTTTTCATCTTTTGCACCGGAACCGTCATCGCCATGAAATTCGAGCAGGGTATCGACGCAACGCCTGGTCTTCGCCCGTCTGCCGCAATCGAGGCCGAGCGGATCGCTGCGCGCCGCTGGCGCGAGGCGCCGCCGGGCCGGTTGTGCAAGCTGCGGGGAAGGATGGCTGGCGACCTGAGCGTCGCAACGGGTGCCTGGCTCTCATTGGACCATCAGCACATCGATGGCCCCGCCCACAATGCCGATCGTGGCCCGGTTCGTCGCATCGCTGCCCGGCCGCATTGGCAATATCGATGGGGAATATTGGGATCAAGATGAACCTTTTCTCCAAGCTCTACTACAAGTTCCGCAAGGTCTGGAAAGCCATCCAGCTCTATCTGGTCATCGCCGGACCGGGGCTGGTGGTCATGGTCGCCGATAACGATGCGGGGGGCATCACCACCTATGCCGCCACCGGCGCCAAGTACGGCTACGCCCTGATCTGGTTCCTGCTGATCCTGATCCCGGTCGCCTACTACGTGCAGGAGATGACCGTGCGCCTTGGCGCCGTCACCAAACGCGGCCACGCCGAGGCGATATTCGACGGCTTTGGCGCATTCTGGGGCTGGTTCTCGCTGATCGACCTGATGATCGTGGACTGGTTGACCCTGGTCACCGAGTTCATCGGCATGACAGCGGCGCTGCAGATATTCGGCGTACCGCCCTGGGTGACCGTGGTCGGCGTCGTGGTGCTGATGGCCATGATCGTGTTGAACGGCCGCTACTGGACCTGGGAAAAGATCGCCCTGCTGTTTTGCGCCCTGAATCTGATCTACATCCCCGGCGCGTTCATGGTCAACCCCTCGGTATCGAGCATACTCAAGGACGGCCTGATTCCCAACTTTCCTGGCGGCTTCAACGGCGAACTGTTTTTCTTCCTGATGGCCAACATCGGTACCACCATCGCGCCCTGGATGCTCTTCTTCCAGCAAAGCGCCGTGGTCGATAAGGGGATGCTGGAGAAAGACATACCCTGGGGCAAGTTCGATACCTTGCTGGGTTCGGCCTTGACCGTCGCCGTCGCCATATTCATCGTCGTCGTCACCGGGACCGTGCTCAAGGGCATCGAAATCGACAGCGCATCTCAAGCCACGGAGCATTTGCTCCAGACCAATCACTGGGTCGGCACCTTCATGGCGATCGGCCTTTTCGATGCCGGCCTGCTGGGAGCAATCTGCATTTCGTTGGCCAGCTCCTGGGCTTTCGGCGAAATCTTCGGCTGGGCGCATTCCCTGAACCAGAAGATCAAGGAAGCTCCCTGGTTCTACGCCAGCTACTTCTTCACCCTGATCACCGCGGGTCTGGTAGTGCTGATTCCGGGAGCCCCCCTGGTCTTAATCACCCTGTTCGTCCAAGTGGTAGCCGTTACGCTGTTGCCCGCCGCCCTGGTGTTCCTGATATTGCTGTTGAACGACAAGAAGCACATGGGTGAGTACTGCAACAGCCTGACCGAAAACCTGATCGGCGGCTTCATCGTCATCGCCATCGTCATCCTATCGACGCTGTACGGGATCAGCGTCATGTTCCCAGGCATGTTTCAGTGATCTGAGGAAGCGGAAATGTTATCAAGCATCTATCGCCTGATCCGGAAGATTCGGGAAATCAACCAGCGCTACAGCAAGCCCCACATCGAGATGTCGCGCGGCGTGAGGATCTCGCTGATGGCACTGCGGGTCTACCTCTTGCTTCTGGTAGGGCTGATCGTCTACAAGTTTGTTCTGATCCTGAGCTGAGGAACGGACCATGGTCGCCATCCTGGAACACAAATTCTTCCTCAGCGAGATCATCAGCCGCAAGGTCTATCTGAAGACGGAGCGGGTCGGACGTTTGAGCGACATGGTGATCGTTGAAACGGGGAAGCTTCCGGAGGTCACCCACTTTGTGGTTGGCCGACCGTTCGGCTATCCCGCGCTTCTCCTGCCCTGGGACAAGCTGCGGCTGATCTCGAATACGGAAATCGTATTCGACGTGGCTGCCGCAACCGACTACGAGCGGGCACCCGCCGAGGGAGCCATCCTGCTCCGAGCACACGTCCTCGACAAAAAGATCCTCGACATGGACGATCACGAAGTCGAAGTGGTCTATGACATCAGCCTCAACTTTCAGGCCGGAAAGCTGTACGTGAGCGAGGTGGATTTCAGCCGGCAGCGGCTGCTGCGGCGGATGGGCCTGAAGCGGCTCGCCGAGTGGATATCGAAGCAAAGGAAGGACAACACGGTCTCCTGGATGTACGTCCAGCCGCTGCCGGAGCATATCGGCACCTTCAAGGGGCACGTCAAGCTCAACGTGCTCAAGGAAAACATCAGCGATATCCACCCGGTCGACCTGGCGGACATTCTGGAGGAACTGGAGGGCGATCAGCGTCTGGCCGTCTTCAAGGAGATCGAACCCGAGCACGCATCGGATACTCTGGAAGAGGTCGAGCCACGCGTTCAGCGCGAATTGATCCGCGCCATGGAAAAGCGCTATGCGGCCCAGCTCATCAACGCCATGAGTCCAGCCCAGGCGGCGGACATTCTGGCGGCGCTACCCAGCGTCGAAGCCGATGAACTGTTGCAGATGATCGACGCGGACAGCGCCGCCAAAGTCCAGAAGATCATCGACCAACACGATGAAAACATACTGCTGTTCTCCACTCAGCAATTCATGAAGACGGCAGAGTCCACGCCGGTCAGGGAACTGCTGGCCGGCTTTCGGGACATGTCCAGGGACATGGATGTGATCATGTACGTCTATGTCGTCGACGAACAGAACGTCTTGAAGGGCGTCGTCGATCTCCGCGAGCTGATCACCGCAGAAGCGGATCAGACGATCGGCGACATCATGACCGACAATGTCATCAGCTTGAGCCCGGAGGACACCCTGAGCGCCGCGGTGGAGATGTTCGCCCGCTACGGTTTTCGCGCGATACCCGTTGCGGATGGCGAAAACAAGCTCTTGGCCGTGGTCTCCATCAGCGAGATTCGCGGCATAAAACCCCGGCTGGACTAGGACCGAGACCGTCAATCGACGGCTGTCATTTCAGCTGCGGCGGGGGTTGCCCGCTTCTGCACCCAGAACTGGTACATGGCCCAGAAGGTGTCCGGGTTCTCTGCCTCGAAATCCTGCCAGTGCTCGAGATCGGTCGCGGCGCGGTCATCGGGGAAGCGCCTTCGATAGGCGTGAAGCACATCGCTGGCTAGCTCGAAGCCCAGCAAGCTCAGTTGGTTAGCGTCGAGAAAGGCCTTGATCCCGGTCAGCGTCATGCGATGTTCCTGAACGTGAAAGAGCAGATCACGGCAGGCACTGGTGCTGAAGAAGTCCGGCGACTCCAACACGTTCCCGAATTTTTCGCTCTGGTCCAGATCCAGCAGGTCCTGCCGGCAGCGGCGAATAGCCTCGGGCGTCGAACCATAGCCTCGCTCGGCAATCAGGCTGCGTATGCGCACGATACGCCGCCGCGCAATTTCGCTGTACAGGGCGACTTTCATGAAGCCGCCTGAACGCAGCAGCGACAGCAGCACGCGCCACCCCGCCAGCGGGTCGGCGAGGTGGTGCAGTACGCCGCTGCACTCGATCACATCGAAACGCCGCTCAAGCGAACCGAGCGCCAGCAGGTCAGCCTGGGCGTATTCGATCGAGGTCAGGCCCCGTTCGCGCGTCTTGCGCATGGCATAGCCGAGGCTGCTCAGGCTCAGATCGACCGCCAGCACCCGCGCGCGCAGGAACTGCTGCGCCGTTTCGATTGAATGCTGGCCAGTGCCGCAACCCGCGACCAGGATATCGGCGCTACCGCTCCTGCCCTTGCGCTCGAAGCAACTCTGAGGAAACTTGTCGCACAGGTAGGCAACCACGCCCTGCGCACCCCAGCGCGGCGCTGCCCGGAGCCAGCGGGGGTAGGGATTTTCCTCGTACTGGTTGCGAACCAGGACCGATACCTGATCCTCGATCTTGGTCAGGCGAGGTACGGTGCTGCGCAATCGTGCTTCCTCGGCGGGCTCCCGCAGTTGCTGCTGCAGCACGGCCGCTACCGCTTCAGGAAATTGAACATCGAGCAGTCGAGCGGCGAGCGGTAGCGTGCCAAGCGGGAAGTAGGCCGCGACGGCCAGCGGCCAGAGGGCCGGTATTTGCGCCTTGGCTTCCAGGGCGCGCACCAGCGCGTCGCGCAGATCCTGCGCCCTCCGAATCTCCTCGTCGGTAGAAGAAAATACGTATTCATTGATAAAGCACTGGCGTGCCAGGGCGCTGTAGAAATCCACGGCGTTGCCCGGCCAGGCGTCCGCCGCCGTCACCTCACTAGCGGCGGCTAGCATGGCGCAGCGCGCCATGGTCAGATAGCGCTCCAGGTCGCGGTCGCAGACCGGCACCGAGATGAGCAGCGCGGACAGCAAAGGATCCGCTGCAATGGAGGCGAGACCGTTTGCCCCGAACAGGTCTTGCGCCCCAAGCCGCAGCGGCCACGCCGCCGCCGCCCGCGCCACACCGGCGGCGATTTCTGCTGAAAGCTTGAGCAGGTCTATGCTGATCCGCGCAAGATCGCCCGGCCGATCCCAAGGTTCCGACAGGGCGCGCGCCATTGCGGTTGCGATCTCCTGGTCGTAGCGAGAGAAACTGAGCCGCTTTACGCAGTCGACAAAGATCCATCTCGACTCTGCCGATTCATCTATCCGCAGCGATTGTTTGATGCAATCCAGGGCCAGCGTCGCTCGCCCTTGCGCATTGAGCAGCGAAGCGAGGCCATTGAGCGCATCGACATAGTTCGGCTTGATCCGTAAGGATCGCTGGTAGCTGGCCTCCGCTGCGCTAACGCGCTCTTGACTCCAGAGGGTGATACCCAGGTTGCGATACGCCTCGGCGTAGTCGGGCTTGAGCTGCAGGGCTCGCCGGTAGGCGGCCTCGGCCTCGTCGAGCCTGCCCATCAGCCTAAGCGTCGCACCCAGATTGTTATGCGCGGTAGCGTAGCCTGGGGCGATCCGCAGCGCATTTCGGTAGCTGGCCTCCGCCTCCTGCAACCGGTCCACGTCCATGAAGGTATTGCCCAGGTTGCAATGCGCCTCGGCAAAATCCGGCTTCATTTGTAGCGCCCGCCTGTGCCCTGCCTCAGCTTCCTCGGGTCGGCCCAGATCCCTGAGGGCAACGCCCAGGTTGCTGTATAGCTCGGCGAAATCCGGCTTCAACTGCAGCGCCTTTTGGTAGCAGCCTACCGCCTCGTCGAGTCGGCCCAGGTCATGGAGGGAATTGGCCAGATTGCCGTAGGCCTCGGCGTAATCCGGCTTGAGGCGGAGCGCCTCCCGGTAGCAGGCTTCGGCCTCGACCAGCCGGCCCAGGTCCCTGAGGATGTTGCCCAGATTATTGTGCGCACTGGCGTCTGCTGGATAGAATTCCACCGCCTTCTGCAGCGGAATCAGCGCCTCGGCGCTGTGCCCCGTCTGCCCGAGCACCGCACCCAGCGCCTTCCAGCCGAATCCATGCCCAGGAAATCTCACCGTCATTGCCCGGGCGAGCGTTGCCGCTTGCGCATAACGTCCCTCGGCGAAATGCGCGAGCAGCGCCTTCACATCTTGCGCCTGAGGATATTCCTTGTCGTTTTGCACAGCTGGTCGGGGTGGACGGTTGGCCTTGATTGGTGTCACGGTGCCCGCTTGGCCAGCGCCTCACGCACCCGAGCCGCGCTGCAAGGCACTTGACGCAAGCGCACGCCGAGGGCGTCGAACAGCGCATTGGCCAGCGCTGCGGGTACCGGCGTCGAAGCCGCTTCGCCCGCACCCAGGGGCGGCAGATCAGGGCGGTCGATCAGCTCGAGCTGGTTGCGCAACACAGAGAGCAGCGGCTGTTGCGGGTCCCAGGAAAGCACGCTGCGCTGCTTGCCATTGACCGTGATATTGTACTTCGCCACAGAGCCTCCTCACCTATCCCCGAGATCGTTTCCCCGGTCAAGTTTGCGCGCAAGCGGTGGCCGTGCGCAAGCCCGCCGAACGCCCTTCGAGCAGCTTGACCAGGGTGTGCAGGAGGCGATTGACGGGTGTAGCGATACCCAGCGCCTCGCCCCGGTGCAGCACGTACCCATTGAGATGGTCGATCTCGCTGCGTTTGCCGCGCGCCAGGTCCTGAGCAGTTGACGACAACTGCCTGGGCATCGTGGTCGCGATGGACTGCACGGCCTGCCACATGTCCCCGGGCACGGTCACGCCTTCGGCCCGCGCAACGGCCAGGCACTCGCCAACCACGTCGCGCAAGACGCCCTCCACGCCCTCGCCCTGCACCAGGCGGCCGTAGGGAAGCGACGTAATCGCGGACAGGGCGTTGTAGGCGCAGTTGAGCACCAGCTTGGCCCAAAGCGCGCCAGACACGTTGTCGGAAATCTGCAGCGGAACGCCAGCCTCGGCGAACAGCTGTGCCAATTCGTCGCTGACGGGTGATGGCCCGATGACCAGTTCCCCCCGCCCATGGTGTTTGACATGGCCCGGTGCGGCCATTTCGCTGGCGACGTAGACCACCACCGGGGCCACCTCGCGGCCCAGCAGCGCCCGCAGCCGCTCAGCGCTGTCGACCCCATTTTGCAGGCTCAGCACGATAGCGTCTGGTTCGAGATGCGGCGCCATGTCCGCAGCGGCGCTCTGCGTATCGGTAGCCTTGACGCAGCAGAGCACCAGCTTTGCTCCCCGCACTGCGCTGGCGTTGGTGCTGGCCTGCATGGCCACATGGCTTTGGAACGACTGCGTATCGAGGAATAGGCCTTCGCGGCGCACCGCGTCCACATGCTGCGCCCTTCCGATCAATGTCACAGCATGGCCGGCACGGGCCAGCATTCCGCCATAATAGCAACCCACCGCGCCGGCACCCATCACTGCAATCTTCATGGCATATTTCCCCGGATGCGCTGCAGCTCCTGCCTCCTGCCGCGCGCGAACGCCGGGATTGTACCCGCACACAGAACGCCTGCCGCTGCGATTTCTGCCTCGCCGCAAGCCGGATCGGATCGTCGGGTTTCGCCTCGCCCACCCGGCATCACATCTGCGTTATGCGCTTCCCCTGCTGATCATTGCAGTGGACAATGAGAGAATGTTGCTGCTAGAGTATTTTCCAAGATTCAGCAGAGGAAGAGAACGCGTCGAGCGTGCGACTGGCGGGCAGCCAGGCGTTGTTCTCCCGGCGTGCATGGCGATTTTGTGATTAGAGGAAGGGAGGCCGCAATGGCATTCGAACATCTGCTCAGACCAGGGCGCATCGGACCGCTGCAGCTCAAGAATCGGCTCATGTTCGCCTCGCACGCGACGAATCTCTGCGACCAGTCGGGCTGTATCTCCGATGCGCTGATCGACTACCATGCGAGAAGGGCGAAGGGCGGTGTGGGCTTGATCGTGTCTGAATTATTGCTCGCCGCCACGGAGATCGATCCGCTTAGAATCACGCCGATATCCTTGCGTGCGGATGATACCCGGTTCCTCCCCAAATTGGCGACGCTGACCAAGGCCGTCCACGATAACGGGGCCAAGATCGGCGTGCAGATGTCCCCCGGCGCCGGCGCCCAAGCTCTGGGCGGACCCTGGCTGCCAGGTTCCGGCGTGCGCGCCGTGTCGCCTTCCGGCGTACTCGCGATTGGCGTCCACCCGCACGCGACGAACCCGCGTCCGCTCGAGGTAGAGGAGATCAAGCGGATCGTTGACTTGTGCGGAATCGCCGCTGCCAACATCAAGCAGGCAGGTTTCGACCTGATCGAACTGCACGCCCACGGCGGTTACCTCATCCACCAGTTCCTGTCCCCCTATTTCAACAAACGATCCGACGAATACGGCGGCAGTCTGGACAATCGCTGCCGGTTTCTCCTGGAAATAGTCGCCGCGGTAAAGAGCGCGCTTGGCTCCGACGTTGCATTGACGGTGAAATGGTCCGCCGAGGATTTTCTCCCCGGTGGCTGGGACACCGCACAGTCACAAGTGCTGGTCAAGAAACTCGAGGCAGCCGGCGTCGATGGCCTCGGCGTTTCCTCGGGCGTCCACGGCGGAAAGATTCCGGCGACGCCTCCGTATTTCTACCCGGAGGGCACGTTTCTGCCGTTTGCCGGGCCGATCAGAAGCGTCACCAAGATTCCCCTTTATACCTCCGGCAGACTCGATGACCCTGAACTCGCGGAGAAAGTGTTGCGAGAAGGCAAGCTGGATTTCATTCAGATCTGCCGTGGCTTGATCGCGGATCCGGATTGGGCAGAAAAAGTCGCAACGGGCAGGAGCGAGGACATCCGCCCCTGCCTCGCCTGCAACTACTGCCGCAATCAACTCGCGATCGGAAAATCGATACGCTGCAGTGTGAATACCGCGGCCGGACAAGAGCGAGCCCTTGATACGATCACACCGGCGAAGCAGCCGAGGAAAGTACTCGTCGTCGGCGGCGGACCCGCCGGAATGGAAGCCGCCCGCATCGCCTCGCTGCGCGGACACAAGGTCAGCCTCTGTGAGAAGAACAAGAAGCTCGGCGGCATGACGCTCGTCGCGGGAGTCCATAACGAGCGCATAACGAGGCTCAATCGCTGGTTCGTTGGCCAGGTCGGGAAGCTGCCCATCGAACTGCGGCTCAATGCCGAGCTCAGCCCCGCTCTGATGAAGGAGGAGCAGCCGGACGTGGTCATCGTGGCGACCGGAGGCCGCTTCATCAAGCCGGACATACCGGGAATAGGCGGTGACAACGTATTTAGCTCCTCGGATCTGTTGGAGCTCATGCGCGGCGGCGTCCTGGACAAGGGCATTCTGTTGCGCACGCTGTCACCTTTGGCAGGCACCATCGCCACCCCCTCATTGGTGCGCATGGTGCTGGGAATGAACTACCCGATAGCGCACAACGTCGCCATCATCGGCGGGCAGTTCGCCGGCTGTGCGCTGGCGCTGCTTCTGGCGCGCAAGGGCAAGCACGTGACGGTCATCGAGGAGTCCCCCAAGTATGGTGCTGACGTGGAGGGAAACACGCTCGACGGAATCAATGAAGAAGTCGCTGCCGGGCGAGTGAATTTCCTGACGTCCTCGAAGGCGCTCGAGATCACCAGACAGGGCGTTCTAGTCATGACGGCGAGTGGCGAGCAGCGATTGCTGGAAGCCGGAAGCGTCCTCGTGGCGGTGGGGCTTGCTCCAGACCCCGGGCGATGGGTCGAAGACCTCGACGACAAGATGGAAGTGCATGTGATTGGCGATGCGCGATCCTTCGAGCGCATACCGAATGCCGTGTCCGAGGGATACATGACCGCTTTCGGACTGGCCTAGCCCAGGCACAAGGCGATGTCCGGCGCCGCTCATCAATCCTTATCGGTTTACTCAACATCACGATATGAA
>Ga0172380_10005026_pt1 | contig 16441 bp, 13 predicted proteins | sample Leawe162metaG_FD_119747 | JGI IMG/M metagenome (GOLD analysis project Ga0172380, IMG submission 119747) | Leachate microbial communities from a municipal landfill in Southern Ontario, Canada - Leachate well 162 metaG | ecosystem: Engineered > Solid waste > Landfill > Unclassified | place...
TGCCATGATCGTCGCGAGGTTCGCGGAGACGACCTGCTTCCCCGTCGTGTTTCCATCGAACGTCACGTCATAATCCATCCCGACAGACGCGGAAGCGGCGGCGTTGTCAAAGAGTGTCTCGGAGGCCGTGCTCAGGATGACTCCGCCATTGCCGGCGGTGCCGTTTCCCAAAACGACCCGCGTCGCGTGCTGGTCGCCCTGCCCGGATGTGACCTCCAGAGATCTGGTCCCCGTGTAACCATAGGAGGCGTCATCCCCGGCCATGCGACGTCCCAAATCGACAACCAAACCCTCCGCGGCGCTCCCGTAGGCGAGCCCGTCGTTCGGGTAAGCCTGGGGCGAACCAACCTCCGAGATGGTGAAGCGGCGATTGTCGAGGGATGTGCCGGTCACGTGCAGCGAGGTTCCGGCGAGATCCAGCGCGGAATTCGCAAGGGGTTCCTTGGTGAAGAGGATTGCCAGATCGCTTCCGCCCAACGTGACATCTTTGCTGCCGGTGGATGTGAAGCCCACCGCGTAGGAAACCGACTCGTTGGCGGAGTCGAGGATGACCTGCGGAGATCCGCTGACCCGGCTGAGGAGGAGATCTCCACCGGATGCGCCAAGCGCCTGCCAACGACTGTATCCAGAGTGGCTGTCATAACTGTCCAGGTAGGCCGTGGTGGAACCGAACTGATACCGGGTTCCCGTGGTGGAGACGCGGGTGGCCGCATTGTCGGCAAGACTTCCCCCGCTGATCTCAAACGTTCCCAGGGAGGTGCTTGTGTAAGTGCTCGGCCCCGTGTAACGGAGGAATCGTCCGGCATCCAGATCCAGGCTTCCGGTGAGCGGACGGTTCTGGACGGCTTGGATCTGCGCCGACGCGGAGACCGCTCCGCCAACGGTCGGCGTGACGGTCAGTGTCGTGTTCAACGTGGTTCCGGGACCGACGCCGGTGAAGTCGGGACGGGCGGAAAACAGCCCCGTGGAGTTTCCAAAAATGGTGCCAAGTCCCAGGTCGTTGACCAACGAAAATCCGGTTTGTGAGACCGCATATCCGACATCCGCGGGAGAGGTGTTCGACAAGGTGAATCCCAGCAGAGGCGCGGTTCCCGCCCCGACAACCATCCGCTGGTCCGCAGGCTCGGAAGTGAATGCCAAATCAGCGTGGGCCGGTCGGTTGAGGAGCAGGAATCCAGAGAGTGCGGTGAGCAGGAGTTTGTTTTTCATGGTTTTGGTTGGATGAAATTCGAAATGTGGATGGATGAAGTCGGCGCTTTCGGCGAAAGCGCCCTACCGGGGTAGGGACGGATCGCCGGGCCGTCCGTGTCAAGTTTGTTGGTTTCCTTCGGCGCATGGTGAAAAAGAGGGTTGCTCCGCCGAGGGCGAGGAGGGCGTAGGTCGAGGGCTCGGGGACGGCTCCGAATTCGCTGTTGTGGTCGATGACGGCCCAGACCTGGTTGTTCGTGGTGTCCACGCCGTAGGCGCCGAGCATGCTCGTCGCATCCCATCCGCCATTGGAGCTCAGGAACTGCTGGTAGGATTCCATGTAACCTCCCGCCAAGGCCAGGCTGCCAGCGGTGCCGTGGTTTCCGAGGACGGCATTTTTCCACGTGCTGTCTCCGGTGTCGAACCAGCCGAGGTAGAAGTCCTCCAGGGTGGCGTTGACCGGGATGTCGATATCGGAGTTCATCACCAGAAGGAACGTCGTGCCGTCGAGGCCGTTGATCGTGAGACGGTCGCTGGTGAGGCGGGCACCAGGTTGGATCGACCCGAACTGGGAAGTCACTGTCGTCCCCGCCCCGGCGCTTCCCGCCGCGAAGATGGCGGTCGTGTCACGTCCTCCGATGCTGCTGCTGAAGGAGCCGAAATTCTCAAGATTTTCCGACGAGGCAAAGACCTTTTCGTAAGTCGTGGCAACATCCTCGGAGATGATGTTTCCGGAGATGGCGACATTGGCCATCGCGCGAAACTTGCCGTTGTTCACGAGGCGGATGGGAGCCGGGCCGGTAGCGTTGCCCACCGCCACTTCCAGGGTTCCGGCGTTCACGATTGTGCTGCCGGTGTAGGTGTTTTCGGCGTTCAGCGTGAGCGTGCCGCTGCCGGTTTTGGTGAGCCCTCCGGAGCCGGTGACTGTGCCGGTGAAGTCGCCCTGCCGGGCGACCAATGCCCCTCCGCTCGTATTCACCGTGCCGGAGGTGAGGTTGGTCACGGTTGCGCCCCAATTGCCGGAATCGAGGGTGGCACCGTCGAGCGTGCCGATCTGCGCCGTGCCTGCTGTGGTATCAACTGTTCCGCCAGTGGCCGATGTCACGTTGAGTTGCTGGCCGCCGGCGGCTGTCGTTGTCCCGGAGGAAACGGATCCGACCGATGCCTGGTTGGAGAGGGTGACCTGGCCGGTGATTTGGAGCGCGCTGGAGAGCGTTCCGCCGGAACTGACGTTCACATCGCGGTTCAGCGTGCCAGAGCCGCCAAGGGTCGCCCCGCTGGCAACCGTGACCAGCCCGCCCGCGCCGGAAACAGAGCCATCGATGGCCAGCGTTCCCGCGTTCACAAATGTCGCGCCGGTGTAGGTGTTGATGTTCGTGAAGGTCAGGATGCCCGCGCCAAGCTTGGTCACATCGCCCGATCCGCTGATGATGCCGGCAAAGACGAGATTATCCGAGCGGTTGAAGATGAGGTGGGAATTGTCCACGATATTTCCCGCGATGCTGCCTGTGGTTCCGCCGTTGCCGATCTGGAGGTCACCGTTGGCGATTACCGTGCCGCCGGTGTAAGTGTTGTTGCCGGTTAAAATTGTTTTCCCGGATCCGATTTGGGAAACCGCCAGATTTCCGGACATCGGAGTCGCAAACACGAACGACGCGCTGTTGTGGTTGAAGAGAACCAGCGCGTTGCCGCCTCCGCCCACGATGGATGCCGCCGAAACAGAACCCGCTGCCGTGGCATCGCCGATCCGCAGTGTCCCTGATTTTCCGCTGCCTTTGGCAATGGTGATCGTTCCGTTGCCGGAATTCACCACGAGGCTGCTCCCGTCATCCACGACCACCGTGCCGTTGCCCGAATCCCCAATGGTGAGGTTGCCACCAAGGGCGAGGCTCCCTCCACCGGTGATGGATACCGTCCCCGACTTGCCTCCCGATCCGATGAAAACGTTGTTCGCGACGCCCGATGTTCCATTGATCTGCGCCGTCCCACCATTGCCCACAGTGGCGTCGGTGATCCCGCCCGGCGCGCTGTTATTCCAGTTTGCGGTCGTTGACCAGCTTCCTGAATTCGAACTGTTCCACCGGGTCGTCGTCTGTGGGATGGTGAGATCCGTCTTGCCCGACACGACGGACCATAAAAGGAATTCATTGTAACTCAGCGCCGGCGTCGGCGTGGAAACGACACTCGTGGTCATCGAGAACCCGGTGAACTGGAGACTGCCGGCGGTGAGGTTCTGTTGCGACTGCTGGGCGAGAATTCCCTGGCTGCTGGATCCTCCGAATGTGATGTTTCCGCCGGTCGTGAACAGCGTGAGCTGCAGCGTGTTGGTGTAATGCGAGTTGTTGGCCGGGCTCGATGCGGAGGAATCCTGCCAGGCGATGGTGAGGAATTCGAGGCCGTTCCCCCAGGTTGTGTTGCCATTGTTGAGGGTGATGGATTGTCCGCCAAGGAAGTTCACAGTGGTTGTCAGCGTGTCGCCTGCATGCACGGTGAACGGGGTCACACCGAGCGGGCTGTCCCAACCCATCCAATACTTGCCGCCCGATTGCCACGCATCTGTCAGATCATTGAGATCATAAGCGATCGTGTGGGAGATCGTTGAGGCTTGAACAGGGGTTGCCAGCATCCACGCCATGAGCAAATAAGTCCCTATTACTGCTCGGAAGAAGGCGTGCGGTGCCGGATGGGATGCGGGTTTTGTTTTCATGATTTTGTTTGGAGAAAATGAGGAATTCAAATTTCCTTCTCACGAGGGGAGGTGCTACCGATTGCGCAGGAGAGCGTCTATGGGGATGCCCCCCATTTTGCCGCGCCTGGGATAAGAATCCCTCATAGCATGGGTCGGCTCACAAGGCTCGCCCTGCGCGGGACGGTTTTGGTTCTTCTGTCTGCAGCTTTTCATGAGATGAGGTAATCCTCTGCGCCGGACTCCCGCAGGATGCAGGCTTTGGCGGCGAGGCGGAGAGCGTCGGCGCCACGAAGATGGAGCTTGGTTTTGATGTTTTCGCGGTGCCTTTCGACGGTCTTGGCGCTGATGCCGAGGAGGGCGGCGGTGTCTTTGCAGGGTTTCTCCTGGCCGAGGAGGCGGAAGACTTCGAGTTCGCGCGGCGTGAGGCTGGAAAGGCCGGCGGGAGCGGAGGGGGAGGGGGCATGGGTCGCGGGGTCGATGAACGACTCTCCGGCGAGGATCTTCTGGAGCGCGGAGGCGAGCATTTCCGCGGGCGAGGAGCGGGAGAAAATCCCCCGCACTCCCGCAGAGATGAGACGGGCGCCGAGCATGGCGACCGATTCGGGGATGGCGACCAGGATGCGGAGCCGCGCGTTGTGGCGGAGGATGTCGGGGGCCATCCCCAAAGCGTCGCGACCGCATTGGAGGGCGAACCCCATGATCAGAAAGTCGGGACAGCTCGTGGCGATCAGGGAGAGAACCTGGCGGCCGGTCAATGCCCCGCCGACGATCTCGCACTGCCCCCGCTTCTCGAGAAAGCCCCGCAGGCCGTGAAGAAAAAACGGCTCGTGGTCGGCCAGGAGGATTGTCATGGCGGACGGATCCCGGGCGGGCAACGGCGCGAGGGGGACACTCATGGCGTCGCCCCGGTGCTCCCGGAGCCGGGAAGTCGGAGGGAATTGCGTCTGATTTTCAAGATGTTGATCAGTGTGGCCGCACCCGCGCCCGCAACGGCAACCGAGGGACCGGCCTTGTGCCGGCACCAGCGGACGGTGGAAAGCGGGTGGCGCATACGATCCTTCCCGGGAAGGGATTTGGGGCTCTTCGAGTCGGACGGTATTGCTTCCACATGGCGCATACGCGCGACTTCGGAAAACTTGCGGCTTTTATGATTTTCATCATAAAAAACTTGCGGCAGAAGGAAAACCGCCCTACCGCGTGAACATGGAAAGCCGGGAAGGTTCCTTGAAACAATATTCTATGGAGGAAGGGTTCAGCATGATGGAACTGATGGCGGGCGTAGGAATCGTTGCGGTTCTCGCCGCTACCGTCATCCCCGCCGCATCGAGGCTGCGCCCGCTGGCGGAAAACACCCGCTGCGTGTCGAACCTGCGGCAGATCGGGCAGGGGATCCTCGCGTATGCCCAGGACCACGATGGCATGTTGCCGGGGCCCTTGATCAGCGCGCAGTATCCTTACTGGGAGGCCTCCTCGCAAATCACCTGGCACTTGCGCGATTACCTGGAACTGGACAAGACGATGGGCAAGACGGGCCGGGACGACGTCTTCATGTGCCCGGCGTATGTGCGGGCGGCCCGCAAGGCGGGGAATTTCAAGCCTTATAGCTCGCCGGTCTACGGCATGAACATCCAGGTGCCGATGGAGGGGGAGACGCGCTTGCAGCAACCCTTCGGCTATGCGAACAGCTCGGAACCGAACACCTTCCGCCAGATCCGGGACTATCCGCCGATGCGCCTGATTGATCTGGACCGCATCCGCGATGCGCAGGGACGCCCGGCCCGAAGCACGACATGGGCGATGCGGGATGTGGACAGGCAGGACGGACGTTTGGACGGCTTGGGAACCTCGTCCACCAGCGCCATCCCTGCCACTCCCGTTCATGGCGACCGGCGCAACGCGCTTTTCTTCGACTTCCATGTGGAGGCAATGCCGGCGAACAAACAACAACTATGACAACGAAAAAATTCATCCTGTGCGGAACTGTGGGAACCCTGTTGGGGATCGCCTTGTGCCCTGCGGCCAAGGCGGCGACCGTGGTCTATGAGGGCTTCGGCTACACGGCGGGCACCGATTTGGGCGGGCAGAACGGCGGGACCGGATTCAACGGGGCGTGGATCGATTCCGCAGCCTCGGGCAACAAGGACAAAGTCCAAAGCGGAAGCCTTGCCTACGGCTCCCTGCAAACGGCGGGCAACGCGTTGCTCTTGGTGACCCCGTTCACCGGCCTCGGGCTGGACCGGAGTTTCTCGACAATTTCCGGCGTGGACGGGACGACGACCTGGATCAGCTTTCTTCTGAAATTCGATGGCTCGTCCGGCACTTTGAACGCGGGGGATGTTGGCTGGCTCTCGGTGCGCCCGAGCGATTTCGGGTCATCCCCCCAATTCGGGGCCTTCACAAATGAATCGGATGAGGTGGTTTTTGCCATCGGGGATTACGGCGGGGGCGACCCCGTCTTCTCCGCCACGCCATTTGAGGCGGACACGACTTATCTGCTGGTGGGGAGCATCACCTGGCACACGGACCCCGGCCAGGCGGAGGATATTTCCCTCTTCCTCAACCCCACCTTCGGCCCGGCACCGGGCACTCCCCTGGTCTCGCGGAACGACTTGGATCTGGTCAACGATCCGGGAGACAACCTGCTCGTGAAAATGTCGATCCTGGCGGATGGCGGGGACTCGGCCTGGCTGGTGGACGAGATCCGGATCGGCGCTTCTTTTGGGGATGTCACCCCCGTGCCCGAGCCTTCCGCGGTCCTGTTGGCACTCGCGGGCGGCGCGCTGCTCTGGAGCCGCCGCCGTCGGAAATAAAAACGGAGGGCATGGAAAAGAGCACGGGCAGCGTTCTTCCGCCCACCCTGCTGCTGACCGACATCGAGGGATCGACCGGGCTGCTGGAGCGCGCGCCCGCGGCCTACCGCGAAGCGCTCGACCTGCACCACGCCATCCTGCGGCGGGTCACGGCGCACTACGGGGGAATGGAGTTGCAGGATGCCGGGGACGGGTTTTACCTCGCCTTCGAGGTTCCCGGCGCCGCCGTGCGGGCGGCCGAAACGGCGCAACGGGAATTCGCCGCAGCACCATGGCCGGGAGCGACGGGGATGCTGCGGGTGCGCATGGCCCTCCATCATGGCGAGGCGGAATTCCGGGAAGGGCAATACCGGGGCACGGCCGTGCATCTCGCGGCACGCCTGCTGGCCGCGGCTCATGGAGGCCAGGTGCTGTGCTCGGGCGCGGCAGCGGTTTTTCTGGACGACGAAACGCCCGTCCGGCGGTTGGGAACTTACCGGTTGCGAGGCTTTCAAAACACGCAGGAGATTTTTCAACTCGAGCCGGGCAGAACGTTTCCTCCCCTGAGGGCGGAGCATGCCCGGCAGCACAACCTCCCGGCGCAGCAGGATGAATTTGTCGGGAGAACCCGCGAACTCCGACGGCTGAAGGAACTGCTCGATCCCGCGGGCTCGGCAGCCCGGCTCGTGACGTTGACCGGCACCGGCGGGATCGGCAAGTCGCGGGTCGCCTTGGCGGCGGCCCATCAATTGCTGGATGGCTACGACAACGGGGTCTTGTTCGTCAGCCTGGCAGGCATCGCGCAGGCGGAAGCCGTGCCGCATGCCATCCTGTCGGCATTCGGGGCAAAGGCCGGGCGTGACGAACAGCCTGTTCCCCAATTGAGGGAAGCCCTGGCGGGCCGGCCCACCCTGATCGTGCTCGACAACTTCGAGCACCTCGCCGCCGAAGGGGCGGCGGTGCTCAGCCATCTCCTGCGCGAGTTGCCGGAAACGCGCTGGCTGGCGACCTCGCGCGTGCGGCTGGGTCTGCCGGGCGCGGAGGAACTGCCCATCATGCCGCTCCCGTTTCCCGGCGAAGGCGAGGAACACGGGGCGATCGAACGCAGCGACAGCGTGCAACTCTTCGTCAAACGCGCCGCCCATGCCCGGCCCGACTTCACCTTGCAACCGCGCAACGCGCAGGACATCGCGGGCGTGTGCCGCCTGGTGGAAGGGCTGCCGCTGGCGATCGAACTGGCGGCGGCGCGGGTCCAGGTTCTCACCCCCGGGGAATTGCTGGAAACCCTGTGCGCGGACCTTCGATCTCTGGGCGATGCAGGCGGGCTTGCGGCTGTTTTCGAGTGGAGCCGGCGGCTTCTCCCCCCCTCCATCGCTGGCTTTCTCGACACGCTCGGCGTCTTCCGCGGCGGATGGACGGCTGCCGCGGCGGAGAAGACGGGAGAAATGGAAAGCCGCCCCCTCACCCTGTCTTATTTGCATTATCTTCTGACCTGCTCGCTGATCCGGGTGACCGAGTCGGGTGAGGGCTTGCGTTTCACCATGCTCGAACCGATCCGACAACTCGCCGAAGAGCGCCTGGGAGAAGGACGCCCGGAGGCATTCTCCCGGCATGGGGCTTATTTTCGGAAGCTGGCCAGAAAAGTAAACGAGGACGGTGAAACGGCACGGGAGGAAGCGCTCGCGCGGGAAGTCGAACCGGAGGTCGCCAACATTCTCGCCGCACTCGACCGGGAACCCGACAATCAGACCCGGATTTTTTCCGCGGTGGACTTTCATTCCTTTGCCTTGCGCCGCGGCTGCAACCGGGCCGTGCGTTCCCTGCTCACGGACGAACGACCCGGGGAAGGGATCGTCAAACCCGGAACCCGGGCCCGCGCCTGGCATGCGGCGGGCGCGCTGGACCGGACCGGCGGAGAACGATCCACCGCAAAGGAGGCTTTCGAACGGGCTGCCGCGCTATTCGAAGAATCCGGTGAGCAGGAAGGAGCGACCTCGGCACTTTTCAACCTGGCCTCAATTCTCAGCGAAGAGGGGCAAAGCGGGGAGGCATATCGGACATTCCTGCGCACGCTGGAATATTTCCGCGAGCGCGGCGCGCCGGCTGCGTGCGCCACGGTCCTCGACAATCTCGGGCGGGAATCCCGCCGCCGCGGAGACCTTGCGGTGGCCCGCCGGCATATGGAGGAATGCCTCTCCCTCTGCGAATCGCACGGGCTCGATGGCCTGCGATCACAAGCTCTGTGGACCCTGGCAAGGATCCGTTTGGATGAGGGAGCCTCCGGGCAGGCGGAAGCCCACTTTCGGGAAAGCCTGGGGCTGCAGCACCGTCTGGGTTGGCAGACGAATATCTCATCCACGCTGGCCGGAATCGCCATGGCTTCATGCCAGAGCGAACGGTGGCACCGGGGCGCCTATTTCATCGGGGCCGCGAAAGCCGCCGCCCGGCAGTGGCCAAATTCCTCCAACGGGGAAACACTGGCGGATTTGGAAAAATCCGAAACGAGGGCGATCGAAGAGATCGGTGAAGAGGCCTTTTCGATCCAGGTCGGACGCGGGGCCGGGGACAAACCCGACGATTGGTTTGCCGAAGCCGGAAATAGTTAAAGAAAGGCTTTTCAAACGGAGCAGGCGTCCATATAACGCCGCCTAATATGAAAAAATGGTCCTGCGTTGAGATGGGGGTGGCGGGTGCCTTGATGGTCTTTCTGATATACGGGATTGGCTTCGCCGTGGCCCAATCGATGGCGCCAACAACAGTCCCGGCTGTGCTTATTGTCAGAAACGGACCGGGGGAAACCATGTCGGGGTCCTCTTCCACAATGCAGAGATTCGGACGTGTGGGAAACATCGAGACTTTCAGCGTTTTCATCCCGTCCAACTCGGCGATAACCAATATCGACCTGAATATGTATTTCGCGAAGATGACGAATGTCTCGGGCGCGTGGCGGGTCGCGACGCTCGGGGCAGTCCCGAGCGCCTATTTTGAAACGAACGCCGGCTACTTCACAGGCAGCACGAACAATTGCGAGGTCACCAACGGCTGGAATGATTTTTACTTCCAGATGAGCGGCAATTATTTTTCCAACAATTCCATCGCCGACAAACTCATCCTTCTCGTTCCCAGCCAAACCGGAACCAACCTCCCTTTTCAAGGGGGTGTTCTTTTCTCGATCGACGGCCCGATGGATGGCTATCAGGATTGATTTCGCGAAGGCTTGAGGACTTTGACCCATCACGCGCTTGAGCTTTCCCGCTTGGCGGCATCGCGGCTCGCCACGGCCTACGTCACTATCGGTGCCGACGAGGGCACACTCTGGCTGCTCGATGAGACAAAGGAAGCATTGGTGCCGGTATGGAATTCGGGGCCGCGGGCGGAGGAGTTCGTGGGGAAACACCGGCAGCCGTTGTCGGCGGGACTGATCAGCGTGGTGTGCCTGACGGAGCAGGCCCTTTGCGAAAATGAGGTTTATCGTCATGCGGGCCAGGATACGACGCTGGATCGCCGCCTGGGAGTGCTGACCTGCTCGATGATGGCGGTGCCGCTGCGGGTCGGAGGCGAAGTGCGCGGCGTGGTGTCCTGCGTGAAGCTCAAGAAAAACGCGGGCGATCCGGATCCGGCGGGGTTTTCGCAAACCGATTTGGAAGTGCTGCGGGCGGCGGTCGCGCGGATGGGGGCGGAATTCCCATGAGCGGGTGGTCGTCGCCGGAGCGCGCGGTCGCGGCGATGGCCGCGGGCACGGGGGCCGGCGTGCGGGTGGCGGTACTGGATTCCGGCATCGAGATTTCGCATCCGGAATTCGCCGGAAAAACGCTTCGGGATGATTGTGCGGTGGCCGAGGATGGAACGCTTTCCGCGCTGGGCGGGGAAGGGGCCGATGCCTACGGGCATGGCACGGCGGTTGCGGGCATGATCTGGAAAACCGCCCCGGCAGCGGAAATCGGGAGTTTCCGGGTGCTGAGTGCGAAGTTGAGCGCGCGCACGGCGGCTGTGGCGTTGGCGGCGGAGCGGGCGATCGGGCTCGGCTACCACATTCTCAACTGCAGCTTCGCGTGTGGATTCGCCGCGCACCTGCCGATCTACAAACAATGGCTGGACCGCGCCTATCTTGCAGGGGTCCATGTGGTGGCCGCTTCGGATTCCACGCTGCAGCCGGAGTGGCCGGCGCACTTTCCCCATGTGATCGGAGTCTCCAGTGCCGGGCGCGGGGAACCGGGCGCCCTCCTGCAGGGGGGACCGGGTTTGATCGAGTTCTCCTCGCCGACCGAAAATTCTCTTCTCCCCTGGAAGGGCGGGGGCTGCCGGACGCTCACCGGGAGCAGCTTCGCGGCCGCGCGGGTGAGCGGGCTTGTCGCCCGGATTCTCTCGGCGGAGGCCAGTCCGGACGCCCTTCAAATGAAGGCCCTGCTGCGTCAGATCGCCATCAGGGCGGCGTAGGTTCTGGATTGCCGGATGCGGCGCGGCCGGCCTTGATCTGTTCCGCAAACCATCCAATCCAGCCGGGCGGCCCGTTCCGGAGTTCCTCCAAAAGCGCGGCGCGCTCGGCGGCAGCAAGATCGCCTTCGATAAACCGGGTGACCCGCGAACAAACTTCCGGTGGGGGGACCTGGGACTCGCGGCCTTGGACCTCATGATCCAGAGTTTCGAGAAACCGGAACAAGGCGGACAAATCAGGGGATTCCATAATTTCACTACGCACGGCGCGGGAATAATTGCAAAGAATACCTTGTCGGTCACATTCAAAATGCGGTTTCATGCGGAGAATGGCGACCGACGAAACGACCAACCTGCATGATGTGGACTTGGTGCAGCGCTGTCTGGAGGGATGCGAGGAAGGGGTGGGGACTTTGAAAGCGGGGCATTTCGCATATTTGCTCCAGATGTTGATCGGGGCCGGCGCGACACCGGCGGAAGCGGAGGATCTGCTCTCCCAACTGTGGGTGGATTGCGTGGTGGGGGATGCCCACAAAAAACCGCTCCTGTCCCGATACAACGGCCTTTCTCCCCTCCGTGCGTGGCTGAAGGCGATTGCGATGAACCGTTGGATTTCCCTCAAGCGCGCCCAAACGGTCCACATGCGCGCCATCGAACAGTTGGCACCTGCAACCGGCACGGCAAACGATCGCCCCGATGCCGTTCATTCGCTGGAAATCAGAAGCCTTCTCGCCCCCGCGATCCGGAGAGGTCTGGACGCCTGCGCATCCGAGGATCTCATCCTGCTCCAGCTCATCCACGTCCACAAGCTCACCCGGCGGGAGGTTGCGGTTGTCTGGGGGTGGGACGAAAGCAAGATGAGCCGCCGCCTCAGGGACGCCTCCAACCGGATCTCCACGTTGGCCATGGAGCACGTGAAAAAGGCCGATCCCAATCTGGACATCACCTGGACGGATTTATTGGATCTGTGCGAGGCGCAAAGCATTCTGTGGGGATGAGCCTCAATCGCGGAGCGCCGCCCTCCAACAGGGGTTCAGGTTTTTTTCCTCCAGCAGCCAGATTTCCCGGTGGAGAAGTTCGACGGCGCCGGCATCCCAAAGAAGCGACATGATTTCCCTGTGGGAGAGGTGGGCGGGGCCTTCGGCCAGGAGCCGCTGGCGAAGGCCGGCAAGGTATTCCTCGCGATGGCGCGCATGGACCCGGGACCGCCTGAGGAGGGAGGCGTGGATCGCATTCACTTCCGGGGAAATGGCCAATTCGAGGATTCCGGCGCGGGAGGCAACCTCGCGCGACGAAGACGCCGCCCCGCGGCTTCCCTCCAGGTTCTCGAGGATGGCGGGAGGGGACATCTCTTCGGGAATCACCAGCAGCCCCGCCGCCTTCAAGCCTCTGCCGGCCTTCTCCGAACTCGTCCACATCGCCAGCGGGATCGAGAGCACGAGCCCGGCAAGGAACGGGGAAAGCCAGAGGGTGAGCGATGGCATCCAAACCAATGTCGCACCGGTCAGAAAGGCTCCCGCAAAAGTCGGCCCCCAGTATGTCCGAAGCGCGTCCGGAAACGGGATCGATGAGTCCTCCCTGTTCTGGGTCTTCCATCCGACTTTGATGCCCAGCAAAATCAGGATGACAAAACGCGTGTAAAAATAGAGGAGAACCGGCGCGAGCAGAATGGAAAGAACGGCTTCCAGGAGAGAGCTGATGATCGACCTGAGGATCCCTCCGAATTCCCGGGCACGTGGAAGAAGGTGGATGCTCCCCAGGATTTTTGGGACAAAAAGCAAGACCAGGGTGAGGCGGAGAAGGGAAACCGAGGCCTGGCCGCTTCCGGTCCATGCGGGATCGGTGGAGAGGGCGGAGAGATGTTCGAACTTTGCTTTCCAATAGTGATCCCAGGCGCTGAGGCCGATGAAGGCCGCAAGCAAAGGGGCGGTGAGATAGGCCATCAGCCCGAAAAAAATGTGGATGCGATTGGCAAACGCGGTGCCGGGAGCAAAAAGGAACCAGAAATGCTGCAAATTTCCCTGGCACCAACGCCGGTCGCGCTTGAGGCTTTCCGTGAGATTGGGCGGTCCCTCTTCATAGGACCCCCCTTCCAAATACGCGAACCAGACCTGGTAGCCCGCCTGTTTCATGAGCGAAGCCTCCACGGTATCGTGGCTGAGAATGTGCCGGTCGGCGGCGCTTCGGCCCGGGAGTTCCGGCAGCACGCATTTTTCCATGAAAGGTTGCAGGCGGATGATGGCATTGTGGCCCCAGTAGTTTCCGCTTCCCAAGTGCCAGAAATTCGACCCGGCGGCGAACAGCGGCCCGACAGAACGCGTCGCGAACTGGACCAGTCGCTGGAAAACGGAACGGCCCCGGACAATCTGCGGCGCCGTCTGCACGATTCCCACCCCGGGATTCGCGTCCATCACGCGCGCGAGCCGGAGCATCGTTTCCCCGTTCATCACGCTGTCGGCGTCTAGGATCAGGAGGTATTTGTATCGCTTCCCCCAGCGCCGGCAGAAATCCGCGACATTGCCGCTCTTCCCATGCAGGGAAACCCGGCGCTTGCGGTAAAAGATTCTCCCGAAAGCGTTGAGCCGCGAGCAGAGTTGGAACCACTTGGTCTCTTCCCTGATCCAGCAGTCGGGCTCGTTCGAATCGCTCAGAACGAAAAAATCGAACGCCTTTCCGCCAGGCATTTGCCCGATCGAGAGGACCATGTTTTCGAGCCCGCGAAACGTCCGCGATGGGTTCTCATTGAAAACCGGAAGGATCACCGCCGTCGAACCGGGCGGCTCCGCCTCGCCGGTCTCCGGCAGCGTTCGCATGATCTCGTAGCGCTCGCCGCCCAAAGCGAGGACCAAAAATCCCCAGAATGCAATCGTGAACCCGAACGCGATCTGGCCGAAGAGCGGGATGAACAGCGCGAGCAAAACCCATTCGGCAGGCGTGAATCCGCCTCCCTCCAAAATCGACACCATCAGGAGAATCCCGCAAATCGTCAGGCCCCCGCCGGTGGCCAGAAACAGGGCCTGGCGCAGGGAAATGACATCCGGGGAAAGCCCGGCGGCATTGGCGAACGGCTTCATGCGAAGAACCTCAGGTATGCCCCGTATGCGACAAGCACCACAACCAGCCAGAGCAGGAAGGCCCGGAGCGCATGGCTCCAGGAGAATTGGCCCCATGTCTCCCGCGCAAGATCCTTCATGGCTCCGTAGTCCATCTCCTTCCGGACCAAACTTTGAAAATCCAGCGCCGGTCCCGCCTCGATGGTGGCGTTGCGGATCTCCGCGAGCAGCTCTTCAGGAGGCGAAGAAACCCAAAATTCAGAAGCCCACTTCCTCTGAAAAGATGGAGAGAAGAAAGCGACGCGCGCCCGCACCGTCCGTTCCGGCGCCCCGGCGAGGGTGGAAAACCACGCATCCGTTCTGTCGATCACGAGCTTCATGGTGGTTTCCAGCGGGGACTTGCCGGGGTTTTTCGCATGCATGCCCCGGGCCTGCCGGATCATCTCCAGCGTCAGCGCGAGGAGGCGTTCACGCGGTCGCACACCGTGCGCGCGAAGGTAATCCTCCAACCGCAGGCAGGCGTCATCCCAGGCTAGTTCGTCCATGTGTAGGTCCAGGTTTCTGTGAGCGGCCGGCCATCGATCGCCAACGAGCATCGCAACTCCACCGGTTTGGTGAGTTCGTCGGAACTGGCGATAAATGTTACCCTCCAGGAGTCGCTGTAATTGTTCTTTTGAACTTGGATGTCCTTGATTCCACTCTTGGAGCTGATCCACGTCTCTGCCGTGATTTTGGCATCGGCGGGAAGTTTCGACAATTCGCCCCCTCCGAAATCCAGGACAAACATCCGGTAGTAGGGGGCGTCCTGAAAATCGATCCGCGTGAAAAGGCAACGCCCGAGCGGGGGAATGGCAGGGGTTTCGCCGAACCAGTCCAAGGAATACTGGATCTCATACCGCCGGCCTTTTTTCATGCCGCCCTCGGGTTCCCAGTAGGCGACGACATTGTCCATGAACTCATTGCCTGTGGGAAGCTGCACGAGATGAATGGAGCCTTTTCCCCAACTCCCCGCAGGGCGCACCCAAACGCTGGGACGCATGTGATAGCGCGCCTCCATGTCCTGATAGTGCTCGAAATCCCGATCGCGTTGCACCAGGCCGAAGCCACGGGGATTCTCATCCGCAAAGACCGCGACCTGGAGCTGCTTCGACCACGAGAGCGGTCGCCAGACCCACTCCCCGTTTCCCCGTTCGATCTGCAGGCCGTCGGAGTCATGAACCTCCGGACGGTAGTCTCCGAACGTGTTGCTGGTATTTTCTCCAAACCAAAACATGCTCGTGAGCGGAGCCAGTCCCGGATTGGCGATGTCCCGGCGCAGAAACAGGACAGCACGGATATCCATCCGCGTCCCGGTTCCGGGAAAAATATGGAACTCGTAGGCTCCGCTGACACTTTTCCCTTCCAGAAGAGCATAGATCTTCATCTCGGTCGCCCCGGCCGATGGTTCGACGAGCCAGAAGGTGGTGAAATCCGGAAACTCCTCTTTCTTCAATGTTCCAACCGTCAGGGCGCGGGCCGATATTCCATAGGCTTGGTCCTTCGCCACCGCACGAAAATAACTGGCCCCTGGGAAGACCAGAAACTCATCGGGATAATCCGGCCGGTTCAGCGGGTAGTGGATCCGAAAACCCGAGTAGCCGCCTTTCGCCGCCTCGCTCGGGGGAACGACATTCTTCCCATAGTCAAAAAATTCCGGCGCGAACCGCAACTGGCCCGGAGCCTGCCGGTTGACTTGGAAAATCGTCAGCGGCTTCGGGTGAATGTGGCCGGTGAGGAAAAATTTGGCCTGGAATGGCAGCCCGAGCCGCCGCCAAAGCGTATATTCCTCTTTCCACCGGATGTCGCGGTATTGATCGTAGTTCAAACCTTTCAGAAGTTTGGAGGGCACTTCTGGTGTTTCCGCATAGGGCTCACGGGCCAATGCCTCCGCCTGCTGGATGACGTTCTCGAACGTGAGGCACTTTTTCTTTGTCTGGGAGATCAGAAGGACGAGCAACAGGCCCGCCATAACGGCGAATACAATGTGGGTCTTCATGCTTGCGGATCGAACCGGCGGAATGCCGATCCTCTCATGGATCGCAGCGAAATGCCATCCGGCCCGCGTTTTTTTTTGCGCTGTTTGGAAGTCCCAAAGCAGCCGGGTAAATTGGCGAAGTAACTGCTCGGCACGCTTGGGAAAAGCCGAGGGAATCGTGGCTGGCGCCCACAAACTGGCGCGCATCATATATGGGATGATAAAAAACCAGAAGCCCTACAACGGAGCCGAAGCTTTCAAAACAACCCCGCAA
>Ga0172380_10005027_pt1 | contig 16438 bp, 21 predicted proteins | sample Leawe162metaG_FD_119747 | JGI IMG/M metagenome (GOLD analysis project Ga0172380, IMG submission 119747) | Leachate microbial communities from a municipal landfill in Southern Ontario, Canada - Leachate well 162 metaG | ecosystem: Engineered > Solid waste > Landfill > Unclassified | place...
AAAAATGGTATCTGGGAAGATGGTATCTGGGAAGATGGTATCTGGGAAGATGGTATCTGGAAAAAAGGTATCTGGGAAGATGGTATCTGGAAAAATGGTATCTGGAAAGATGGTATCTGGAAAAAAGGTATCTGGGAAGATGGTATCTGGAAAAAAGGTATCTGGGAAAATGGTATCTGGAAAGATGGTATCTGGGAAAATGGTATCTGGAAAGATGGTATCTGGAAAAAATGATTTATAGAAAAACTGTTGAAACTGTTTGTTTAGTTCTTTATCCATTTTCAATTAAAGAAAGCACTGAAAGAATATATTTTGAAATATTTAATAAAGATGGTATGTGATGGTAAACTTATCAATTAAAGAAGTATTGATGAACTGTGATGGTTTAACTGCTGAAGGTGCAGATTCAGCAATTGATGAATGTAAAAAAGATTTTAATGAATGTTTAGAGAATGGTGGAATGCCATATGATATTCTTGAAGAATATTTTGGACTTGAAGCTGATTATATAATGGAGCTAATGCAAAGTAAGTTATGGAAATGCATATAAAAAAATAATTTCTAATTAACTATTAAATGATAAGAGGTGCAAGATGGATGCAAATGTAAAGAAAATAAAATTTACATTCAAAAAGATTATTAATTCCGGTCGTTTTAGAGCATTCCAAAAAGAATTTTATTATATTAAATTAAATGGTGCTGCTGTTGGTAATATATTTCAGGGTAATAACTATTTTTTTTATATATTATTCCACATTGTAAAAAATGAAAAAAATAATGACAGGAATCCAAATTGTGATTGGATGAATATAATCTTAAAAAGAAGTTTTTCAACAGTCAATGATGCCAAAATTTTTATTAATAATAATGCAGAATTAATCTGCAAAAATTATCAATTAAAGATGCTATCTGAATAGATGGCAGTACTGATTATATAAGGAAAACATATATATGATAAAGATAAATAGTTGTGATAAGGGCATAACATTATATGAAGAAACTCATTGGTATAAAATTTATTATTTACCAATGAGTGCTCGATATGCTTTTTATGTTAAGCAGGATCATGTTTTTATTTTTTGCAATTATAATCCTGCTTTATTTTTGCCATCATTTGACCTGATTTAATAATGCTTTATATAATTTGTATTGCAAAAGGAATCTAATTCAATTGTAGCAAAAATTCTATTAGTAGTATAAAATTCATCAATTAAATAAAATGGAGCAAACATGGCACTAAAAGTAAATAAGAAAAAAAGAAATAATGATAATGGTAGTGTTGATGCTGTGCAAGTTAGTGAGTTCAAAGGTTCACCGGTTATATCCTTGCCAACAGGGAATCAATACCCATTTACATTCGGTTTAACAAAAGCCAAATTGATTATAGAATATTATGATGATATCAAAGCTTTTGTTAAAGTCAACAAAAATAAATCCTTAAAGAAAAAAATAAATGATGATGAGGATGATGATTAATATTAAATAACAAATGAGGTGTAAGATGCTATTAAGTGATATTAGTTTACTTAATTGGATAATTGCTGAACTAAGTGAAATAGTTCCAAGTTATCGTAATAATTTAATTGCTGATATACTGCCATTATTTTTCAAGAAGTTTGGTGGTAAAGCACTTGCTGGTTTTATTATTCATCATTGTATTAAAACAGAATTTCAGGAATATGCTTTTAATATTATTGAAGCTGAGTTCAGTCATTTTATTCTTGATCCGGATAAATATAATTATTCTTGGTTGAGATCATATGAATATTACTTCAATGAAAGGTATATTATAGAAAGGGTTGAGGTGACTTTATGAAGACTGGTAAAGGTTATGAAGTGTTAAGAAGTAAGTTTGAAACATTGGTGGTTAGAAAGAAATCAATTAAGATTCATTCAAAACCTAATATGGAATGCCCTTTTGTAATTAAACCAAATGCAAAATTAGGCTTTTGTACTTGTTGTAATCCATTTGTTGTTCATCTTTCTGCTAAAAAGGGGAACTGTGATATTGTTAATTGTGCTGATGATGAAAAATGTAAATATCTTGACATAGCAGATACAAAGTTGATCAATGATTTTATTCGAGTCAAAAAAATAATTAAGAAATATTATGAGAAGGAAACTGGTTGGTTGCATGTTCCACAAAAGATTGTTGAAAAATTGCAACTAAGATTAAAGGTAAAATCTAAAGTGTATTTTTCTTTCTTATTTACCTATTATGGTTTTGCAAATATTCGTGATGATCATTTTGATGGTTTGCTGTTTACTAAAAACAGCCAATATATTAAAGAGAATATTCTGTGAGGCAGCTGAATGAAAATTTAGGTCGGATTAAAAATAAGATATTATTTCTCTCATCCTGAAAAAAAATAAAAATAAATATGTTGGTGGTATATTAAAAAAGGGTAACATGTTTTGACTATCATCTCAAGATAATAAATGAAAATGCAAAAATAATAATTCCTAAAAACAAACAATCACTCAAAAGAATGAAGGTGCTGAAATGAATAATTATCAAATGGAAAATCAGAAGAAAATAAACAACAGAAATTTTAATAAGAGCAGCAGAGAAAAAATAGCTGTTATTGGAATAAAGAAAGTTTCAAGATATGCATTCAAATTAATTTGGGGTGTTGACAAACTTGGTAGTGAATTCTTATTTATTAAATTAAAGAATTTGACTGAGTCAACTTCAGAAAAAGCTATATATCATGAAAAGATTTTTGTTCCACTTTATCAGAATGTAAAGATAGATTCAGCTGCAGTTAAATCAAGAATTTCTGTAATCATTAACTATTTTAACAGAGCTTATAAAACTGTTGGTGTTGATGGTAAAGCAGGTAAATTAAGTTATAGATTTATTAAAGGACTTGTTTTCAAATCATATGATGAAGCAAGGGATTATTATTGTAATTTGATTAAAAATATTGTTATACATGAAATCGGAAAGAATCATATTGATCAGAATATTTTTACAAATGAAGATAATTATTTGCTTAAAACAGGAATACTAAATTATATGAAGTGATAAAAGTGAGGTGCAAATTGACTAAAAAATTAAGATTGATTATAACAGATCATTGTAATAAAAAATGTAATGGATGCTGTAACAATGATTGTGTAATAGATGATTTGCCAGTTGAAAAATATTTTCATAACTATGATGAAATACATATTGCTGGTGGTGAAGTTTTGAAAAAATATTGTCCTGATGAAAATTATAAAAAAATATGATAACACTTGATCAAGTTAATGAAGCGAAAAATGATCATAGTGTATTTCTTAATATTTACAATCAAATTTTTTATGATTCACACAGGCACCCTAAACTTAGAATGTGGTTGAAAAGAAAAGGTGTTAAGTTGGATGAAATAGATGATCTAGAGTCAATCATGACTATTGTTTTTGCAATAGGTATAGATAAATATAAGCATGATCACATTCCATTTGAAAAATGGATATGGGAAAAGTTTAAGTTCGCTTTGACCAATTATTATGTTCAAAAGAAATACACTAAAAAATATTCCAATCTAATTTCAATGTCTGATGTTTATAAGCCAGATGAAGATAAGATTGAATATGATGGAAAAGTTATTGATATTGGTTATGTTAATATCGATTGTGCTGATATTGATGTTGATATAGAACACATTATTAGTATGCTTAGTGATATTCAAAGTTTTATTTGTAAATGTAAATTGCACAATGGCTGGAGTGACAAGGAAATTAGAAATTTTTTGAATGAAAAAGGCATCACTAACAGTCAATTCAAAGTAGAGCATAAAATGCTGAAAGGTATCATCAAACTTTATTTAGAAGGAAAAATTTAACAGATTTGATAAAGTGAAAAAGGATTGTATGAAAAAGGCATCAGCATCAGTCAATTAAAAATAAAGTAAAAAAAGGATTGTATAAGTGAAAATATTATTCAATTTTGTATATTACTATATAACATTACAGGGTAATTATGCCAGGGAAAATTGAAGTTGGTTATTCTTTTGATAATCAAGAATCTTTAGAAAAGGATTCTGGTGAATTCAGAGTAATTTGCTATTCTGATATTAATATTGATAATAACCCAAAAGTAAAAGATGCTTTTATAAAACTTGCTAATGATTTTGTTCATTTTTTGAAAAATAATTTTGTTGGAATTTATTATGTTGATACTGATGCACAAGGTTGGAATGATGAAACTGGGCAATATCTTGTTAGTTATATAATGAAGGTTGTAATAAAAGAATTAAGGGAACAACTATATAAATTCAATAATGAATTTTTTAATAGCATTACAATAAAAAAAATAAAGATGGAGTTAACTATGAGTACATTATATCGTTTTTGGTCTGAAAATTCTTTGCATGATGAATTAAAGAGACGCAAAGTAAATGCTGCTGATCATGAAAACATTCATGATAAAGATGAACTTGTTGCAATGATTGAAGCACTTGATCATAAAAGAAAAGATACAAACACAGAAAAACTTAATAAACAAGAACTATTACAAAAAAAGGAAACAGAAAAAGTGAAAACTACAAGCACAGGAAATGGAATTGCTGACATATTTAGCAAACTTAAAACAACTAAAGATTTGATTGATGCTAAGAAAAAATATGGACTTGATTGCAAACTTTTCAAATCATTATCAATTGAAGAAAATCAGGACATCTTACGCAAAGCTTATGAAGTGAAGAAAAAAACTGAAACAAAAGTTAGTAAAATTGAAAAAACCACAAAAGAAGAAAAGAGTTCAAAGAAAAGTGTATCAGGATCATCTAAGAGTAAAAAGGATGATAAAAGGAAAAAAATCGAAAAGAAAGTTTCTGGTACAAAAATATCAAAAGATAAATTGCCTGAAGATTATGTTGAAATGAGAAAATCTGACCGGAGAAAAAGAGATGCTGCTAGAAGAATATCAATAACACCAGAATTGCGAGCTAAGATTGATGCCTTCAAAAAAGAATATAAAGGTAAAAAAATAAATTGGAACAACAAATTGAAAAAAGCAGGTTTGTGGATTAATGGCATGAATTTCTTGACCAATTATGAAAAATATACATTGGTCAAAGCATCTGGTTCATTACAGAAAAAATTGCTTGCTCAGGCTGAGAAAAAAATAAAAGATGTTGCTTTAACAATATCTAAGGTTAATGCTAAAAAGAATAAGGTATTGTCATAATACCTGATTAGTTTAGTTCATGGCAGAGTATTAACTCTGCCATTTTTATTTTATATCTGTGAGGTTATATGAAAGTTAAAATTGTTAAAGCTGTTAAAGATGATATAGATGCTATTTATTTATTGTGGGGTGCTTTAACCAAAAAAAGATTGTTTGGGTTGAATGAATCTATAATGAGAGGTGATGTTTGGCTGTTCTGCAATTTTAATAATAAAAAGTCAAAAAAGGTGTTGGGGTTTTGCCGTTATAATAGTAAAGAAGGAATTAGGCTTGATTATGTTAAATTCACAGAATTGGTGGTAGCAATAGAACTAAAGAAAAATGAATATAATAAGATATTCAATGATATTGATGATTTAATTTTAGGACTTGGTTTTTATGAATCAAGAGCCTATGTAAGCAATTCTAACATTTGCAAAATTTTATTAAAAAATAATTGGAAGATAATAGAAAATAAATTCATATCCTCAAAAAAGGGGAATCAAATATTTGTTAATTTTATACTAGAAAGAAATATTGATGGTGAAGCGGTTAGAAATAGATTAAAAAAGTTTGGAAGTTTAATAAAAGGTTAATTATGAAATTTAGAATTGCAATAATTGGTGGTGGTATATCTGCTTTGACTGCTGCATATTTGATTAAGAAAAAATTTATAAATAAAGTGGCAATAGATATAATTAGTAATGATGATTTAGGGGGAGAATTTTTGAAAGGTGGTTTCAAATATATGTATTATACTAAGGATATTGCAGATATATTTGATCAATTAAATATTCCTTATGAGCTAAAAGTTATAAATGGTGCACTGTATTATCAAGATAAAATTTATCAATACCCATTTTGTTTATTTAGTAATCAAGTCAATAATAAAGTACAGAATGAATATTGGATGAAAACTAGAGATGATGCTGAAACATTTGATGATAGATGCATGAATAATCCTTGGTCATTAAGAACTGAAATAAAAATCGAACCATTAACTAAAAATAAATATGCTGATTATTTGTTATCAATTATTGAATTTATAAAAAGGGATGATGGAATAAGGTCAATTGTTGCTACTGTTGATTCTAAAAATATTCAGCATATGTATTCAGAGTATGATCTTATTATTTATACTATCCCAATTACTATACTGTTGGAATCTATGAATATAAAGTATAATATTGAGGATTTTATCAATCAGTCTCTTTGTATAATAAGGGCAGAGGCTGATACATATAAAATATGGTGGGATTATTTATATGTTCCAGAGTCAGGTTTCCCATTTCATAGAATAAGTAAAATAGGTAAGAATAATTATTTAGATTTTGAAGTAAATAATAATAATTATAAGTACATTTATGAGTGTATAAAAAGATTTGGTAAAAAGATTGATATTGATAAAATATCAATAACTAATGATTATGCTATTAAATTAAAAGGGCAAATCAGTATTGATGCTAAAATTAGTCATTATAATATTTTTGACAATATAATTTTGCTTGGAAGATTTGCGGAATGGAATAAAAAAATAACATATGATTTAGTTGTGCACAAAATTTTGAATGAAATAATTCCTAATATAACAAAAAAAATAGGATAATTGATGGAACTTAAAAAAATATTTGCGGATCAATTGATACAAGACCTTAATTGGTTGGATGTTGAAAAATTTAATAATGATAAAATATATAGATATACTTACATCAAAGATAGAATATTGAATATTTTTGATCAAACAGGGAAGCTTCTTGATAGTTTCAATTGGAAAATTCATACACCATATTTTTCTGAAATACCAATGAATTCTCTAGAACAGCTAGTTGATATAATGAAATTTAGTATTGGATTATTTTCAGTGATTTGCTCTAAAGAGAATATTCATGAACCTGCTGAAATATTTCAATTTATATTAAAGCAAAAAAGCGATCTAGTAGAATCTAGGTTTCATCAAAATAAGACTGATATTAATAATATTGGTGTACCTATTGCTGTTTTTGATATTGATGGGGTTGTTGCTGATTATGATTTATCTTTTTCAAATTATTGTGCAAGTCTTGGTTATGATGTAATTAATAGGTTTGAAAGAAAAAAATATAGTTATTCAGAAATGTTAAATATATCACAGACTTGTGTTGAAGAAATAATTGATTCATATTCACAGTTAGGATCATATCGCTATATACCTGTTATTAAAGATACAGTGGAATTTATTAAGCTGTTAGATCAGCTTGGCATTAAAATTGTATTATTAACAGCAAGACCAAGTTTGATTTATAAAAGGATTGAATGGGACACTTTTTATTGGGTAGCAAGCAACAATATACCTTTTAGCAAGATAATATATGATAAAGATAAATCAAATGCTATAGAAAAATATATACACCCAAATCAGCCTTTGTTTATAGTTGATGATAGAGATAAACATGCTATTGAACTATCTCATTTGGGTCATTTAGTTTATTTGCTAAATAAAAGTTATAATATCGATTTTGATGTAAAAAATTATTCTAATATAATTAGAATCGATAAAGTTAGTGATATCAATATTCAAGATTTAAGGAATGGTTGATATGAAAAAAAAAATTATTAATGATAATGCTGAATATGATGTTTTAAGTTTTTCACAATTATTAAAAAAGTGTAAAGATAAGAAAATATTTAATTTATTATTTAATAAATTTATGGAAGCTTTTACTATTAAAATATTCAAAATGAATATGTATGGGCTTGGGAAATATTCATTAAAAGATTCCTCAATAAATAAAATAGTGTGGCTGTGTTATAGTGATGTTAATAAAAAATTTGTTAGGTTGGAACGTCTTAGTGATATTTCATCAGATAAAAGCAATGACATGAAAATTAGAATCGAAGCGTTAAAAAAGTTGCATGATGATTATATTGATTTGATTAATTTTAGTTTGGATGGTTCATTTATGATTGAAAGAGTAATAAAAAAAATGAATAATTTGAATAAAAAAAATGGAGATTTTAGATATGATAAAGTTGAATGATGGTATGTTTTCTGGTAGTATTAAAAATATTGAAGATTTTTTTTATGTTGGAATGGATAGGGAATTAAATAAATTGATTAATCCAAGTGAATGCAAAAAAAAATTGAATTTAGGTGGCGGTAATAAAGAAATTGATGGATTTATAAATCTACAATTACCAGAATGGAATGCTGATACTGATGAACTACCTTTTGATGATTGCAGTGTTTCTCATATATATGCATTTCATTTTTTGGAGCATCTGAATAACCCTGTTAATTTATTAATGGAATGCAATAGAGTGCTAATGAATGGGGGTGTGATGAATATACTAGTACCATATTATTCTTCACAGATGGCACATCAGGACTTAGATCATAAAAAGTTTTTTTCTGAAAATACTTGGAGAATGCTTTTTAATAATAAATATTATAATACAGCACACGGTATTATATTTGAATGGGGGCTTGAGGTTGTGTTTAATATTATAATTGGTATTGAAGAAAGGAATTTAGTTTTATTAACTCAATTGATTAAAAAAAATAAAAAGTGAATATTATAAAAATAATTAAATAAGTTTCATTAGATTGTGGTGCAAAAGTCAAATAAATGATACATCAATTAATTAAATGAATGGAGTGAATATGAGCAGCAATCCTTTTAATAAGAAAAGCATTAATCAAAAAAATGCAATTTCACCATTAAACAAAGGTGAAATAAATACAGGTATTGAAGGCATTAAAGTTAAGCTGATTTTTTATCCTGATGAAAAATTAATGAAAAATGCTTTATCGAAAATGGTGATGGCAACAATTGGTTCTGATCCAAGTCAAACTATTCCTGATAAGGTTGGTGAGGAATTATTCAAGGGCGGTCTTCAGACAGGTCTTGATTCATTTACAGTAATATTTGAGGTGTCTGGAGTTGATCGGACTATAACACATCAACTTGTAAGAACATCAAAGGCAAAATTCCACCAGCAGAGTAGTCGTTTTACTTATATGGGTAGTAATTTTAATGTTAGAATGCCTGAGACATTTATGAAAGATTCTGATGTTATGGAAGCATATAATGATTTGGTGCATGCAAGTCGTAATTTTTATCAATTAGCGGTTGATAAAGATATGCCATATCAAGATGCAAGGTATGGTTGCCTTGAAGGTACGGAAACATATATTATTTGTGAATATCCATTAGGGGTTTGGCTCAATACTTATTCATATAGAGCTTGTCCAATGTTTCAGTGGGGTATCAATGGTGTGTTCAAATTAATGGCTAAAGAACTTTTGGATAAATTTCCTTGGTTGGAACCATATGTTAAAATTAGCTGTGAAAAAATAAAGAAGTGTACATTTCAGGGTTGGGAAGAAACTGATGGTGTTTGTGAATTTTCATGGAATAAAACTCGTGTTTTCAAATCAGAAATATTTGGCAAAGAAACACCTGATGAAAAATATAAGCGGTTAACTGACCTTGTAAAAACAGCTGGTAATGAAAATATATTGTCAGCTGCTGAACAGGATTGGCTTGCTCAATATGCTGCTGTTCAAAGTAGTTAATTGAATGGGGCATTTATTGCCCCAACAATTTTATATAATTTAATTGAGATGAAAAAATGAACATGGATATATTATTAACAATTTGTTTTATTCAATACCCTAATGCATATGCAGATGTGCTTGATTAGGAGAAAAAAATTTGTTAGTAAAATTGTCATGAAAGATAATAAGATGTTATATTCAGGATGGTCTTTTTATTTGATTGAACAGTCAAACAGGCATTCAGATGGTTTTATATGAGTTACTTATCGTTTTTAATAAAGACAATCATGATGAATTTGAAAAAGTAATAACTGACATTACAATGTCAATTTGTCATTCTTTTCATTTTTGTGCACAAAATTTGGTTTTCGAATTTAATAAATTATTGTTGTTTGGTAAATTTGAAATTGAAGATTTTGAACACATAAAAAATGAAATTTTAGAAATAAAATTAAAATTTCAGGAATGAGGTGATATTATGAATGTTCTTGAAACTGTTTTTTAATTTGGTTTGTAGCTATGATGATGGGGTTTGCTGCATTTTTGGTTCTGTGCATTCAGTACATTAAGCTCATTATCAAAAATAAATGATAGTAATGAACTGGATGATTATAAAGAGTCGGAATGGTATTTATTTGTACACGGGGTTTATTATGATAAAAACTAGAAAGCTGATATATTATTTTTCAGTTTTATTATTAATTGCAATTTATTCATTTATCATTGGTGTGTTATATAATACTATTGATGGATGGATAAAAAATGAAATTAATGAATGGAACTTAATTCTTGATTGGGCATATTTTATAGTTTTCTCATTTATGTTTTTAATAATATGTATCGCTATCCATACATTGCTGACTTTAATATACCCTTATCCAAGATTGACTGATATTAAAAAAGTTTTTGTTAAATGGAGAGATAAGAACATTGATTTAGAAACTAATGAGCCATTTGATTCTAATGCATATTCAGGCATAATTGGTAAAGTGGAAATTGGAAGTATAAAACATACTAAATTAAAATCATGGTTAATATTATTGACTGTGATAGATTTTTATGAAGATATTTATTAAGGTATTATTATATGACTAAAATAGTTGACTTTGCACATTTGCACTGCCATTCTGAATTTAGTGTACTTGATGGTATGCCAAAGGTTGAAGATTATATAATTAAATCAGCTGAACTTGGATTCCCAGCATTTGCCTTAACAGAGCACGGCAATATGAGATCAATGGTTCAGCTGATGGCTAAATCTTCTGGTAATTTTACATATCAAGGTGAGAAATATAAACTTGATCCAATCAAACCTATATTTGGCTGTGAATTTTATTTAGCACCAACTGATTATAGAATAAAAGGAATACCAGCTGATTATAAAAGTGAATTGATTAAAAATTTACCAGCTAATGAATTAAAGGAAATATTAAAGCAATTAGAATCAACTGTTTATCGTAAAAGGTGGCATGCTCTATTGCTAGCTAAAGATAAAGAAGGAATGCAAAATTTACTTACACTTAATTATCTTAGTTGGAAAAATGGTTTTTATTATCGACCAAGAATTGATTTTAGACTGCTGAAAAAATATAGCAAAGGATTGATTATGACAACTAGTTGTATTGGGGGTGTTGTTCCTGATAATTTGCTTAAAGGTAAAGATAGTGAAGCTGAGAAAGCACTATTTGAATTTAAGAAAATATTTAATGATGATCTATATGTAGAAATTCAACCACACAATTTCTCGGAGCAAAAAATTGCTAATATAAAATTGATTGAAATAGCCAATGAGCATAAAGTGAAAATTATTGCTACAAATGATTGTCACTATTTGAATAAAGAAGATTATGTTGGGCATGATGCTTTACTAGCTATACAAAGTAATCAAACTTTGCAGTCACAAGATCGATGGAGATTTTCAGATAATGGTTTTTATTTAAGAAGTAAAGATGAAATGTTTGATGCATTTAGTGAGCACCACAAAGACATTTCCAAAAAAGATATTAAAAATGCACTTGAGAATACTATGGAAATAGTGGATAAGTGCAATTATAAATTTGAATTAAATAAGAAACAAGGTATATTGCCTAATATTGAAATACCAGATGAATTTACTACTAGTAAAAAATACATAGTGGATTTGTGTAAGAAGGGTTGGAAATGGCGCAGAATTAATAAAAGGGCAAGAGAATACGCAGTTTCACAGAATATTAGCTATAGTGATGCTATAAAACGCTATAAAACACGCTTAAGAATGGAACTTAAAAGAATATTTAAGATGAAATTTGAGAATTATTTCTTGATGGTGTATGATATCATAAATTATTCAAGATCAAAAGGAATTATAATAAATAGCAGGGGATCAGCATCCGGCAGTTTAGTCTGCTATCTTCTTGGTTTTTCATTAGTTGATCCTGTAAGATATGATCTGTTGTTTGATAGATTTTTGAATATTTATAGAGTTGATTATCCAGATATTGATCTGGATATACAGGATGAAAGAAGAAAACAAGTGTTTGACTATTTGTTTCATAAATATGGTAAGAAAAATGTTTGTATGATAGGTACTGTTGGAAGATTAAAAGGCAAACAAGCATTAAAGGATATTGGCAGAGTTAAAGGAATATCCCCTATTGAAACAGGAATTGTTACAAAAAATATCATTGAAAGAAGTTCTGGTGATGCTAGAAATAGCCAAACTGTTGAGGATAGTTTCAAAGAATTTGAAGTATGTAGGGAATATAATAAAAAATATCCTGATGTACTTCCATTAGTCAAATTACTTGAGGGCAAAGCAAGGCAAGTAGGAATTCATGCTGCTGGGATTCAAATTGCTCCATTTCCTTTATATAATTATATACCAATTGAATATAGGAAAGATAAAGATGCAAATGGCAATATTTATTATGTTCCTGTTTCTGGTATTGATTGGCGGGATTCACAGGACATGGGTTTAATAAAATTAGACCTTCTTGGGCTTGGAACTTTATCAGCTCTGAAATATAGTGTTGAAGAAATTAAAAGAAGGCATAGAAAAGAAATTAATTTGGAAGATGTTAGTGTTGAGGATAAAAATGTTTTTGATAATTTTTCAAACGGTTTATTTGCTGGCATATTTCAATTTGATAGTATTGGGATGAGAAAGACATGTGAGAAATTAACATTTACTTGTTTTGATGATATAATAATTATGGATGCTCTTTACCGTCCTGGTGCAATGAGGTCAGGAGAATCACAAAAATTTATTGAAAGAAAAATAGGAAAACAAAAAATTAAAAAGATACACCCTGTTTATGATGAGATAACAAAGGCAACATATGGCATAATGGTATATCAAGAGCAATTGATGATGGTATTTATGAAAGTTGCTGGGTATATGCCTGGTAAAGCTGATATTGTTAGAAAGAAAGTTGCTAAAAGTACTGGTACAGAAGATATGTGGGCAGAACGGAAGGATTTTATGGATGGTGCTAAAAAGAATAATGTACCAAATAAAATTGCAGATTGGTTGTTTAAGAATATGTCATTTTTCGGTTCATATGCTTTTAATAAAGCACATGCTGCTTCATATGCGATGATAGGTTATATGGGGATGTGGTTGAAAACTTATTATCCAATAGAATATTATTTTGGATTGCTGAAACAGGAAAAGGATGCAAAAAAGATGCCAGTATTTATTAAAGAAGCAAGAAAATATTTTGGTATAAATGTGTCATTGCCTAATATAAATTTATCAGATGTTAAGTTTTCAATTGTTAGTGATAATGAAATAACTGTAGGTTTTGTTGATTTGAAAGGTGTTGGAGATAAAGCTGCTGCTGAAATAGTTAAAAAGCAACCTTATAAGTCATTGTATGAATTTGGAAAAAAAGTTAATAGGACTATTGTTAATAAACGAGTTATTCAATCATTGATTTATGCAGGAGCATTCAAATCTCTTTATCCGAATACAGCAGTTCTATTAACTGAGCAGAGTATAGAAAGAATTGGAAGAAATAAAACTGCAAAGATTATTACTAAACAAATTTTTGAATGGATGCTTGAAGAAAAGACAGAGCATAACTCTGAATTAGTATATAAACTTTGTGCAAAGAAAATAGAACCATTAAATGAAGAACAAGAGGAAAGATTGCAGGCAAAAGTTAGTCCATTGCCTTCAAAGCGCCATGAAACATATTATTATAAATATTTAAGGAAAATGTTTGGCAAACACACCAATTATATTAAAGTAAAGAATATCAATTGTATTGAAGATAGAGCAGTAATAATTGGTAACATTGCTGATATAAAATATAATCAAGTTGGTGACTTTCATAAAGAGAAACCTGACAGAGTTGAAATGGAGAGAATTGGATGGGGCAGAAGATATGCAGCACTTAATATAGAAGATAGTAGTGGTGTTGTTAGAATGAGTTGTGATCATTTAATATTCCCTACATATCGGCATATTATTGATAAAGGTATTGGAACAACTGTTATAGCAACTGTTGGTGCTTTAAGATTTGGTAATGCTACATCAGGAAAAACAGTTCCATTTATATATTCATTGGTTGATGCTGATAATTTCCGTTTAATAATGGATTCTGATGAATCATTAAAAAGAAGATATAAAAAATTGAATACAATTGAAAAAATGCTTATAAAGCATCCAGTTTCTTTTGTTAAGGAAAGAAAATTTAAGATTATTGATGTAAAGAGTAAAGACGGCGGGATATTTGAACTGGTGGTATTGATATCAAAAGCTAAATTTCACTGGACTAAAAATAATGACCATCGTATGATGTTTATAGATATTGAAGATGAAACAGGTGTGCAAGGAATTGTTATGTGGTCTGATATGGTTGATAAATATGAAAAGAAACTTAAAGTCGGTAATATTATTAAAATGAAGGTTAAGAAGGATGGAAAGGGCTGCATTGCATATAAATCTAAGATCAAAGTAATTAAAAAAGTTTTTGATTTAGTCCCTTAAAAAATTATTAAATCTTGTATATTATAATATAAAATGGAATATTATGAAAAAAATAAAAACTATTAGCAGCTACAAAGAACTTCAGGGAATAATAAACTCAAAAATTGCTGATGCTGAAAAATTTTTAATAGTTGATCTAAACCCAAATGATCCTAATTTATTAGATCAATTAACATTGGGGGATGATTGGGACAATCCATTTAAGTTATCACAAGCTATGGACAGCCATAGTTCTTTGTATGCTAGATGGGCAACTATGCTTAAAATTTTGAAGCAAGAGCATAAAAGACTTATTGAAAGAAAAATTGCATGGGAATCAAATATCAAGAAAAAGATCGAGGTGAAACTTTTCAAGGCAAATAAATTAAAGGGGATGACTGCTAATAATGCAAAGCCAACAGGCGCTTCTATTGATTATAAATTTAATTCTATTTATAATTCAAAAAATGAAATTTTTAACAAATATAATGATCCAATTCTTAAATTGGAAAATGAGATTGATATAATTAATATAATTGTTAAAGCATTTGAGCAGAGAAAGGATATGCTTGTTGGTCTTGGTCATTTATTAAGATCAATGCTTGAAAAGGACTTGCTAATTCATAAAAAATTTAATCATAAGAAACAGAGGTAAATTTGAAAAGGAATAAATTTTTATTGAAATTAACTAATAATCAATTATCATTATTTATTGATGATTCAAAATTGATAAATGTTAAGAATAGATTGAAATTTAATTATATGGATTGTAGTTTTAATGGTGTTTTTAATTCTAAGACTTTGCAATGGCATTTTATTGCTGAAGCAAAAGATATTGATGCTAAATTGAAGTTGATTGAATTTATCAATTCAAATTAATTTTTTTTGTGAGGTGATTATGATAAGAGATAAATAATTTTTATTTATGCCATCAGTAATAATTAATTAATTAATTAACTTGTTTTGAGGAAAAAATGAAGAGCCAAAAGAAAAAAATTAATTCAAAAAGTAAAGGTAGCATTAAGGTAGCATCCAGTGAAGATATTGATACAAAATATTCAAAAGCAGCTAAACGAGCTAACTCTGGAGATTTTGAAAAGATTGAACTGCAATCCGGTGAGAATGTTATCAGAATTGTTGATCTTAATTTTGAAGAGCAGCTTGTTGCTTATGTACCAAACACTGATAATAAGAAAAGCAGAGTTCATCTTGGACTTGATAAATCAGTTTTGCCTGATAAATACCCGATGCTTTATAATGAAGATGGTTCATTGATGGATGATGTAAATATCAAACGTCAATATTACTTCAAAGCTATTGAAGGAAAGATTGTGAAAACAAAGACCAAAGAAAAAGGCAAGAATGGCAAACCCAAAGTTAAAGTTTTTGCTGAGTTTGATGATAACACTGTTAAAATATTTGAATGTGGTGTCCAAATATTTAAGCAAATTTCAGCTTTGCAGCAGGATGATGAATATGGTGATATTACTGAAATCAATTTGAAAATTGAAAAAACAGGTAAAGGTATTGATACAGAATATGATGTTAGAGCAATGAAGGTTCATACGGATATGCCTGAAGATTTAGAAGATTCTGTTGATTTATCTTACTTTGCTAAAGTTACTACACCAGCACAAGTTGCTGAAATTGTTGGTGCTGAACTGGATGATGAAGATGATGAACCAAAGTCAAAGAAATCATCAAAGAAATCATCAAAGAAAAATGATGATGATGATGAACTGGATGATGAGGATGATGATGATGATGAAGATGATGATGAACCAAAGTCAAAAAA
>Ga0172380_10005028_pt1 | contig 16437 bp, 20 predicted proteins | sample Leawe162metaG_FD_119747 | JGI IMG/M metagenome (GOLD analysis project Ga0172380, IMG submission 119747) | Leachate microbial communities from a municipal landfill in Southern Ontario, Canada - Leachate well 162 metaG | ecosystem: Engineered > Solid waste > Landfill > Unclassified | place...
CCAAGCCTTTAGAAATTCGCAAGGCCGTTCCGTCGCAATATTTACCAGAGCATTTCTCATACTCACAACTAGCTGCGTTTGAAAAGTGTCCTTTGCAATATAAGTTTGGGTTTATTTTACGAGTCCCGACAAGAGGCAAGGCAGTGTTTTCTTTTGGAAAAACAATGCACAACACTTTGTATGAATTTTTAAAAATGGCTAATGCGCCCGCCTCCGCCGAAGGCTTCGGCGCGGTACAACAAGAAAATTTATTTGGAGAAAAGGTAACTAAAAAATCAGCAAAAACCTCAACAAAAACTAAAAGTTTAGATGATTTAGTTGAGTTGTATCAAAAAAACTGGATAGACGAATGGTACGACAGTCAAAAGCAAAAAGAAGAATATTTCAAGAAAGGGAAAGATATTTTAAAAGATTTTTTTACGCAGTATACTAAAAACAAGCCAGAAATTTTAAAAATAAATGGCGCGCCAGCCTTAGAGTTGCCATTTAATTTAAAAATTAAGGACTACACGTTATATGGAGTTATAGACCGCATAGACCAGGGCAAGGGTGGCGTTGTAATTGTTGACTATAAAACAGGCCAGTCTAAAGACAAACTCGATTTTGAGGCAAAAGAACAGCTTTTAATTTACCAAATAGCAGCGCAAGAGGTTTTACACATAAAACCAACCCAGTTGTACTATTATTATCTAGACGACGGTAAATTAGCTTCGTTTATCGGGTCCGACACTGACTTAGAAAACCAAAAAGCAAAAATAATAGAAGAGATAGAAAAAATTAAAAACAGCGAATTTGTGCCGACTCCTGGCTGGCAGTGCCAATACTGCGACTTTAAGGACATCTGCGACTTCGCCCAAAAATAACGATGGCAAAAGAAAGACATAAAATAATTCCTGCGTCTTATCTGGTTTTACTGAAGGATAATAAAGTACTGCTTTTGAGACGTTTTAATACTGGTTACGAGGATGGGAAATACAGCATGGTGGCGGGCCACGTTGACGCGGGAGAAACATTTACAGGGTGCATTGTGCGAGAAGCCGAGGAGGAGGCGGGAATTATCTTAGACCCAAAAGATTTGCGCGTGGTGCACATTATGCAAAGAATTACAGGTGAGACCGAAAATGGTGAGAGAGTTGACGCGTTTTTTGCAGCTGAAAAGTGGGGCGGTGAGATAGTTAATAAGGAACCACACAAGTGTGATGATTTATCGTGGTTTGACCTTGATAAAATTCCAGAGAATACAATATCATACATAAAACACGCGTTAAACTGCATAAAAGACAAAATATTTTATAGCGAATTTTTAGGCGCCTAAATTTTATTGTGCGACTTATCCTAAATACACAAACCAGAGAAACCCAATTCAGACCAATTTAGTCTGAATTGTAGTGAAAATAAAATTTATTTAAGTAAGATTTCTTTATGAGTGCTACTATTTTGTTCGAGGAATTCAAAAAATTAGAGATTAGGATGGGGAAAATTCTTTCAGCAGAACGCGTTGAGGGGTCAGACAAACTTCTAAAACTTGAAGTTGATTTTGGAGACAAGGATACGTCAGACCTGCCTGCCGGCAGGCAGGTTATCGCTGGTATTGCGCAATATTACGCCCCAGAAGCGTTAGTTGGCAAAGAGTGTCCTTTTGCCTATAATCTAGCGCCACGCATGCTAAAGGGCCTAGAATCGCAAGGCATGATACTCTGCCCAAGCAATGAAAACGGACCAGTTTTACTGCACCCAGACAAAGAAGTTCCACCCGGAAGCCTGATAAAGTAGTATATAGTATATGGAACCAATTTTATTTGTTCATGGTTTATTCGGCAGCAAGAAGGAATATCAGTCAATATTAAGATATTTAAGGAAAAGGGGATTTAGCAATTTCTACGAGTTTGAATATAAAAATAATTGGGGTCAGGTGGGCATTAAGAAAATTGCAAAAGAACTGGCAGATTTTGTTGATAAAAATATAAAAGAAGACAGTTTTAACATTGTAGCAATTAGCCAAGGAGGAATTATTTCACTAACCTATTTAAGATATTCTAACAAAAAGCTAGTAGGGAAGTTATTCACAATTTGTAGTCCGCATCAAGGTACTTTTGACGCATATTTACTGAATCGCCCAGGGCTAATAGATTTGCGCCCTGGAAGCGAGTTGTTAAAAGAGGTAGAGGAGTTTGGCAAACAAATTAAAACAGAAATATTCGCAACATATACACCTTTTGACCTAACAGTTTTCCCTGGCTGGTACGCCAAACCCAGATACGGCAAAATTAAAATGATTCTAGCCCCGGCACACCCACTCGCGCCCTCCTGGCCCTCCACCAAAAAATTCATCTATAAAAACATATAAGCTAAACCAAAAGTGAATTAATTACGTATTAATTAAAATATATGCAAGATAAATATAGTGCGGTGTGGGTTTCTCATTCCTCAATTGGGGATTTTTTAAAATGTCCTAGGCTTTATTATTTACACAATGTTTACAAAAATGATGTCGGGCGCAAAATAAACATTACTTCTCCTGCGCTTTCCCTGGGCATTTCTGTACACGAAACGCTTGAAGGATTGTCTAAACACAAAGTTGAAGAAAGGTTTTTAAGGCCCTTAGAAGAAATATTTGAGGAGCAGTGGAAAAAGGTTTCTGGCAAGCAAGGTGGTTTTACAAGCGAGGAGCAAGAAAGAGAAGCCAAAGAGCGTGGCAGACAAATGATTTTACGAGTTGCTAAAAATCCAGGACCACTGGCAAAGAAGACCTTAAAACTTCCGCCTACAAGCAATGACATGCCGCCAAATTTCTTTTTGTCCGAGGAAGAGAATATTATTCTAAACGGTAAAATAGACTGGATGGAATATATTCCAGAAGACGACAGCATACGAGTAATTGACTTTAAAACAGGAAAAAATGAAGAAAAAGAAGGTTCGCTTCAGCTTCCAATTTATCTGCTACTGTTGAACCATCTACAAAAAAGAAAAGTGTCTTCGGCAGCCTACTGGTATTTGAACCATTCCAATGAACCGGTTTCTGTAAAACTGCCCGATGCAAAAAAAGCAGAGGCAGAAATTCTGGAAATCGCCAGGCGCATAAAAACAGCACGAGAGAAAAAAGAATTCGACTGTCCTCGTGGTCCAAAAGGATGTTTTGCCTGTCAGCCATTTGAGAAAATTTTACGAGGCGAGGCAGAATATATCGGCGTTGGCGGTTATGGCCAAGAAATGTATATAGTTTAAAAAAATTATGCGGCCAAACAAGGTTCTACGGAACACGGGTTGGTTGATTTTATTCACCCGTTTTTCTTCACATTTATTTAATTGGAGCTGATTTATCCTTAGATCATAAAGGAATTTACGCTACTAGCTTGACTTATGGTTTTAATGCGTGCATAATTACCTGTCAAAATATGTCAGAAACAATGCAGGACAACAACTTAATACAACAATACCTAAAAGGCAATAATCAGGCTCTGGAGCTTTTGATTGCCAGATATTTAAAGCCTATTTATAGTTTTACTTACAAAAATGTCGGGAATGCTGCTGAGGCTGAAGACATCACGCAGGCTGTTTTCGTAAAAGTATGGAAAAATCTAAAAAAGTTTGACCAAAAGAAAAATTTCAAACCCTGGATATTTCAGATTGCCAAAAATGCCTCAATCGATTATCTCAGAAAAAAGAAAGCCATACCCTTTTCAAATTTTGAAAACGACAAGGGTCAGAACCTATTAGTAGAAAACATATCGGCTCCTCCCGCAAATCTCATTGAGGTTATTAGCGACAAGGAAACTCTGGCCGTTGCTATGCAATCGCTGTCTGTAAAAGAGCAACGAATAATATCTTTACGACACAACGACGGTATGAGTTTTAAAGAAATTGCTGAGGTCTTCGGGGAGTCTATCAACACAGTCAAAAGCCGCTACAGGAGAACCTTGGGTCTGCTAAAAAGAAATCTCAGAAACAAGGCACCAAAAACGCTCTAGTTGACGTAGTATTAATCATAGGTATATCAATGAAAAATTCTTTATTAGTTGAACCGCCAGCCGGTCTTTTCGATAAAATTTTGAATCGCATTCGCAAAGAACAACGCCTTTTAGCCTTGAGGCGCATTGTTATTTTTTCAGTACTCTTTTTTGGCTCCATAGTTGCAATAATACCGTCCTTTTCCACGCTTTCATCTGATGTGCGACAAACCGGTTTTTTGCAATTTTTTTCATTAATTTTTTCCGATTTCTCTTTGGTATCAGCCTACTGGAAGAACTTCTCACTGGCTATTCTGGAAACTCTCCCCGCAGTGAGTTTGGCTGCGCTGGCGGCCGTGATTCTAATTCTTTTACAATCGTTAAAATCATTAATAAAAAATATAAAAATATATGGAAACAGAAAAGTTATTTCAATCTAAATTATTCAAGGGAATAATTTTAGGCGGGGCTTTATTTTTATTAGTAATGCTGATTTTTTGCGTTGGTATTTTCGTTGGCGCAGAAAGAGCCAACTTCTCCTTTGCGTGGGCTGCAGATTATCATCGTAATTTCGGCGGTCCCGAAAGTGGGTTCATAGGCCAAATGCTTAGTCAAAACTATATAGGAGCCAACGGTGTTTTTGGACAAATAATAAAGAGCGATTCAACTGTTCCGGGACAGACAGCCCTGACGATAAGGGGGGCTGACAGCGTAGAAAGAATAATTCTGGCTGATAAAGAAACTACTATTATGCTTCAACGCAAAAATATAGAAATATCCGAACTGGAGAACGGCGAAAATGTCGTCGTAATCGGCGAGCCGAATAACCAAGGACAAATATTGGCAGAGCTGATTAGGATCATGCCGAACATTAATCCTCCTCCAAAATTACAAAAGCCTAACTAATTTTTAAAATGTTGAGCACTATCAAAAAGATGGCGGTTTTAGCAAAAAATTTCGTATTCAGACATAAAATTATTTCTTTTATAGTCTTTTTAGTATTGGTCGGAGGCGGATATTATGTATACAATTCTACAAAGAGTACAACTGGCGAAACTCGCTATATTTTAGCTTCGGTAACCAAGGGAATGATTACAACCTCTGTTTCTGGATCAGGACAGGTCTCTGCGGAGAGCACGAAGGATGTTAAAGCAAAAGCCTCTGGAGAAATCAGCTATTTAAACGCTACCGCGGGGCAAAGCGTTTCAGCAGGAACGTTGTTGGCAATGATTGACACCACTGATGCATTAAAGTCAATTCAGACCGCAGAAGATAATTTAAGATCCACCCAGATATCCTATCAAGAAACTTATGGAACTGATAGTTCTAACCCTTTAAATAAACAAGATGCCCTGGATAACCTAACCAGAGACTATGAGTCCGGATACAATTCCGTTGCAAACGCATTTATTGACCTACCGGCTATCATGGTTGATTTAAACACTATTCTCTATGGCACGACATTTAATAATTATCAGCAAAACATTGATTACTACACCTATGGTGCCTATACCTATGATGATAAGGCGCTTACGTATAAAGATAGTATAAACAAGTCATACCAAATAGCAAAAGCAGCGTATGACGAAACCTTCGCTGATTATAAGGCGACAACTAGGTTTTCAGATAATGCGACGGTTGACGCTATGATAAGCGAGGCTTATGACACTACAAAAGACATCGCACAAGCGGTGAAGGATGCCAATAATCTTATACAATTTTACAAGGATGCTCTTTCTGATCATAACATTCCAACCAACTCAACTGCGGACACGCATCTTTCCACTTTAAGCGGAGATCTAAATAATGTTAACAGTAATCTTTCATCCTTGTTGAGTGCTCAAAACACAATAAAAAGCGACAAAAGAACTCTAGAAAATTCTGATTTGCAGGTTCAATCGGCTAAATTATCTCTCAAACAAAAACAAGACGCAGTACAAACAGCAAAAGATGCCCTAAACGATTATTATGTATACGCGCCATTTAGCGGAACTCTCTCTGTGGTTGACGTTCAAAAAGGCGACAACGCGTCATCCGGGTCAACCATTGCTACAATTATATCGCAAGATAAAATCGCAGACATGACACTTAGTGAATCCGACATCGCAAATATTAAGGTTGGAGACAAAGCGACGCTTACTTTTGATGCAATAGAAGACTTGACCATAACCGGAAGGGTTACAGAAGTTGATCCTGTTGGGACAGCAAGCTCTGGAGTAGTAAGTTATGGTTTAGAAATTGCTTTTGATACTGACAGCGCGAAAGTTAAACCAGGAATGTCTGTAAGCGCAACAATTATAACAAATTCAAAGAGTGACGTTCTCACAATTCCAACAACAGCCGTAAAATCTAATGACGATGGAACTTATTATGTTCAGATTCTCGACGCTACGTATGATTTAACCAATAAAACAAATTCTATAAGCGGAGTAATCTCGGCGACAGCTCCTATAGTAAAAACAGTTACAATAGGATTGGCTGACGACACAAACACAGAAATAACCAGCGGCTTATCTGAAGGAGACCAAATTGTAGTAAGAGTAAGCAAAAACACAACTACTACCAGCGCCTCAAGCACTAAAACTACAACAAATAGCATACTAATAAACACTACTGGCAGACCTAGCGGTGGCGGAACTCATCCAGGAATGTAATAAATTAACGCATGATAGAGATTAAGAATATAACAAAAGTATATAATACAGGAAACGTTGGTTTCCAAGCTCTTTCCGGGATAAATTTTACGATAAAAGACGGAGAGTTTGTAGCAATTATGGGTCCATCTGGCTCTGGCAAATCAACCTTAATGCATATTTTGGGAGCTTTGGATACGCCCACGTCGGGAACCTATTTTTTAGACGGCAAAGATGTTTCAACCCTAAACGACGATGAGTTGGCCGAAATAAGAAAAGACAAAATAGGATTTGTTTTTCAAGCTTTCAATCTTTTACCTAGAGCAAGTGCGATAAGAAACGTATCTTTGCCATTAGTTTATGAAGGTATGCCAAAGGAAGAGAGAGAAAAAAAAGCAAGGCAAGCTTTAAAATCAGCGGGTCTTGACGAGGAATATTTTAGTCATTTATCAAACCAACTTTCTGGAGGACAAATTCAAAGAGTTGCTATTGCCAGGGCCTTGGTAAATAATCCAACTCTAATTTTAGCCGACGAACCAACAGGAAACCTTGATTCAAAAACAGGCGAAATAGTTTTAGAAACTTTTAGAAAACTCAACAAAGAACACGGAAGAACAATTATACTCATCACCCACGAACATGACGTTGCCGAGCACGCCGATAGGATTATTTTTATTAAGGATGGCCTTATGGTAAGTGACTCTAAGGATCATAAAAAAAGATAATTATGAAATTGACAGACACACTAGAGGAAACATTTTTAGCCTTATCGTCAAACAAAGCCCGAACGGGGCTTACTATTCTTGGAATTGTGATTGGGATAGGTTCTGTTATCGTTATGGTAGCCATAGGTCAAGGGTCATCCAGTTCGATTCAATCTAGCATAGAGTCAACTGGGTCTAATCTTTTAATGATAACTCCGGGAGCCACAAGAACTCTTGGATATGGCGCGAGATCTGCAGGAGGAACAGCTAAGACCTTGACCTTAGAGGATTCGAAAGAAATTGTAGCAGAAATATCTGCTGTTAAAGCTTTAACCAATGAGGTTTCTGGAAGGTATCAGGTTGTTTATAAAGGAAACAATACAAATACTTCAATAATGGGAACTGATGCCAATTATGCAACCGTTAAAAACGTAAGCGTGTTGCAGGGTGCTTTTATTGAAGATTCTTATGTTGAAAGTTCCTCAAAGGTCGCTGTTTTAGGGCCAACCGTAGTGACAGATTTATTTGGAGAAACCGATCAGGTATTTGCCGACATAGATTTAAGCACTGTCATTGGTAAAACTATAAAAATAAACAAACTTCAGTTCAAAATAATCGGCGTGACAAAGGAAAAGGGAGGCAGTGGATTTTCAAACCAGGATGATATGATATATATCCCATACACAACAGCTCAAAAATATTTATCAGGAAATAAATATCTGTCAGAAATTGATGTTCAGATTTCAGATGCTAGCTTGATGACAAATGCCCAAACGGAAATTACAAATTTATTGTTAAGTTTACACAATATTTCCGACTCAACAGCTGCTGACTTTAGTATACAAAATCAGGCAGACTTGTTAGAAACCATTACAAGTACAAGCCAAACGCTTACATATTTATTGGCTGCAATTGCTGGAATTTCTTTGTTAGTCGGAGGCATAGGCATTATGAACATGATGTTAACCACCGTCACAGAAAGGACAAGAGAAATTGGCCTTCGCAAGGCCATTGGAGCAAAGGCAAAAGATGTTTCATTTCAGTTTTTGACAGAAGCCGTTGTTTTAACATTTACCGGAGGGATAGTCGGCGTCACGCTGGGCTGGATAATTTCTTTTGGCCTAAATTATTTTAGCATTACCACCACAGTCATTTCTGTCTGGTCGATTTTTCTGGCTGTCGGAGTTTCTGCGGGCATAGGAATTCTTTTCGGATATTACCCGGCAAAACGCGCTTCAAAATTAAACCCTATAGAAGCACTACGATACGAATAATATAATTAAGATAAATAATAAAACTTATGAAAAAAAATATTTTGGTAGTTATTATAGTTGTCGTATTATTAGCCGTGGGCGGGGGATCTTTTTATGGAGGAATGATTTATGGGAAGGGTCAGAATGCGCGGCCTTCGTTTGCCAACGGAAATTTTCCTAGTATGGGAGGGAGCAAGACTGGTGCCAACGGATCTAATCTTATTTCAGGAGACATCATTTCTAAGGACAGCAACAGTATTACATTACAATTACCAAACAATGGCGGTTCAAAGATTATTTTCTTTTCCGACACAACACAAATTAGTAAATTTGCCACGAGCACAGTAGCAGATATTGCCACAGGCACATCTGTTAGTATTACTGGAACGACAAACTCCGATGGCACCGTAACCGCCAGCTCAATCCAAATTAGATCCTCACAGCAAAATCCAGCTCAATAATATTAACAACAAAAACAATGAGCAAAAATAACATAATAGTTATTTTAATAGTATTAATAGTAATAATTGGTGGAGTTTACTTTCTGATTCCGCAAAAGGCTGTGACAAACAAACAGCCAAATCAGCAAACTCCAACAAGTTATGACATTCAAGGAATGAAAGTTGAAATTTTAACACAAGGTACAGGCGCCGAAGCCAAAGCGGGGGACACGGTAACAGTAAATTACACAGGCACGCTTACTGACGGCACAAAGTTTGACTCGAGCCTCAACCCGGGTCGAACGCCGTTTCAGTTTACTATCGGGCCAGATTGCGCAAAAAACAACACTTGCGTTATCGAGGGCTGGAATTTAGGGGTTACTGGCATGAAAGTGGGCGAAAAAAGAAAGCTTACAGTTCCACCAGAGTTGGGCTACGGATCCTCGGGTGCTGGAAATGTAATCCCACCAAACGCAACGCTAATATTTGAAGTCGATTTACTGAAAATAAACTAAAATAATCAACACAAAAAGCAGGCCACAAAGCTTGCTTTTTTGTTATATCCTGATAAGCTAAAAACATCGGAGCTGGCAGGTACTTGTCGGCGATTGAGAGGTCGACGAGTCATGCGGGATTAGATACCCCGCATTGGTTTGCGGAAAAAGGTGGTAAACCCCGGCACAACAGCAGCCGGACCGTGGAGTCGCCAGGGCGAAGAGTCCAGTGCAAAACCACGCCACGGAAAACACGGCGGCCCGCGTCACTCTCGCCACAGGCGGTTACGCCTTCCTGGCCGAGCAGGAGAGGGAACTCTCCTGTCAACGACGCCTGGCCAAACGCCGCTCATACCGCGGAAACGCCTGCCGGCTCCTATTTTTTTGCTCCCCTGGGCGCTTGGAGCCGACCCCCCGTCTCCAAGCGTCAACTCGACGTGTGTCGAGTGGGCCTGTTGGATCACCTCCCCAACAGGCCTCTTTTTTTTACAATTTTTCAAAACCATGTTCAGCTATTGACAGGGAGTTTTGTTTGTGCTATCATGTAACCATTGACAACATAACTACCGTGGCATGGTGCCCCGAGTAGAGTTAGCCCCATCAAACGGGCTAGAAAGCAGGGTACGTATGATTGCGCGGCCGTTCTCCAACATCGGGCTCGTGGCCCACTTTAATTTCAGCATCATCGACGGCCTGGACACCGGCGGCGCCAAGACGGCGCCGGCCTGATCCTCGGCGGTCCGGGTGCACGCGTCTGTGCGCCCGCAGAAAGGAGAAAGCGTGATGCGTCGCTTGCACAAGGATCCCACGACGTAAGTGTCGTGGCCCAGTGGAGCACAAAAATACATTGGGCGAAGCCTGTGTCCAGGTAGGGGATGATTACCCCTTTAGAGCCGTCTGTCACATGCTGGCAGATAGTACTTATGCTCTAGGGCAAAACAATCTATGGCGTGCGCTGACCCACAACAACAGAGGGCCAGCGCACGCCCTCTTTTTTTACATTGATTTTTTTAGGAAATCGTTGTACTGTATTATTATCACGGGGCGTAGCTCAAGTCTGGCTAGAGCACCGGCTTAGGGAGCCGGAGGTTGTGGTTCAAATCCATCCGTCCCGAGTTAACAACTTCATAGGAAGGAGGTGTTGGCGCCTTGCAGCGCGCCAGTCCAATTCCCATCAGGGCGAATCGATTCCTCGGGAAAAGAAAGCTGACATCAACGCTTTCCCGGGGGTCGATCCGCCTTTTTTTATTACATAACCACTTAGCACTTGACACGAACGAGTGATAAAAGTAATATATAAATATGATAAGCGAGAGGCAAGAAAAACTTTTAGATTTTCTGATCAGGGAATACATAAGCACAGCCGAACCTGTAAGCTCTAAGGCTTTGCAAAAAGTTACTGATTTAGATGTTTGCGGGGCAACAATTAGGAATGACTTACAGGCTTTGACCAAAGAGGGTTATATAGAACAGCCACACACTTCTGCAGGTAGAATTCCCACCAAAAAGGCCTACAAGCATTTCGCTGATAAACTCGACAGGACCGCGACATTTTACGACGTCCGCGAAGTAAATGTCGTAAGAATGTCTATTGTGCGACAGGTTCAAGTGACCCGTCAGGAAATGGAGCGAGAAATGAGCCAAATGCAAGAGCTCATGAGGGCCCTAGAACACGACGATATGTTTGATATTCTTAATATTTTAGACACATGGCACAGAAAAATGATGCAGTGAACAATGAAGTTGAGGTATTAAAGAAAGACTTGCAAGATGCTAAAGCAAAGTGCGAGGAGTATTTAAATGGCTGGAAGAGGGAACGGGCCGACTTTTTAAACTACAAGAAAGACGAAATGGAGCGAATTGGCCAGTTGGTAAAATATTCCAACGAGGAATTAATCCTAAAAATAATCCCAATACTGGATAATATATATTTAGCCGAAACGCACGTGCCCGAGGAATTGAAGAATCATCAGTGGTTAAAAGGTTTTGAGGCAATAAAAAATCAGCTTTCCGATTTTCTTAGGAAGGAAGGAATAGAAGTAATAGAGACTTTGGGCAAGCCATTTGATCCAAATACAATGGAAGCAGTAGAAGGTGATGGCGAAACAGTATCAGAAGAGGTCCAGCGTGGCTACACTCTGCACGGAAAAATAATTAGAGTAGCAAAAGTAAAAGTATCAAAATAGTTCGTTTAATAAAATAGCCGCGACACGAATGTCGCGGCGCGAATCTACCGAAGGGCTGACAGGTTGGCGGATTACTCCGCAGGGGCGACCACTTCGCAGGAAATGCCGCCGCCGGTGAACCTCACCTTTTTGACGAGGCGGACTACCTCCTGCGCGATTGCGTTGAGCATTTCGAACTTCACCACCTGCATGAGCTTGTTCTGGTGCTCCGTCTTCAGGTCGCCATTGTCGAGTTCCACCTTCATAGGGACACTCCTTTCAGGGCGTTGATAGATCCCAAACGAAACTATAATCAATATACCAAAAATATAAATTTTCGTCAAGAAATATGAGTGAAAATCCACAAAACAATATAGAGGAAGTTCCACAGGAATCTGGCAAACCAGCCGAAAAAATTGTGACATATTCCGACGATTACAGACAAGCAATTATTGATTTTTATAGAGAAATAGCGGCAGAATTTCCTGAAAAACGATCGGAGGATGAAAACCGGTACGTGCCAAATTTGTCGCCAGACAATCCAAACAGCAATTATTGGCTAGCTCTCAATGAAAATAGTGAGATAGATGGCACCTTAAGCCTTAAGGACTGTGGAAAAGGAGTCGGTTATGTAAGTAATTTTTATGTCAGGAAGGACAGGAGAGTAGGGACGATTGGAGGTAGACTAGTCCGGGCGATGGATGAATTCGCCAAAGAGAGAGGATTCACTAAACTTTTTGCCGTGACGATGCCAGACAATGCTTCTGCGCAAAAAATGTACGCAAAAAGAATGAAAAAAGTGGAAGTGGCTCCAACTGACGCCATGACGTTTCACGACGAAACAGTATTTTTTGAAAAAGACCTTACTGAAGAATAATAAAAACTAGAAAAATAATTAGAGGACACAATTCAGACTAAATTAGGCTGAATTGAGTAAAAACAAGTAAAATTTTTTAAAAACAATAAAAATATATGGAAAAAGAAAATCAAAATCAGGTTCAGATAAATTTAGACCCGAATTCATACATGATTACCATGGTGAATATGGGGTTTGACGAGGAAATGTTCCACTTTTTGATAACCTCGGCAAATCAGGGCAGGCAATTTGTAGCCACGCCAAAACACGCAAAAAGAATTTACCTTTTGCTAAAACAGCAGATAGAAAATTACGAAAAGCAATTCGGCGAAATAAAAACCAGCCTTCCCCAAATGCCAAAAGGCACCTCAGAGGAGCCGAAGGTGGGATTTTAGAAATAATCAGGTTATCGTATGATAACCTGACCGAAATTAAAAAAGATAGTATTTCACGCCACGTGAAAAAGTATAAATAAAAAATGACCGAAGAAAATTTAGATAAACAGCATCAAGGAGAACGCTTAGAAATCGAAAAAGATGTTTTGCAATACGCTGATAATCCAAATTTTAGACAAGATATACTGCCACAAAATCCTGAACGGATTGATGCAATGGTGTTGAATAGAGCACTAGAAACATTGTTAGGTGCTGATAGTATAGAGCTCTCAGAACCACAGAGATTAGAGTTATTTAAACAAACACTTGAGTATTATTCAGGGCCGACAGATGCAAAATTACCCGTGTGGCATTCTACGAGTTCGTATGTTTTGAGAAAGGCGCTGGAAGAAGGATTTTCCGGTGGACACGGAAAATATTCTGGCGAAGCAGGAAGGAAGGTTAAGAAAGGAGAAAAAACTCAGGAAGGTTTATCTGTCAGCCATCCTAAATATCATTATGCGGAAGTTTTTCAACAAATGGCGGCTAGGGCCAGTGCCAAAAAAAGTGAGCTTGGTAAATATTTGGCGATTGATTCAGAAAAAATAACAGGAAAAACTTTGCCAGAGGTTTTTCTTTTAGAGATGCTTTCGTCCTTCAGTGAAGATGAAACTAGAGAATTGGCAGCAAGGATGCTAGGCATAAAGCCAGAAGAGGTTACCCAGGAACAAATAGGGAATTTGACTAGCGAAGAGGCTAAAAAAGCTTTTATAGAAGAATCTAATAAAGCAGAAAACCTGCCTGTTAGAGACAGAATAGAGGAAGATGTTTTACCTAAATTAAAGGATGAAAATCTTAAAATTGAGCTAGGAGAGGAAATTGATCACCCTTTCCCTTGCTTTATTACCTTTGAGGGCGCGGGTAAAGAATCACATTTAGCGAAGGACAGGGGAGGGATTCATATTCCATTTGAAGATAGATTCTACGGCACGCTTAAAGGCCAGGATATCAGAGAAATTAGGGTTCCGCAAAGCCAAATGGGAAAGGTGCGAGGTTGGCTGGAAGCAAAAGGATTAAACGGTGTGACTTTGGTTCCGCTCGAGGTTTATGAAATCAAAAGAATAATACAAAATTCAATTTAAAAAATAATTAAAATTTAAAAAATATGTCAGTCGAAAAACCAGAACAAAATAGCGAAGATTCAAACGAAGCAGGCGACTCTATGATTGATAGAATAATGAGAGAAAGGGATGAAAAAAGGCGCTCAAAAATGACACCGGGGCAACTAGCACAGGAAGATGAATTGTATAAAATGGCAGACGAGCTTCTAGGGGGAGAGCCAACAGATAAAATTGACAGTTTGACTACGGAGAATTTATCACAGATTATGAATAAGGATTGGCCCGAGCAAATGAAAAAAGATACCATACGCGACATCATGAAAATGCACTTATCACTGAAAGGGCAATCACAGGAAACCGACAGAAAGTTGCTAGAATCAAATAAGAGATTAGAAGAGTTAAGAAAAGAGGGAGTAGTAGCGAACGAAAATGCGAGAAAAACCGACGAGGCTGTTAAAAAACAATTACGAAGATTTGGTTTGTAATAATAAGGAAAAATTAAATAAGCAAATAAAAATTATGGCAAAATTACCTTTTAGTTCGTTTAGACAGGCCGGAAATATATATTTTATTGCGGGACAAATTGGGTTTAAGGACGGGGCGCTTGTTTCTGATGATTTTGAAAAGCAAACATCTCAGGCAATAGCAAATCTTACAGAAATATTGAAGCAAAACGGAATGACAATAGAAAATGTTGTTGACGTGACAGTATTTATAACCGAGCAAGTCGATTTACCAGCATTCAACGAAGTTTATGCTAAGGAGTTTAAGGAGCCATACCCAGCCAGAGCAGCAGTAACGGTAAAAGCCCTACCATTCGGCGCGAAAGTAGAATTAAAAGCAGTAGCAGTTAAATAATTAAATAAAAATATGAGTGAAAAACCACGTAGTCCCGAGAGTGAAGGCGCGCTCAATTGCATTTGCCTGGCAGAAAACGCCGAAACTAAATTAGACCTTTTTGTGGATTTTGAGGATAAAAAAACGGGCGACCTGATAGTTATCGGTGACAAACGTAGCGATAACAAGGTGCAACTGAACGATTATCTTCCCGATGGGTGGCGCTTCAAATTCACCCCTGAAAGTAGATTCACCTTCACAGACCCAGGAACGAAGAAAATTAAATTAGGGGGGTTGGACCTCCCGCCGGGTGACTGGTCTAACCTGTTAACAATTCTGCACGAAATCGGCCATTCAGAGAATTGCGAGGAAGAACCGAATAGAGTGCGTAGAATGAATGAGTTAAACACAAGGGCAGTCCACGCGATTCCTAAACCAGGCTATGCAATACTCTCGAAGGAACTTAGCCAATTAGAAAGCAGTGAAGAAAGAGACGCCTGGGCCAAAGCCCTTAAAATGCTTCGGGATATTGTCAAAAAGCTAGGGATAGAAGAAGAAAGTTTAGATTTATCGAACGATCAAATTTCCGAAAATGTACGAGAGAGCCTACTGAGTTACAAGGAATTTGCCGTACGTTCTGCAAAAATACATGAGGGCGAGGGAGGGCAGGACCTTCGTCAAACAGTTTCAAGATTGTATACAAATAAAAAGACTAAAAAAAATTTAAAATAATAAGTAAAACGGAGCAAGGCATCGCCGAAAATTAAAACCAAGGACAAAAATATTGCGTTTTAATTCTCGGCATGAATTTACTCGCTCCGCTACATAAATTCACATGAGCAAAATATTAGGAATCGATTTAGGGACAACGTTTTCGGCGATGGCGGTGGTGGAGTCGGGGGAGCCGAAGATTGTGGAGAATAAAGAGGGGGCAAGAACTACGCCTTCAATAGTTGCAATCACGAAATCTGGCGAGAGAGTTGTTGGTGTGCTTGCAAAAAGGCAGGCTGTCACAAACCCTCACAACACAATTTTTTCTGTAAAAAGATTGATTGGAAGAAAGTTTTCTGACCCAGAAGTGCAAAGGGACAAAAAACTATTACCTTATGAAATTCGCGAATCTGCAGATGGCGGAGTAGATGTAAAGATGGGAGACAAATGGCTCAATCCTGCTGAAATTTCGGCAATGATTTTGCAAAAACTAAAAGCGGATGCTGAAGCCAAACTTGGCGAAACAATTACTGAAGCAATTATTACTTGCCCGGCATATTTTGACGACTCTCAAAGAAAAGCAACAAAAGTTGCAGGAGAAATTGCAGGATTCAATGTAAAAAGAGTTATCAACGAACCAACAGCCGCGGCTTTGGCATACGGACTTAACAAGAAAAAAGATGAAAAAATAGTAGTGTATGACTTTGGTGGAGGAACATTTGATATTTCTATTTTAGATGTAGGAGCTGACACAGTTGAAGTAAAAGCAACTGGTGGCGACACGCACTTGGGCGGAGATGACTTTGATCAAAGAATTATGCAATGGATTGTAGCTGAATTCAAAAAAGACAACGGAGTTGATTTACAAAAAGACATGTTGGCTTTGCAAAGAATAAAAGAAG
>Ga0172380_10005029_pt1 | contig 16437 bp, 16 predicted proteins | sample Leawe162metaG_FD_119747 | JGI IMG/M metagenome (GOLD analysis project Ga0172380, IMG submission 119747) | Leachate microbial communities from a municipal landfill in Southern Ontario, Canada - Leachate well 162 metaG | ecosystem: Engineered > Solid waste > Landfill > Unclassified | place...
ACTGATTCACGGGAAACGGAGTCTGTAGAATCTGTTGCGGGTTATTCGGGTCTGGCAAATAATTCATCGTAGAGGGTGGATTACCCGCAATCTGATTCTCTATGGTCGGAGCTGGAGGAGAGGGCGGAGTTGCGTCATATAGAGCAAGTAACTCCTCGCGGGTCAGAACCTTTTTAGCAACGGGTTCTACCTGCGGGGCTATCGCTGTTTCGGGTGTAGTTTTTACACCGTACTGTGCAAGTATTTGCTCTCTTGTTAAAGCCACTATTTCGCCGCGTTCAATCTGGCAACCACCGCGTCTATGAACGCCTGCTTCCGCGAACTAATCGTCGCACTTGGAACCTTGTCTCGTGGAGTACCACCTAATGTTGCGTCCACGTCTGCCTCGATCTGTGTCCAGTCAGCATCGGTCAAGTCGTCTTCAGTAAAAACCTTTTTTGATCCGCCCTTTGCCGGCTTACCTCCCTGCTGGTTCTCGCTCTGCTGACGGTAGTAATCGTTCAAAGCCGCCTGAAGCGCACTCTTTCTTTCGATTGTAGGAGCGTCAGTAAGGGTCAAGCCTAAGTACTTATCGAGCTCCTTTTGCGCCTGAGTTGCGGGAATGACATTGCCCTGTACCGTTAGGAAGTCTGTCGTCTTGTCCGGCTTTTCATCCGGCTGCCGATATCCCTGAGTAGATACGTAACGCTTCTGCTCTTTGGCATTCTGAGCTGCCTTAACCGTGAACTTGGCTGCGGGGGAGTTCTCCCATGTTTGACCGGTCTTGCCGAAGTACGCCTCGCCCGCCATTGCCGCCGCTTGCTCGTTTCCGTCCGCCATACCCTTTTGCCACGCCTCATAATACATCTTGGCGGTATCGTCACCATCGGGAGGTGGATTGGAATTGATTACCGCCTGAAGCGCGTCCTTGTGCATCGAGAACTTGGACGGAAAAGACTTCATAAACGAATCAGCTTCGTCAGGGCGGATGTGCTCTGCGACGGTGAAGTAGTGATCGAGCTCGTCCTGATCCTGCTTGATCTGTTGGAACTGCATCTCTTGATCGTTTTGCGTTATCTGTTCGTTAAGACGCGCCTGTTCGATCTGAATGCGGGTTGCCTCGTTGGTTGCCGTCCTGTTAGCGTTAGCCTGTTGCGACTGCATCTGCATCGTCTGTAACTCTGCCGAGCGTTTTTTACCCGCAAGGTCGGAAAGAGACCCACCGATTACCTGACCGTATTGTACCGGGTTAGTTACCATTAGTATCTCCTCCGCGGAAGCGGGTAACCCATATTGTATGGATTTAACTGACTGTCCTGATAACCTTGTGGCAAGGGAAGCGGTTGTCTTGCCCACCACGGTATTCCTACTTGCTGTGTCTGCGGTTGTACCGATTGCCCCCGCATCGGGGTGTTCTGATTAAACCGTAGCGGTTGCATCCCTTGATTAGTTGGAAGCGAAGCTATTTCCTGCTGTTGGAAAGCCGCATCATTACCCATACCGATTTGAGGAACCTGTGGTCTTGTCATTGCAGTAGGTTGTACTAACTGACCATCCTGAGTGATCTCTTGACCTTGCGGCTGTTGCGGTAAGAACTCCTGCGGATTCATCAGCTGATACGCCCCGCTGAAAATCGGGAACGCACCTGCAACGTAATCGCCCCACGTCGGCTGACCCTGTTCGTAAGCGAGTCTCTGCATGTCAATCTGACGGTTCTGCTGATCAACTTGGTATTGACGCTGATCAATCTGAGCATCACCCCGCGCGATCTGATTTGCGCCAACATCCGCTATCGCCCGCTCGGTTGCCAACGTTTGACCGGTTCCTGCGGTTCCCGCTGCGGCTGACTGACGACCGGCTGCACGTACTCCGGCATTCACCCGCGTCGCTGTTCCCGTCCGCAAGTTCTGACGCTCTTGACCGGCATCATATTCTATCGGCTTGAACGCTTGGTTCGCGAGTTTGTCGGTGTCCTGTCTCTGTCTCCAGTCAGTATAAGCCTTTATCCCCTGTAACCCAAGAGATATTAAAGCAGGTGCAAGAAAGGCTCCCATATTATCCTCCGATCCTTCTTCCGCGTCTTATTGGACGGGGATTGTTGATGCGTAAATCCGGGGGTCTATCAATCAATGCAGCTTGCGCCAGATTACCCACGCCTTGTTCCGGGATAGACCCTGCGTTACTGCCAGACATCCCCCCGCCTCTATATGACGTGTTGCGCAAATTATCTACTGATACGGATTCGTCGCGTAGTGCCCTGAGTTGCTTCTTGGTAAATGCACCGCGCAAATGTGCCGGTATGAATGCCATTATCCTATCCTTTCGAGCGTGTCGGCGTCAATAGTGACCTTCTCTATTTCGACCACTTCCGTTGTTGATGGGGTTGTGCTTTGAAGTTGCACCGCAATCGTTCTCTGTGCATGGTTCGTTGTTTCGGGAACATTCTCCCACGTATCCCCCGGCGTAGTGCGAGCCGGAAAGGATATATCCACAGGTGTTGTTTCCCTGTCACGGAACAGCGAAGCCTTGATAACTGAAGTCGTGCTTTTGAAATAGGCATAGATCGAGTTCATTGCTATTTCAAGCCTGCTGTCCCAATTCACATCCGCTGATCTGACAAGCCAGTTGATGGGCTGTCCCGCGTCGTCTATGCCAAGGGGGAACCGGTAGATGTATGTCCCGTCTGAAAAGTCAAGTTGCCCGTCAACGGCTACGCAACCGCACTTGAATTGATGGTAGAAGTCGTAACGCAACCACTCCCTTGAGACATAATCGAACACGAATATTGTCCAATCGTTACTCGCGAACTCGACAAACACGAAGAGTTTCTGTAGCTTCTTGCTGAAAAACGAATGGACGGTTGTGTCGTTATAAACGTCGTCAAGCCCCTTGTACGTTCCACCGTCATCAGACTTTTTAATCCGCAAACTTAATTCGCGCTGTTCAACTCCATCATACCGAGTAATCGCGCCGGAGCGATATGATATGACCCCATTTTCTTGCGTGACCGCGCTGTCGGGAGATGTACTACCGCCCTCATTTTCGTCGCTCGGTTTGATATGAGTCGCGTCGAAATTTATTACGCTGTTTTCAGTGACGATACCGAGCGTGTTGTCATCAAGTTTTCGGATGTTCTTGATGGGGGTCTTAGCCACATACGCATTTGACTCCGGGTTAATGATGTCCGGGGTGATTGCCGAGGCTCCTTGTGTCATTCCGCCTGTATCAGAGAACGCAGTAGCCCACATCATCGCAAACTCGTTTTCGACCGGGTTATTTACCCCGAGCCGGATCCCCGCATAGTACGGAACACCCTTGACAAGTTCAGCGTACCGGTATGCCTCAAGGAACGGGGATGCGGTTAGCTTCTTTGTCGTGTCCTCAAGGTAAAGCGAGTGACCCATAACCGACGCGGCATCGCCCGAATCGAGACCGGCAAGCCAATCATTCACGTCTATAAGGGCAAGGTAATAATAGAAGTCTGTGGTGAACCCAAGGGGGTCAGCGGGGTCATGTGTTCCCCTTTTCCACACGTGGTTTCCTTGAATTATTCCATCTAAATCGTTAGACTTGAATGTATCGTTTGACGACACCTTCACGTCTTTAACGGGATAGAATAATACGTTTTCCGGCTTATCGTTTTTGTTTCCAAGACGACCGAGCCAGATACGCACGCCGGTAATTCTTTGGCTGGTTTTTATAGGGTAACTGTTGTCGTCTATTGTCTCAAGCGTGGTAAGACCGAGCTTCAGTTTGACGGATATAATGTCTCCCATATATCTATCAAAAGACATTCCAACAACTACCGTATTGGGAATTATTAGCTCAGGATGACCCCATGTCGTTTGCCAACTCGTGTCTATGTTTTCAGCCTTAACAACATGAATCTGTGACTCTTGATAGCCATACATGTATGATATGCCAACGAAGAAATAGATACTGTTCTCTTCGTGAGGGATTACATCCTTAGACGGAGTAACGCCGTTGCTCCAAATCACGTCGGTTATTTTCCCGTCGTCCGCAACTTTGTAATTGAAGAATCCTACCAGTCTATTTCTTAGACCTGCCGGTAATGCCGGAAACCAAGAATACGCTGTAGCAATTACCGCATCGCCAGAATACACCGCGAACTTATTCCACGCGTCTGCCTCGGCAGGATTCGTGTAAAGGTTATTCACCTTTACCGCGGGAGCAACGACAACATCGTCTCTCGGTGGCTGTAGTGGCGTAACGTCTAAATAGTTATCGGTGTACTTATTACCCGCGTCATTCGTGAAAAAGTACCGGTCAATCCAGTCGTACCAGATAGGGGTTTTCTTTGCGCCCAAACCGATACCGGCTCGAAGCGTACCGCCCACATCGAAAAACCTTGCGCGTACCTCGCTTATCGGGATTGTGCTAACATCGAGTCCACCATTCGCCACTGTGGGAAGCAAGCGTTTGTACCACCAGTCGGTAGTATTGTCAATCTTGTAGGTGTTCTCCAGCGCAACCCAACCCGCATTTGCCCCAAACGAGTACTTGTAGAAACGCTCGTCATTCATCTGAACGACGTGACGCATCTCAATGCCCCACTTGGTTCGCATCGGGTAGTGATGAATCGCCTTGATCTTCAGCTTATCAGTGCCGCCACCCGGCAAAGTTATATCACTGGATCCAAGCGTCAGTGCAACAGGAGTAACGGTTTTCTTGACAGGGGTAATCGGGTCAATCGTAGTATCTGGAGACACTGTTGGCAGCACTGTTGGTTGCGCAATGTCGCTATTCGGATCGCTTGCATAGACGTACGGGCTGTGATACAGTTTCTGATAGCCGTCGCGCTTTGATACCCGTGTTGCAGGGAACAACTTCACGTCCTTGGCAACTGTACATGCTTCAAACAGACGCTTTACTGTTGACACGTCGCGCCGTTCTCCGGTGAACCGTTTTGATCCTATGTCAAACTCTTTTGCCACTATCTTCCCTGCACTGAAAAGCGACCGGATGAACCACCAAGTACGGTGTCTGTCAATCTGCGACGTAAATAGACATACGCCATGTTGCGACGCACTGTGCCAAGATTCTTAAACTTGATCCGCACGTATGGACTAACCACGGTGAATGTGTCTCTGAATTGCCGAAGCGAACCACCACGGATCCCTGTCCCCGGGTTAGGCACATCAAGTTCTCCTGCGGAGAATAAGGTGTCTGTCAAGAATAATCCGTACATAGTGAATCCGCTATCCCTTAAAACAGTGCTGTATTCCCCGCCCTGTTCGACCGTGACCATAAACGTATCAGCCGATGTGCGAGTGCAGAACATGGATATTTCTACGGTTGCCCCGATGTATTCCCACATCTGAAGGCAAGTCGTATCGTTACCGGAACTATCCCGTGACGTGTACACGCCCGATTGTGACCAACCACCAGTGTAAAGGCTGTCTCCGATGGAGTCAACTATGACGCTTGTCCAAAGCGTATTCCCGATATTAACATTGCCGATCTTGTTTGTGGCAAAGTCGGCTTGCATATACGGGTTAAGGCTCGGAGTGCGATGCGTTAGCCACACACCACCAACGGATTTTGCTTCAACACTAAAAGCGGTTAGGCTTAATAGTGCGATGGCTATTATAACCTTTACTCGCAATATCCCTCTTGAAGGTTTGAAGTTCTGTTTGGTATGCAACCTCCGCGGCTTGGTACGCCCCACGGAGTTGATCGTGATCAATCGCGTGCATCAGTGACAGTAACCCCGCCCGCATCAGCAGTGTGTCGTAAGTGTTTAACGGGCTTTCGGGTGCATCTGTATCAGCCGCTAATGCCTGTGGAAAAGCGTAGTAATCTGCCTCAAGACAGCATTCTTGTAGGCTTGCCGTGTCAATATACAGCGTGTCTGGCGTGGCTCCGGCAACGTTAGCAAGGTCAGTGGTGATGGTGATCGTAGTGGCTGTGGTTCGTGCCAGATACTTCAGCGTCACTAACTGATAGGACGTTGTTGGAGTGATGGTCTTACTTGCATTGCCGATTGTGATTGTGACCTTACCTGCATCACCAGTTCCCCATGTGCCCTTTTTAATATAGCACGAGAACACCATGCTTCTCGCTTGCGTCACTGCTGTAATTGCCGTAGAGGCAAGTGACAGGCTGAATGTTCCGGCTGCGTAGGTATATTTACCCGCCCCGGAGAGTGATACTAAAGCTCCTCCGGTCTGTACCCAATTTGTAATAACGTCGAAAGTTCTGTCGTCTTCGTCGGTAATCCGCTCGATTGAAGTCGGAATAGCCGAGCTGAATATGACGCTTCCATCTTGAATGTACCATCCGCTTAGTTGATCACCGGTGTTATAGGTTGCCGTGTGAAGTGTGCCATCATTCCCATACCATTGCACAACTTCGGGGTCAAACGATTGTCCCTTAGATCCATCATCAAGAGAACTCGGTGTTATGACGCTTCCGTACAACTTGAAATTTCTGATAAGGTAATAGTCGTCAGCGACATCATTCGCGGAGTTACCGACAAGGGTGAAGATAGACTGATCACCGTCCGTCACTATCCCTGCATTCCTGTCAAGGAAAGGCGCGTCGGTGTTGATCTTCTTGATGCCGTTATTGATTGCGATTAGCAGGAGCGAATCAGCGAATCGGTATGACCCGCTGTTTGCATCTCTTAGCGCGTATCGCATCAGCGTGCGTATTGTCGAAAGTGTTGCTGTGGCTATTGGCATATTGGTTCCATTGGTTTGCGGGGGAGCCGGTTAAGACTCCCCCGCAACGTTGGTTAGTCGCCGGCTTGAACGGTCATGTCGAGGCTGCTCCAGTCGTCGTAACGGGCAGCTCCTACATTCGCGGGTAAGACCCGTTTCACGTAAACCACTACCGATCCGGCAAGCAGACAGCGGTATAACGTTCCGATTGGAGCGTTCCAGAAGTCTTTTCCGGGCGCGGCGTTGTGCAGTACGTCATGGGTAGTAAGCCGGGTTGAGGCGTTCGGATCACCGTCACTGATTTCAATGAACTGGTTGTATCCGTAGTTGGTCTTGTCGTCAAGCCCTTGGGATTGATCCTTACCCTTGAACATCAACTGACGACCCTTGTTGGGTGTGCCGTAATCTTTTACAGCCATTGGTCATTCTCCTTATGCGATTATGCGAGATCCGCATCGGGTGAGTGGGTGGGAACTACCACCGTTCCGTAGTTGTCGCACACCGTTGGGGTGCTGTAACTCTGCGGCTTGTCTGTATAGTCAGGGCGAACGATACCCCAAACGCTGGAGTGCTGAATCGCTTCCTTCTTGTTGTACCGGTCAACGTCCGGGATAAACTCCGCATCGCCGTTGTACGCAAAGTTGATCAACTCGGCTCCGACGACGGTTGCGGATTTAATATGACGTTCCGCTTCGGCTTCGGTCTTGGGGGTTGTCTTGTACTTGTGCGTGTTCAGGGCGGCGAGGGTTGCACCGGTTCCGGTTGCCGGGCCGACAACGATGGTGTCGTTGGCTCCGTTATCATAGTAATGCAGTTCGGGGGCTGCGACGGACGACACGAAGATCGCGAAGTCATTGTATTCGTACTTGTGACCCTTCAACAGTTCGTTGCTTCCGCGTCCGGATGTTGCCATCTTGACAAGCTCGGCAAACCGTTCGTCACGGATGAGCTGGCGTTCCTGCATCGGATGAATGTACAGCCGCCACATGTCCTGCCCGTTGTCATTCGTGAGTGGGTCAATATTGCGGTACATTTTCATGTCGTTGCTAAGGTCGTCCAATAGGAACGAATCCATACCGGTGTTAGCGGCAACGGCTCCACCGTTGTATAGCGCAACGAGAGCGTCAACAATGGTTCCGCGATAGGTTGCCAGCGTCCCATCCCACGTCAAGAACCCCGAACCCGGGATGTAGATGTTGGGATTGTAACGCTTGGTAACTTGCGGGCTACCGGCTGAAACCCGTGTGAGGTTGGTGCTGAAACCTTCGTACACGCCGTAGGTCACTTCCCAATCGAATTGTTCAGCAACCCACTGGACAAGGGCTTCTTTGGCTTCATTTGCCTGAGCGACCATTTTGGCAAGAATGTCGTTCATCTTGCCTACTTTGGTGTTCATGGAAATGGTCGTCTCGTTCATCAGCACTTCGGTCAACCGACGCTCGATATTGTGCTCGGTTCCGCGTACTGGCTCGCTTCCGACCGTTCCCCATGTTTCAGCATCGAGGCGTTTGGTCAGAGGAGCAACAGCTTTGTCAGTGTCATCGAGTGATACGTAGAGCCCGATGGGTTTACGCATTCCGGGAGCGGACGAGGCGGAAAAGGATGTGGTTCCCTTGCGCTTCCCAACAACTTGAGGGCGGGACACGAGTTGTCCCCAAGTTGACCGGAGCCAACCTTCGAGGACGATTTCGTTCGCAAGTACTTTGATCTGGGTAAGATACCCCTGTGATTGCTTGGGGGTAATGAATAGGTCACCCGGCATATCAGTCTCCTGTTTAGTTCATTATCTGTCGTACCCTTTTTTCAGCGAATCAAAAAGAGATCCGGGGTCAACGACCCGTCGAGTTTGGGTACTATCTGGTGATCCGTTCGCTGCCGAACGGGGCTTTCCGGGAATCTGCATTGTTTCAGGCGGTGTGGATAGTTTATCCCATCCGCCCGCGGCGCGAGCCTTGCCAATCATCACGATGTCCTCATATCCGATTTCAGCCTTTGCCCCGGTTTCATAAAACGTGGCGTGGTTCTCTTTCGGATGAAGCTGTGCGTAACTCATTGATTCGCGTTCGATCTTGCGTTGTAGTGACACTTGCGGGTCTTCAGGACGATGTAGAATTTCTTCACGGACTTCACTACGTACCGCCTCGATAATCTTTGGCAGTTCAGCAGCGTTACCGGTCTTCACAAACTCTTGCAACAGCTTGTCGGATTCGCGAGGTTGATCCGGTTTCGGCTGTGGCTTGGTCATCTCCTTAACTGCTTTCAACTCTCCCAACGCTTCGTGTAACGCGCGCTGGTTGTCTGCTACTCGCTTTTGCGTTCTGTCCCATTCGGCTTTTGGGATGGTTATTACATCCGGTTCCGCATTGGGCTTGTCGTTTGTTGGCTCGTTACCATTAACCATTTCGACCGGTTCGTTATCGTCTTCGATTTCGACAGTGAATTGGTTTTGCAGATTTCCATCTTCTGTTGGCATAGGTCTATCTCCGGTATTTGGGTGGTTCTTCACCAGAATCCATACCCGTTATTGACCCGTTCCTAAACTAACGGGGTCGTGAGTCTTCAGAGAATCCATAAGGGTCTTATCCTTACGAGAATCTCGTTGCTTAGGTCGGGGGATACCCCCCTTGTGATACGTTCATCATGCTATTATTCCCCGGCTTTCCTTGCGGATTCGGGGGCATATCGGGATTGCCCGGTTCCTGTGATCCCATCTGTAACAACTGTCCATACTTTGTCTTGATATAATTCTTGATCAATTCAGCCACGTTAATATCGTCACTGGCATCATCTGTCGGAAGAAGTGAGATCCAAATCAGGGAAACGATTTCGCTAAGTTCAGGAGACTTCACTGACTTGATCATCTCTTGAAGCTCTTTAAGCTTCTGGAAACGAACCGATTGCGCCTGCTCTGTCTCAATGACGGTCACATCATAATCAGTGATCTTTAGCCCGCTAAGGAAGCGGTCAAGGGATCCTGGGTGAAGTGACTCAATTCTGTCCAAGTCCTCACCGCAAATACGACGTATCTCATCGGCTGTAAGAACCTTCGGGAACATTTCCAACAGAATCATAGACAGGAGCTTATCGCCCCTGTTCATGTTCGCGAATAGCGGAGCAAGTACTACAGACGATTGACGGATTTTCTGCGCATACAGTTGACCGTTATCTTCAGACGTTGTCAGCCCGAATACTGCCGGTGGCAAGCCGCTAACCACATCCCAATCCTTGGCATTCAGCTCGAGTGTCTGCATGTGATGTGTAGGTAAGTGCTGATCCGGATACTGTATGGTTCCATTCGTTTCCTGCGAAAGGACAACACCGTATTCGCTACCGTGGTCAACCCAATCCTGTTTGAGCTTGGCTTCTCCGGGAGGAAGTACAACCATTCCGTTGCCTTGGCGTGCAGATACTTCGGCTGAAGCCGTGCGGGTTTTGTTTAGCTCTTTTTGTAGTCCGAAAAGGTTTTCCACCCAAGCAAACGTGTCAACGAACCGATCACCCATGTACATCGGCAACACGCCGGCTTTGGGGAAGTACTTCAAGTCGAGGGCTTCGTAGTCAAGAAGCGTGTCTGAATATGGCATGATGGTGATGAATTCGATCTTTTCCTTCTTATCTACCTTTTCCGAATACCCCAACTTTTCGTCATCCGTCATCCCATCAATACTATCAACTGTCGCGCCGGTCACATTACTCACATAAGACACACCGGTAACACGTTTTTTGCATTGCAGTTGAATCACGCGGAACATACCGTTTTCGGCAACGTTTTCGCGGAAGTCCTGCTCTTTCGACGTAATCATTTCGCGGAGTGCGCTTGCGAGACGCTGGATCATAAATTTCCAACGTTCCTGCATATGGCTTTCATCAAGATCGCCCGGCTTGATATACTTCGGATAGGCATCGTAAATATCTTCAAGGCTCATCCACCATGAATCTACTACGAACTTCCAATCCTTCTGAAAATAATCCTTAGCGTCAGGGTCAATTAACGTTTCGCGATTGTCGTCACGGCTTATGATGATGCGGGTTTCGCCGTTGTCGTCCTTCTCTGTTGTAACGCCGTAAATGCCTATCCTTCCACGTACCCCATCAAGCCGGACGAACTCTTTCGTGTCTTGATAGTTGTTCTGGTTGTAGAAATGGAGGAGAAGCCGCGTTCCGATTTCGGCTATCCCGGCATCGCTCTTTTGGTTTACACCCACAACCTTATGCACGGATTGCGATTGCACAGAAATACCCATTATCGCCATCACATAGGACAGAAGCTTGTTTATCGTCACAACAGCACGCTGTTGAGCGTTAAGCTTTTCCAGTGTTTCATTATCCCACTGCCCGTCAGGTCGAATCATGGAGTTGTTCTTCTTGACCTGTTCGCGGAAACCGGCATACTGATCGTGATGGTAAAGATAGACGGTATAAGCCTTTTCAATCAGCTTCTTTTGCTCGTCTTCAGATATTTTTTTCTGTTTTACCAAATTCCCTGTTTCTTGTAAAATCTGTTTTTGATATTACGGGCAAGCCTTGTGCCGTAGTATTCTGTAGCAAGTGATTCTGGTGGTTCAAGTACTCGATTCGCTTCGAGAAGTAGTGATGTCATCATCACGTAGTCGTCCCAATATCCCGACTGTGCGCGTATCTTTCCCCCGTTATTCACAAACGTCAAGCATTCTTCAAGTCCGTACAAGCACGGGATCGTAGTGATGTCGTCAACATGTTCGTAAGCATCTACCGATTCCCTAATCCGCTGCTGCAATAACCCGCAGACGACATGCTTATTGTCCTCTTGGGTCATAAACCCGATCTGATTTTCGCTCTGCTCTTCGGTTATTATCCCCATCGCCAGCGTCTTGCGGTACAATCTTGTCAGGGGAATACTTAACTGTCGCATCAGTGATATTAGTGCCGTTATTACGGCAACCCCCGCCCCCGTCCGTTCGATTATTACGAATGGGATCTGGTTGGTTTGATACGTTCCTGAGTAATAGATTATCAAATTCAGAAGAAGTTCGGCTTGCTGGTCATAGTTCAGTTTGTTCCTTGACCACGCTACTTGCCTGTTTAGTTGCCGGTTGAGCACACCGGTCACACTGAAGTCTGTATCTCCGCGCCTCTTCTTTGAACTTCCCTCTGTGTTCGTATAGACCCCGCCTGCCGGGTCATGAGCGATTATGATGTTATTCTTGACCTGAGTAAGCCGGTCAGGCTCTTCGTAAAGGCATAGACCGTTAGGGAAGCCATCTGCCTTGATACTGCCATCTTCTATGAACTTGACCGTCTTGTTGTCAAGGCTTCGTTGCAATACGCCGGTTCTGAATGGATAGGGATTAGCGCGTCTGTAATTGATAATCCGCGTAACCTTTTCCGTGTCAAAGTATGGGTTCCCGGATCCAATAAAAGCCTCTTCAGGACAGATCGGGTATTCTTGGTGAAACGTGTCAAGGTTATCGCCGCACTTATTTATGATCGCCCATCTACGCCACCTGATTTGATTCTCTGACAGCCGGTATTTTATCGCGAGGTTCTCTTCCTCGGCGGTATATTTCATGTCGGCTTCGTGCGGTCTTTTCGCCTGAGCGCATTGAGGGTTCATGTTCCAACCGCAGAACACCGGAATGAAATCGCTCTTGCCCTCTACCGCTGACTGCCAAGTTTCATAGAACCAATTACCCATCCCGTTCGCGGTGGTTTCAATAAATATCCACGCGTCATCGGGCATTGCGTTCATTAACGCCGTCATCACCACTTCAGCGTTTTTCCAGAACGCTACTTCGGAAGCATGAATGGCTTGGGGCGTGAATGACCGCGATGAGTCATCGGTTCCGGCTGTGAAAAGGTCAACCGAACTTCCTATTTCAGAGAACTCAAGACGCTTCTGATTCCCCACGGATTTACGTGCAGGCTTCCGTTCGTCTTGAAAGTAGTTGTAATATCGTTGGAGCATCCGGTGAAGGTTTTGTGTTGCCGGTGCTTCGTGTGTGATAGTTGCTGCTTCAAAGTACTTTAGATATGTGACGAGGCGATAAATGAAAGCCTGTATGAATGTACTGAATCCGAGCTTACGGGACTTGAGAACGATGAATCTTGGCTTGCGCTCTTCTTCTACGGCTTTGACTATGATGTCAAGAAAGTATTTCTGTGCCGCGTTAAGCTCAAATGGAACCAAACCACCTGCTTCGGTTGGCTTGATCATCAGTAGATCAGAGCAGTATTCGTCGAACCGATTTAGGTATCCGACAATTTCCCAATAGTTTTTTACACGCGCCATATTGGTCTAAGGCGTGGGGACAGGGTTCGATGTTTCGGCATCAAGTGATGTATCCCTATCCCCACACGCGAGAACTACGTTAGAGACTTCCGCCAGCACCAGCTACGACGGTAGCGGTGCCAAAGTTCCTCCAAGAAATCTTCCACTTGGCAGTACCGGTATTGACGATGCTGTTTGTCCCAACCAAATAGCCAATATCAGCGGAGTTGCTGAAGCCGTGATAGACTATCGTAGTTCCGTCACCGTATGACGTTGGATCAGATACCCTATATGCCACCATAGTACCAAACGGTATCATATCTGAAGCGTCAAGGTCGGTATATTTAGTCTTAAATAATACCGTTGAACCAAGCTGTACGCCAAGCGAGTCATTACCCGCCAAATCAGCGGTGATGGTTACGATCAGATCGAACTCGATCAGTCCTGTTACGTTGATTACTTCGTGAGTACCAGCAACAGACCAGACGCTATCCGCGTTGACGAAGTTCACGTCAACATTGAGGAAGTTATTGGTTGCCGATTCAGGAGCAGAGAGTAAGTAGGCGCTCGCTGAAGCGGTTGCCGCACTTGTGGCTGCGTCATTTGCCTTGTTGTAGATCGGCAAGAGGCTATCGCCAACCAAGTCCACCTGTGTTTGAATAGCAGCCAGCTGTGTCGAGTCATCCTCCCGCGAAGACTGAATTGTTGCAGGAAGGGTAGTGATTGTGGCGGTATAGACACTCGTGAGCGAGTCAAGAATGTCCTTAATGCGAGTAGTGTCTTCCCCGGCAATCGCCTTGAGCGAAGTTACGTTCGCGGTTGTATTGCCGTAGTACGGAGGCGCGATGTTTTGAGCGAATGCGGACACTGCAAACAGCATCAACGCGATAGTGATGAATATGAACTTTTTCATGTTAGTCTCCTTACGCGGCGGCGATGTTTGCACCATCGGCATTACGCACGAAGGTGAGGTGAACGGCAAGTTTACCTGCTCCTGACAGAGCAGATACTCCCGCCTTTAGATAGACCTTTTTACCGCTTGCGATACTGTAGCCAATGTCGGAACAAACGAAGCCAGTAGTTCCGAGAGCTAAATCAGTTGCCGCGAGGTCTGATCCTGCATTGACTATTCTCTCCACTAACGGGGTATCAGCGTCATCGGTCACAACATACAGACCGCTTGTTGCCCCTCCGCAGGCGGTGGTGGCATAGTTCTGTAACGCGATGCGTTTCAGCGTAACGTTACCGGCTGCCGCGCCTGTAAGGGCAAGACCGTTACCCGTGTGGATAACTGTGGACTTGTCGGAGATGATCTTGGTGATGGTGAACTCTTGACCGGCTTGATATTTCTCCGTGTTGAACAGCCGGATAACATCGCCCGCGGTGTACGCAGCGTCAGCGGTTGCTGTGGTGAACTCGCCTGTTGATGCAACGAAGTCGGTGATGTCATAGACCTTGCCAACGATACCCGGATTGGTTGCCTTGAGAACTTGGATTTTCCAACCCGCGTTGAAAAAATCGTCCGGGAATAGGGCTTTGTAATCACCACTTCTTTGCTGGAAAAACGGGATGTAAATCTTTGTGGTGGTTGATGTGGCGTGAACTTTCCCGATCTTCAGGATGCCGGATTCGGGGAGCATTCCCCAAATCGTCTGGTATCCGTTATATCCGGTCGGAAAGTCTGAAGCATGAGCATTGTCATGCATAGTGATTTAACCTTTCTTCAGCACTTAGGCTGATTCGTCTGTTTGCCTGCTTTCGGCTTACGCCCTGTTTTCTTTTCGGGCATATCCGCGTGTGATACAGATTTCTTGGGGACACCGTTCATCCCCGGTACGGGTTTTCCGCCTTTGGTTTTCAACGATCACCTCCTTTACTGGTCAAAAATGAGAACGCCCGGCGAGCCATTTAGGCTTCCGGGCGTCCGTCGAGGACTAACCTCTTACGAATTGGTTTTGTACTTTGTGAAGGTTTCGTGTGTCTCTGTAAGATGAACTGACGATCCCTTCACATCAACTGTCAACTTGACAGGTTTACCTGTTCTCTGAGAAGATACTACAATAGATTTTATGTCCGCAAGTAATTCAGACATGTTTTTTTCAGAAACCTCAATTTTCTCTACCATTTTCGTGAGTTACCTTGCGTTTTGTTCTGTCAATTACTGTTCCGTCCTTCCTTGTCTCGCGCTCCAGCTCTTCAAGGTATGACGATTTTTGCCCGGTTCCCCCATCTCCGAGCGTTTTGAGACGGGGATGTGCCATTCTTAGAACCGACATCGCAACGTCCGACCGCATTTTTGCTTCGGGGTCTATTATTCTACCCGTTACAGTGACTTCTACGGATCCATCCGCGCCGGTTTTCGTGCGCGTAAGTTCGATTGTTGGGATAACCTTCTCCCTGTCCAGAATATCGCTGACCTGCTCCAGCACACCGCCCGGTCGTGTGACCATTTCCTGAACGCCCTGCGCTGTTTTAAGTGAAAGGTCAAAGATGACCGGCTCCCGCAATGCAAGGTGGTGCTCGATACCGCTTTCGGGAATGATCTTGCCGCCCTTACCCTTTCTGCCAATCTCGATGAGCGCATTATTCACGGGCTCAAGTGCTTCCGCAGCGGTTGCTGTTGTAGAAGAAATTATCAGATCGTCGTTTGTGCGGGATCTGTCAAACTCCTTCTGTGTCAGGGCTCTCGTTTTCTTCCGTTTCATAGTTTTTTCTTATTCTGGTAGTGCAGTCGCGCATCTTTTTACGAACCTCGTCTGGTAAAAGCCGCGCTATGCCCTGTCCGATTGACTCCATTGTGTTGCGTGACAGTTGCGGCTCGAATGTGATCTCACCCCAATCTTCGTAAATGTCGTAGATGAGATGACTGTAAGTACTGCCTCGGCTTGATACTCCGATATTTTCGATGTGTCCGCGGGGGTCGTCCCTCTTGCGATAGACGCGCTTGTCCGGAGTGTAGAGTGGGAAAAACGATCCAAAGTCTGATATTACTACCCGATCCCCGGCAACCAGTGCGTCAAGGATCACAGAGAAGCAGTAGGTGATTATCAGGTCAACCGCATCGTCTCCGAGCGGTGGTGTTGACGGGTGATCTATCCTGATGTGACTTTCGTACCGGGCTTGAATCGAGCGTATGATGTCAAGTTTGGATAGCGGCTTATATCGCTTGCAGCCCTTCTTCCCGAACACCTTGAAGTCGTATCGACCTTTTCTCTTGATCGTTACGCCCGGGATTTTGAACAGGCTGTGATATACGCGGTATGCCTCATTCTGCGCATAAATATCAGCGTTGAAGTGCTTTCTATACCCTGCCAACTTACTCCGCCTTCAGGTTCTTGACCATCTTGCGGAACACGGCGATCTCAGCGGGGGTGAGTTCATCGTGTCCATAACCGTAGAACGCCGCCTCGATAATTTCCTTGTCTAAGTCCGTAAGTGTTCTACCTAAATTATCAGAGCATAAGGCATACAATAGACTACGAGAACTACCCGGTAGTGTCTCGCGAGGTGGCGGTGTCTCTTGCGGTG
>Ga0172380_10005030_pt1 | contig 16430 bp, 18 predicted proteins | sample Leawe162metaG_FD_119747 | JGI IMG/M metagenome (GOLD analysis project Ga0172380, IMG submission 119747) | Leachate microbial communities from a municipal landfill in Southern Ontario, Canada - Leachate well 162 metaG | ecosystem: Engineered > Solid waste > Landfill > Unclassified | place...
ACACCTGATACGCTGTTATGCATGTGCCCCCCCCCCCCATGTAGCACCCATTACCAAAAAAAAATTTATTGACACGAATTTGCGATATGATAGATTAATACTGTTCTACTAATTCTATAGGAGAAAAGGAATATGCTTTCCAAGCAATCGAAATACGGCTTGCGTGCGTTGATCTACCTGGCGCGCCACTCGCAGGGAAAACCGGTACTGATCTCCGAAATTGCGCAACGCGAGAAAATGCCGCGTAAGTTTCTTGAGCGCATCTTGCTCGATCTCAAGAAGCGCGGGGTTCTGCAGAGCCGGATGGGAAAAGGCGGTGGGTATATATTGGCCCGGCGGCCGGAGCAAATCACCGTGGCGGAAATCATTCGGCTCACGGACGGCCCGCTGGCACCCGTGCCCTGCGTCAGCCAGACCGCGTACGCAAAGTGTCCGGACTGTAACGACGAGGAGACCTGTTGTATTCGCGTCGTGATGAAAGAGGTGCGCGACGGCATCGCGCTTATTTTGGACCGTACGAGCCTGGCCGATATGCTCGCAAAACAACAAGCGCTTGAGGCCGGGTCATGCACGGCATTGGCTTACCAGATATGAGATACTCAGATGAACAACACATTCGGAAAAGGATTAATATCATGAAAGCATGGCAAAAATGGTTTTACGCCGCGCTGATCAGCGTGGCCCTTAGCGGGACGGTGGGATTGGCTGATGAGACCGAACAACGCATCGCCGAACTGGATCAGAAGATCAAGGTCATGGAAAGAAGGCTGGAATTGGCGGAGGAAGCGACTGGCGAAGAGGCGTCGTTCAAGGGCGTCAATCCGCGCCGCCCGCTCAATCCCGCGAAGGGCCAATGGGGCGCCTGGGAAGTGGCCGCGCGGCTGAGCGGCTTGAATGTGGACAAGGCGGCGTTTCCAACGTTCGCGGATCCGAAGAAATCGGCGCAAGCCACCGCCACCTGGGGTGTTGACGCAAACTGGCGCCTGTCGAAAAACACGAAATTGGTCCTGGACTATGAACAGAGTTCATTTGACGGCGGCGCCGCCGACGGCGACCGCGAGGACGAGAAAATCGTATTTGTCCGCGCCCAGGTATCGTTCTGACGTCGTAACAACTCAGGTAGTCAGGAGTCAGAATTCAGAATCCAGAATAAAATATGCAAGAATCAGGCATTGAAGATCGCAATGGGCATTCCACCAAAACCATGCGTTTAGCGTCTGTTTTCTTCGTATTCTCTTGGACCACACGGGGTTCCTTATTCTGACTACCTGCCCGCAGTGCTACCCCGCCTGCAACGCTGTGCGTAGCACTGCGGGCAGGGCACAGCGTTGCAGGCGGGCTGACTTCTGAATTCTGGCTCCTGAGCCGTTACCTGACGTCAATAAAAAACAGAAAGAGCAAGTATCATGAAAAATAAAACAGTCATTATGGCCTTCGCCGCGCTTATCGCGGCAATCACGTTCGCCTCGGCGTCGCCGAAAGACGTCGAACTTCTGAACGCGTCTTATGACCCGACGCGCGAGTTTTACACGGACTTCAACACCGCCTTCGCCCGGCACTGGCAGGAAAAAACCGGGCAAAAAGTGACGATCAACCAATCGCACGGCGGCTCGGGCAAACAGGCGCGCGCGGTTATAGACGGGCTGGAAGCTGACGTGGTCACGCTGGCCCTCGCCTACGACGTGGATGCGCTGTACGAGAAGGCCAAGTTGATTCCGAAGAACTGGCAGGCGCGCCTGTCCAACAACAGCTCGCCCTACTATTCGACGATTGTGTTCCTGGTACGCAAGGGAAACCCCAAGGGCATCAAGGATTGGGACGACCTGGCCAAACCGGGCGTCGCGGTCATCACGCCGAACCCAAAAACATCGGGTGGCGCGCGCTGGAACTACCTGGCGGCCTGGGCTTTCGCGTTGCGCAAGTTCAACGGTGATGAAGCGAACGTGCGCGAGTTCATCCGGCAAGTTTATCGGAACGTTCCCGTGCTCGACTCCGGCGCGCGCGGATCGACGACAACCTTCGTGCAGCGCGGCATCGGCGACGCACTCATCTCCTGGGAGAACGAGGCTTTCCTCGCCCTCAAGGAGTTCGGCGCCGACAAATTCGAGCTGGTCGTGCCCTCCCTCAGCATCCTGGCCGAGCCGCCCGTGACTGTCGTGGACAAGGTGGTGGACCGGCGCGGCACGCGCGCCGTGGCCGGCGCCTACCTCGATTTCCTGTACACCGAACAGGGCCAGGAATTGGCGGCCAAGCACTTTTACCGACCCCGGCTGGAAAGCGTGGCGACTAAATACGCCGCGACGTTCCCAAAGATCGAGCTGATTACCATCGCCGACGTCTTCGGCGGCTGGCAAAAGGCGCAGGCGGCTCATTTCAACGATGGCGGGGTATTCGACCGGATTTATGCCAAGCCTTAACGCGCCATGACCAAGAACCGTAAAACAAATGTCCTCCCCGGCTTCGGGATTTCGCTGGGAGTTACGCTCATGTACCTGGGACTGATTGTGCTCATTCCCCTCTCGGCGGTGTTCCTTAAGACGGCGGAGTTGAGCTGGGCGGCGTTCTGGCAAACGGTGACGACGCCGCGCGTGCTGGCGTCTTACCGGATAAGTTTCGGGCTATCGCTGTTGGCCGCATCGATCAACGGCGTGTTCGGGTTTATCGTCGCGTGGGTGCTCGTCCGCTACCGGTTCATCGGCAAACGTCTTGTCGATGCGTTGGTGGATCTGCCCTTTGCCCTGCCCACCGCCGTGGCCGGCATCGCCCTGACGGCGGTGTATGCGGAGAATGGCTGGATCGGGCAGTGGTTCAAGCCGCTGGGCGTGAAAATCGCCTTCACGCCGTTCGGTATTCTGATTGCGCTGGTATTTATCGGCCTGCCGTTTGTGGTGCGAACGGTACAGCCGGTGCTGGAGGATATTGACCGGCAGATCGAAGAGGCGGCGACCAGCCTTGGCGCCAGCCGTTGGCAAACCATACGGAAAGTGGTGATCCCGACCGTACGGCCGGCCCTGCTCACCGGTACGGCCATGGCCTTCGCCCGGGCAGTCGGAGAATATGGCTCGGTTGTGTTCATCGCGGGCAACATGCCGATGCGGACGGAAATCACGCCGCTCCTGATCATCACCAAACTGGAGCAGTTCGACTACACGGGGGCCACCGCGCTGGCGATGGTCATGCTCATCGCGTCGTTCATACTGCTCTTGTTCATCAACCTCTTGCAGTCCTGGAGCGCGCGCTGACAAAGGGATCATGCCAAATTTCATTTCCAGACTCAGCCACGTCCCGGCGCACCAGGTCACGGTCACGGAACCGCCGGCGGTGCGCCGCCTGCTGATCTTCACGGCCCTGCTCTTTCTCGGTCTGACGCTGTTCGTTCCGCTGGCCGCGGTGTTCTGGGAAGCGCTGCGCAAGGGGCTGGACGCGTATGGCGCGGCGCTTGTCGAACCCCAGGCGCTGGCGGCCATACGTCTGACCCTGCTCACGGCGGCGATTGCCGTCCCGTGCAACCTCGTCTTCGGTGTGATCGCCGCATGGGCCATCGCCAAGTTCGAATTCCGCGGAAAGAATCTGCTGATCACGTTGATCGATCTGCCCTTTGCGGTGTCGCCGGTGGTGTCCGGCCTGATTTATGTGCTGGTCTTCGGCGCCCAAGGCTGGCTGGGACCCTGGCTCGTTGCGCATGACATCAAGATCGTTTTTGCCGTGCCGGGCATTGTCCTGGCCACGATTTTTGTCACGTTCCCGTTCGTGGCGCGCGAACTAATCCCGCTGATGCAGGCCCAGGGCACGGAGGAGGAAGAGGCGGCCATCGTGCTCGGCGCGAACGGCTGGCAGACATTTTGGCGCGTTACGCTGCCCAATATCAAGTGGGCCCTGCTCTATGGCGTGATCCTTTGCAATGCGCGCGCCATGGGCGAGTTCGGCGCGGTGTCCGTCGTTTCCGGCCATATCCGGGGGAAGACCAACACCATGCCGTTGCATGTCGAGATTCTCTACAACGAGTATAACTTTGTCGCCGCTTTCGCCGTGGCCTCGCTCCTGGCGTTGCTGGCGCTGGTCACGCTGGCGGCCAAGAACCTCGTGGAATGGCGCGCCCAGAGCGCGCAGGCGGCGTTCCGCCAGGAACTCGATGACACGGAGGGCCTCACATGAGCATTGAAGTCATGAATATCAAGAAAACTTTCGGCGCCTTCACGGCGCTGAACGACGTCTCTCTCCAGTTCCCCTCCGGCCAGCTCGTGGCGCTGCTCGGCCCTTCGGGCTCCGGCAAAACCACCCTGCTCCGTGTGATCGCCGGGTTGGAACCCGCCGACAGTGGAACCGTGCTCTTGGACGGCGAAGACGCCACGCGCCGCAACGCGCGCGAGCGCCAGGTGGGATTCGTGTTCCAACACTACGCCTTGTTCCGCCATATGACCGTGTTCGACAACGTGGCCTTCGGTTTACAGGTAAAGCCGCGCGCCGCGCGACCCTCCGCCGGCGAAATCCGGCAACGCGTCATGCGCCTCCTGGAACTGGTACAGATCCACTGGCTGGCGGACCGCTATCCGTCCCAACTTTCCGGCGGCCAACGCCAGCGCGCGGCCCTGGCCCGCGCCCTTGCGGTGGAGCCCAAGGTGCTCTTGCTCGACGAGCCGTTTGGGGCGCTCGACGCCAAAGTGCGCAAAGAACTCCGGCGCTGGCTGCGGCGCCTGCACGACGAAATTCATGTCACCAGCATCTTTGTAACCCATGACGTGGAAGAAGCGCTGCAGGTGTCCGATCGGGTGGTCATCATGAATGAGGGCCGCGTCCAACAGATCGGCAGTCCCTCTCATGTTTACGAACAGCCCGCCACGCCGTTTGTGTATGAGTTTCTGGGAAGCGTGAACGTTCTGCCGGCCGTCATCCGCGACGGCCATATCGTCATCGACGGCTCACCGATCGGAAAGTCCGCCGTTGACCACGGACCGGGCGCGATCGGCAAGGTTTATGTCCGGCCTCACAATGTCGAGATCGCGCGCGAAAAAGGAGCGGATTCGCCGCTGGCCGGGGAGGTTTTGCAAATGCGCGACGTCGGCCCGATCGTGCAGGTCGAATTGAAAAGCGACAGCGGCGCCATAATCGCGGCCGAACTCGACCGCGACTGCGCGCGGGCGCTCAATCTGGCGGTCGGGGAGCGTGTCTTCCTGCGTTTCCACGACCCCACGGTTTATGCCGCCGATTATTCGATATGACCCGCAACGCGCGCACAGGCGTATTCCCGAGGACGCACAATCGCCCGCCTTCGCCGGAAAGCCTTGCGGCCGGCCGCCGGAGCTTCACCTTTTATGGAGTGTTTCCGGCCGGCTCAGCCGGACGTATATCGAGGAGGCCAGCTCTTTGTCGATGGCAAATTGCGATTGCCCGATTTGGAACACATAGGACGGATATTTTTGAATTGAATTTATCGTTATGCCGGGCAGGACGCCCATGGCCATAAGTTTTTGAAGTTTATCGCGGTCTTTCGTGTGGATATAGGCGATTTTGCCTTTTTGATTCACATCCAGACGATCGAGCGCTGAAACCGTCTTGCCGATATTTTCCTTGGATTTCCGGCAGCATTCGCCCTCGGGGATGGGCTTGCCATGCGGACAGAATTTCGGATGGCCGAGCAGAATGCAGATGTTCTCCTCCAGGCCTTCGTGAAGGAGATGCTCGAATCGGCAGCTTATCGGATGGACCAGTTTCTTTTTTACATCCAGAATATCCGCCGAAAGCCTTTCAGCCAGGCGATGGCGCCGGACAATCAGCCGGCCTTCTTTTTTCCCTTTTTCAGTCAGGCTGATTTGGTCTTTGATTAATTTGACATAACCTGATTTGCATAACTCATCTATGGCCGGCTCGCCTTTGGCGATGCCCACATCGGTTGACGCTTGCTTTTCTTCTTCCGCGCGCACCCACAGGGTTTCAAGGATCTCTTCCGCATTATCACTGAGCTTCATCTTTCCCGCTCCTCTTTTTGAAACGTTTAAACCAATCCGGCTCCGGCGGACTTTCAAAACCGCAATTCGGGCATCTGATCAATCGGCAGCCCTTCATCATGGGACAGCCCTTACAGGCCGCCCCGGCTTTGTCCTGGTCGAATTCATGTCCACATAGACTGCATTTCATCATAAGCGCGCCCCCGTGACATACAACACGCCGTTGACCAGGAATCCCACAAAAAACGAAAAAAACAATATGAAAACCGATATGGCCACCCCGGTTTTCATCCCTCTTTCCTTCACGTTCATCAGGAATTGGGCGATGCAGGGCAAAAACAAAGTCAGCGTAACGCAAGCCACCACCAACTGGTTGCCGTCGAGCAACCCGGCTTTCTTGATGTCATAAAGGCCGCCCGCGCCGTAATCTCTCCTGAAGAAACCGAACAAGAAGGCGACCGCCGCCTGGTCCGGCAATCCGATCCAGCGGATCGGATATTCCAAGGCCCTGGTAAGCAGGTTGAACAAACCGGTCAGTTGACCTATCCAGATAAAAATGCTGGCCAGGATAAACATGGGGAATATTTCGTTAAAATACCATTTGACCCGCGTATAGGTCTTGATAAACACATTGGAGAGCTTGGGTAATCTGAGCGGCGGAATTTCCATATAAAAGGACGGCGAATCGCCGGGCAGAATCCGGGCGGAAAGGAATCCGATTAAAAGAAAGACCAGGATCAAGACACCCAGCCAGACCAGTAATCCCAGGCGATTATCCTTGAGCAGAGCGAATATCACCCCCAACTGCGCCGAGCAGGGAACGGCCAAGGCCAGCAAAACAGTCGCAATGATCCTTTCTCTCTTCGTCGGGAGCGTGCGCGTAACCATGGTGGCCATCGTATCGCATCCCAAGCCGAGCACCATGGGGATTACCGCCCGGCCGGTCAGGCCGATCTTTTTAAAAAGCCGGTCTATAAGCAAGGCCAGCCGCGGCAGGTAACCGGTGTCCTCAATTACCGCAAAGGCAATGAAGAATGTGGTCACAATCGGCAGGATCAGGGCGACCGCATACCTGATCCCCAACGTGATAACGCCGTATTGACCGACGAATAAGTCTCTTAAAACCTGCCAGGGAACAAATCGCCCGACAAGAAGCGTCACCCACGGGTTGATGTAGTTTTCGAATATGTCGGTCTCAATGAAGTTCACGACTGTTCCCGCCCCAAACTCCCCCACAAATTTATAAATTCCGTAATAAAGAATCAGGATTAAAATAGGAATGCCGGTCAAAGGATCGATCATAATGCGGCTTAAATATTCCCGGAACGGCGGCCTTTCCCGGATTAAATGTTCCACCGCTTCGTCCGTGATGCGGCTGGCTTCCTCCTGTCGCCGAACGGTGATTATATAAGAAAGCGGATCGGGATAATGCGACTTTGTGGAATCGACGATTTCTTTTATCCGGTTGAATGCCGCCGGTTCTTTGGCCTTGACCAGGGCGATTATTTCACGGTCTTCCTGGAGGAGCAGCAATGCGATGGCGCGTTTTGCGAGGCCGTACTCGGCGGCAAGCGATAATTCTATCTTTTCAACGGATATCTCCAGGATATCCCCCGGATCATTGTCCCTTGGCGCGTACATACTCTTCAATCCTCCCTTTCAACATGTCTATGCCCCGGCCCGTGGTGGAAACGGTGGCCGTCACGGGCACTTTCAGCTGTTTGGCGATATGCTCAAGGTCGATCTTCATGCCCGTTTTTTCCGCCTCATCAATGATATTCAGCGCCAGAACCACGGGAAGCTGCGCTTCGATTAATTGCAGGGTGAGTGGCAGCATTCTTTCCAGATTCTTGGCGTCGATGACATGAATAAGCACAACCGGTTTTTCATCGAGCAAGATGCTTCTTGCCACGCGCTCCTCCTCGGTGATCGGCAGGAGCGAATACATTCCGGGAGTATCGATGACTTCAAATTCTTCCGCGCCTATTTTGGTTTTACCCCGGAATACTTCCACGGTGGTGCCGGGATAATTCGATACGGCGGCATACATGCCGGTCAGGCGGTTAAACAAAAGCGACTTGCCCACGTTGGGCGAGCCGACGATCGCGATTTTGCGCAAATTGTCATGCCGGCTGCTTTCTTTGTCGCCGCAGCAAGAAACGCTGCGGTTGAATTTCCCGAGTAATTTATTTATCAAGCTCATCGGGTCCGCCTTTAAAATATTCCATTCCGAAATCGTAATTTAAATAGTTGGCATACCTTGTTTTTACACCGTCTATATTGGCTTCATTCGGAACGCTGTATATGACATCCGCATGGAGAATAAAAGGCTTTAATTTTTTCGGCCGCAGAGCGGCGCGGTCCAGGCGCTGACCGGTCCGGCCGAGACCGGCTGCCATTCCTCCGCTTTTTCCTCGGACGTTTGGGCCGATGCGAGATTAACGACGCCGAAGACAAAACCCGCCAAGAACGGCTTTTTCATTTTATTCGGCCCCTTTCTTTGCGATCGGCCGACACTCTGCTTGATAATGATAATCATTGTCAATATCAAAAAAAGGGGCCGGCCCTGGGGAGGGACTGGCCCTTGCAAAATAGTCGGAGCGGGTATGTCAACGGCGGCAGTCGCGGCAGAGGCCGTAGATTTCCATCCGATGCCGTTCGGTCTTGAACCCATGGCGCTGGGCCAGGCGCAACTGCAGGCGCTCGATAGCGGGGTCCACCACTTCCACGAGTCGGCCGCATTTTGTGCAGACAAGGTGGTCGTGATGGCGGTGGCCATGGAGATGTTCGTAGCGCGTGGCGCCGTCGTCAAACTTCAGCTCGCGGCAGAGGCCGGCCTCGGCGAGCATTTTCATGGTGCGGTACACGGTGGCCACTCCCACCGTCGCGCAGCGTCGGCGCGCCAGCCGATAGATCTCCTCCGCCGTCAAGTGCCGGTCAATCGCGAGGAAGACATCCAGAATCGCCTTTCGCTGCCGGCTGTGCTTGAGCATTTTGGCCGAAAGATATTGCTCCAGAATGACGGTTTCGTTGTCCATGACTCCCCCGGTTTGCCCGCCACGCCGTAATGCTTGGGCGCAGGCGGGCGGTTGCCATGATTCTGAATTTGGCGTCATTTTCCCATCCGCAGTTTGCGGCGTCAAGGTGGAAATTGCCGCAGATCGCGCAGTCGGTCGCGCAGGAACCGCTTGGCGCGGTACAGGCGCGATTCGACCGACTTGAGCGAGCACTGCATGATTGCGGCAATCTCGGCATAGGAGCGGTTCTCGTATTCCGAGAGGATGACGGCGGTTTTCTGGTCTGCAGGCAACCGGGCCACAACCGCCGCGATTTGTTCGCCGATTTCCTTTGCAGTCATTTCGCTGTCGGCCGTTCTTGCGGTGACGGCCTCGTTCCCGCCATCTTCCCCCAGGATTGCCTGGGACTCCGGATGGCGCTTCCTGCGGCGCAGCCAATCAATCGCCGCGTTGCGGGCCACCTGGAAGAGCCAGGTCGAGAATGCCCCGGTCGTCCGCCGAAACCCAGGCTTGCGGATGGCCTGATACGCGCGGACGAACACGCCTTGCGCCACATCTTCCGCTTCGCCGGCGTCGCCGATCAGGCGATATACAAAATTCAGCACGGGGCGTTTGTAGCGCGCCATCAGCGCGTCAAACGCCCGGTCATCCCCGGCCCTGACCTGCTCGGCCCGACTCCAATCTTCATTGATTTCCACCATGGCAGTTAACTTTATCGCGCCGCACGGGAGAATGCAATGCCGTTGGCGGATCGGAGCGCACCTCTGACTTGAAGTCGGATGAAAGACTGATATGATCCTTGCCCATGCATAAACCATCCGGAACAGAAACCGGCAAGCCTCCGGCCGAGCCGCCGCTCGCCCGCCGAGATTGGCGCTTCGAGCGATGCGGGCGCCTGCTGGGCAAGGCCGCCCTGCACACACTGGCCGGCAGTCATGTGGCGGTGTTCGGCCTGGGCGGCGTGGGCAGTTATGCGGCTGAAGGCCTGGCCCGCAGCGGCATAGGCCGCCTGACGCTGGTGGATTTCGACCGCGTCTGCGTCACGAACATCAACCGGCAGTTACAGGCCCTGACCGACACGGTGGGCGCATGGAAGGCCGAACTCATGGCCGCGCGTGTCCGCGCCATCAATCCCAAGGCGGAAGTCCATGCGTTCAATGACTTTTACAATAAAGACACCGCCGCGCGCTTGTTGGACCCGCGGCCCGACGTGGTTATCGACTGCATCGACAATGTCACGGCCAAGATGCACCTGGTGGCCGGCTGTATCGAACAGGATATCCCGATCGTTACCGCGCTGGGCGCGGGCGCGAAGCTTGACCCCACCCGCATCCGGATCGTGCCGCTCACCGAGACGCATACCGACCCGCTGGGCCGCGCGCTCCGCAAGTATATCCGCCGCAAACATGCTGTGACCGCCCCTCAACTGGCAAAGGTCGTCGCGGTCTTTTCCGACGAGCCAGTCATGCTTCCGATCACGGATGATGGCGGCGTGGTGTGCGGCGTCAACTGCGTATGTCCAAGCGGCGACAATGCGCATCACACCTGCAAAAAACGGCATGTGATTTACGGCGCCGCCGTGTTCGTCACGTCCGTTTTCGGGATGGTCGCCGCCAGCGCCGCCGTGCGGATGCTGGTGGGCCGGGACCCTTTTTCAAGGTAGACCGGCGGAGATGATGCCGTTCTCACGAACGGCGACTACACCGAACGGGTGTGGATGCGGTTCGATAGAACCGCTGTGCAGGCGCCCGGATATTTTCCAACGTTCGATTTCCTCTTCCGTGGCGATATCGGAGACGGACCATATTTCGCATCGGGTTCCATAAGTCAATCGAACGGTCATTATCGCATCGGTTGCTTTGCGCGCATAATGTCCGATCAGCCGGCCCAGCGCCGGTTTATCCGCTTCGCCCATCGCGCCCCGGAGCAGCATCAGGGGGCCGGGAATTTCGACCAATTCGATCTTCGGCCATTCGGCGCCGATTTGCGCCAAACGATTGTTTTCCGCTTCGTTCCGCCCTATGATGACTTTCAGTCCGGCATGAATTCGAAAGTGGCGGCCAAACGCGGCCAGCCTGGCGTCACGCATGTCGTAATCGGGGCAAAAGCGAAACACATCCTTCAACCGCCGGGCCACGACCGGATCGGTCAACAGGCACCCGCCGGCCGCACAGCCGAAGAGTTCCACGCCTTCCTGTTTGGCCAGCGCCAACTGCGCCGACCGCGACCGGCCGCGGATCGCCAGGAGTTTTTCCCGATCAACCCATCCGTTCTGTTCCGGGATGGTCGGCGGCAGCCACTGCGCGCTGAGCGGACGCAGGATAAGCCCCATCAGGCCGCTTTCGCGCTCGATCAAATCCAGCGCCGCGCGATGTTGGGACATGGGACGCTGGCCCAGAACTTCGCCGGTCACAACGAAGCGCGCTTGTTCGGCTTCCATGAGAGCCGCCGCCTGTTTCAGCATGTAAATCCGGCAATCGATGCAGGGATTCAGTCCGCGGCCGTGGCCGAAGCGCGGCCGCTCGACAATCCGCAGATAATCCAGGCCCTTATTGAGGACGCGGATCGGGACGTTCAACTCGCGGGCAATGGCCGAGGCCAGGTGACAGGATCCCGGCTTGCGGGGACTACAGGTACAAAAAGGGCTGACAAAATTGAGCGCCACCACGTCCACGCCCTGAGAGAGCATAAGCTTGATGGCGAGAGTGCTGTCCAATCCGCCCGAAAGGAGGGCAATGACTTTGATCCCGGCTTTATGGTGTAAATCGTCCATAGCTCAATCGAAAAGCATGGTCGAAAGGTAGCGTTCGCCGGAGTCGGGCAGGATTACCACGATCGTCTTGTCCCGAAAAGCGGGTTCCCCGGCAATCCGGGCGGCCGCCGCCACGGCGGCGCCGCAGGAGATGCCCGAGAGAATCCCTTCCTCGCAGGCCAATCGGCGCGCGTAGTCAATGGCCTCTTCGTTGCCAACCTTCTCCACGCGGTCCACCAGGCCCAGGTCGAGCACGTCCGGAATAAACCCGGCGCCAATGCCCTGGATCATGTGCGGGCCCGGTTTCGATTCCCGCCCAGCCAGATGCTGGGAGATCACCGGGCTTTGTTCCGGCTCCACTCCCACGGCAATTATCTTCTTCCCCTTCTGCTGTTTGATGTAACGCGCCACGCCCGTGATCGTTCCGCCGGTGCCGATGCCGGCCACAAGCGCGTCGATGCCGCCCTCCGTGGCTTCCCAGATTTCCGGCCCCGTGGTGCGCTCGTGAATACGCGGATTGGCCGGGTTCTTGAACTGCTGGGGCATGAAAAAACGCCCCGGGTTGGCGGCCGTCAGTTCTTCGGCTTTCCGGATAGCCCCGGCCATGCCCTTGGGTCCCTCGGTCAAGACGACGGAAGCGCCGAGCGCGGCAAGAATCTTGCGCCGCTCGATGCTCATGGTTTCCGGCATGGTAAGCGTCACCTTGTAGCCGCGCGCGGCGCCCACAAAGGCCAGCGCAATGCCGGTGTTCCCGCTGGTAGGTTCGACGATTTCCATGCCGGGCTTGAGCACGCCGCGCTCCTCGGCGTCCCAGACCATCGCGGCGCCAATGCGGTCCTTCACGGAATAACCGGGGTTGCGGCCCTCCACCTTGGCCAGGATGAGCGCCCGATTGCCGGCCACTTTGCGCAATTGCACAAGCGGCGTATTGCCGAGCGACAACGAATTGTCCTTGAAGTATTTCATAGTGTCCGATCCTTATCGATTTTTTCGTATGTCCACCTGCCAATGTCCGTCCGCCAAGCGCTCGGTGGCGAGCACCGCCTGGCCCTCGTTCTTGAAGCTCGCGGGAACATTCCGAACCGGCTCGCCGTCATCCAGCACGACGCGCAGGACTTCCCCCGCCGTCATCGTTTCGAGTTTGAGCTTGGCCTTGACGAAGTTCATGGGACAGGCCACGCCGCTGAGATCGAGGCGCACCGCGCCCGCCGCCGCGGGCGGCGGATCGTTTGGCGACTGTGCCGCCGCGGCCGGGTCGGTTTCGGGGGGATGAAACACAAGGGCGCCGTCAAGACTGTCGAACAAAGTTTCGATCCGCTCCAGCAGGGCCTTGATTTCCGGCGCGCGGCCCTCCAGCGCGGCGTGCCAGCCTTCAATGGATCCGCGCGCGCGAGCGAGCAACCCGCGATACCCGGCTGAGACCAACCCAGTCTCCACAAAGTGGGTTTCGAAGGACCGGATGACGGCATCCGGCGCCTGCGTATCGACGCCGCGTGTGATCAACAAAGCGCGCACCGTGGCCAGGAGCGCGTCGAACAAGGGGTCCTGTTCTCCGGTCTTGTCCGCCCGATCGAGCGCTTTTTTTGCCGCGGCGATGTCGCCGCGAATCACCTCGAACACGCCGGCACCGCACTCGCCCGCGCCGCGCCCCGCCAGGGAAAAATCCTGCTCCTGCCCCCAGTCGCGGTAGAAAAGCGGGTCGGCGGCGTATTCCGGCGCCTGCGCATGGCGGCGCGTCAAGTCCTGGAAATGGTTCAACCCTTGCCTCTCGAAATATTGGATAAACGGTTCCCTGGCGGTCCGGTTTTCCTTGAAATCCCGGGCCAGATCCACCAGAAACCCGGGGAGCGCGCGGGCGGGGACGGTTCCAACCTCTTCGGCCAACCGGACGGCATGGGCATCGTCCCTTGCGCCCATAACCACGCGATACGACGGCGCCAGGCGCTCATGGTGGCGCTGGGCCACGCCGAAGAAACCAATGCCCGCCATGGGATGGTGGCCGCACGCGTTCGGACAGCCGCTGATATGGATATCGAATTCCGCCAGCACGCCGTTCAAGCCGCTCGTCCGGCCCAGGGCCTCCGCGCCCGCGCGGGCCGCGCCCCGCGCAAGGCACAGCCCCAGCCGGCAGGTCGAAGCTCCCGCGCAGGCGACAAAGCATTCCAGCGGCGAAGGCGAGACGACGTCCGTCTCAAGCCGCCGCAACGCTTTTGCCAGTTCGGGCAGGCGCTCCGGCCGGACAAACCGCAGCAACAGATTCTGGGAGCGCGTCGTCCGCACTTCCTGTTGGGAGCTATATTGTCCGGCAAGTTCGCCAATGGCGCCAAAGTCACGCCACGGCAGGAAGCCGAGCGGCAGATGCAGGGGCACGGCGACAAAGCCGGCCTGTTTTTGCCGGATAAATCGCAAGTTATCCGCGGCCTGGAGCGGCGGCGGCGACGGCGCATTATCCGGGGCGCACCAGGCTGGCGCCGGAACGTCGCAAAGTGGCACACCGTCTTGCCGCGTTGCGACGATCTGCTTGCGGAGTTCGGCGCGGAAGGCGTCCGCCCCGATCTTCTCGAGCACAAACCGCAGGCGCGCATGACGCCGGTCGGCGCGGTCGCCGAGCCGGTCGAACAGCCGCCTTCCGGCTTCCGCCGCGATCACGGCATCCGATCCCGGCATCCATTCTTCCATCCGGTCGGCCAGCCGCGAGTGGGTGCCCATGCCGCCGCCGGCATAGAGCGTGAACCCGGGTTGCCCATCCTTGACGGCGGCGATAAAACCCAGGTCCGCCACGCGCGCCAGGGCGCAATCGCCGGCACAGCCGCTGAACGCGATCTTGTATTTCCGCGGAAGATTGTAACTGCCCGCCAGGGCGATCAGATGCTCGGTGACCGCGTGCGCGAACGGCGTCACGTCGAAAGCCTCGGCGGGGCAAATCCCGGCATAGGGGCAGGCCGCGACGTTGCGGACCGTATTACCCCCGCCGCCTTTGCTTGTCAGGCCAACGTCCTTCAGGCGGCGCATGATCTGGGGCGTGTCCGCGATGGCGACATCGTGAAATTGGACATCCTGCCGGGTGGTCACATGGAGCGACCCGTTGCTGAAATCGCGGCTGATTTCCGCAAGGGCCTGCGTCTGCGCCGCACTCAAAGCGCCGCCCGCCACGCGGACCCGCAGCATATAGGTTCCATCCCGGCGTTGTTCGTATATGCCGCGCGGAACGCGCTTGGCCTTGAACACCGCCGGGGGCAGTTGTTTGGCCAGGAAACGCTGTACTTCGCCGGCATACGCTTCGATATCTCCGTCAAGATCGGACGGCAGACGGTAGTAAAATGGTTGGACGTCATTCATTTGTAATCACCATTTCGACAGATTGAGGAATTCCATCGTTTACAACGAAGGCGCGGCATTCCGGATGAGCGGCCTGCGCCAGCGATAAAATGACGTAGGCCACGTCCGGCGTAAGCGCCAGGCGCAAATCCTCCGCGGACATGCGCGGCGGCGTGGCGGGATGACTGTGCCAAATCGCCAACAGTTTCAGCTCCATTCGGCGCATGTCCTTCACGGCCGCAAACTGCTCCTCCGGCTTCATGCTGAAGTGTTCCGGGGAGGCATCGGCATTTGTTAACGGGTAAAACTTAGTCACCAGGCCATCCCTACCCGCCAACAGACCGCAGGCCTCGAGCGGCGCCGCTTTTTTGGCATAAGCGATCGATTCGGCCGCAACGGTCTTCGAGATGATTAGCCTTGAATTTCCGCTCATTGCTCAGGGCTCCTGCCGGCGCGCAGATCGCAGACCGGCGCCGCTTCGTCGCGCAGTTCGACGATGGAAGGATGTTCGCCGCATAAAGGGCACTGGCGATTAGGGCGCAACGTTACCTCCCTGAATTTCATTCTCAGCGCGTTATATATCAGCAGCCGGTCGGTCAGGAGATCGCCAATACCCAATAGGAACTTGGCGGCTTCGGTGGCCTGGATACAGCCCAACACGCCCGCCACAACTCCGAGGACCCCGGCCTGGGAGCAACTGGGCGCCGCGCCGGGCGGCGGCGGCGCTCCAAAAACACACCGGTAGCATGTTGTCTTCCCCGGAATTACGGTCAGCGCCTGTCCCTCGAAGCGCAGGATCCCAGCATGGGAGTACGGCTTTTGCATGAAATGGCAGGCATCCGCCACCAGGAATTTCGAGGCGAAGTTATCCGTGCCGTCGATCACGAAATCATAATCCTTCAGGACGGCCGGAGCATTGGCCGCCGTCAGCCGTTCGCGGTAGGCCTGCACGGTCACATCCGGATTGATCGCGCGCATTTTAGAGCCGGCCGACTCCACTTTGGGACGGCCCAGGTCGGACGTGGCATGGATGACCTGCCGTTGCAAATTGCTCAGGTCCACAACGTCGGCGTCGATCAGGCCGATGGCGCCCACTCCCGCCGCGGCCAGGTAGAGCGCCGCGGGCGAACCGAGCCCGCCGGCGCCGACGATGAGCACCTTGCCGACCAGCAGTTGCGCCTGCCCTTTGCCCCCGACCTCCGGGAGAATAATATGGCGCGAATAACGCTCGATTTGTTGTTCGGTAAGATTCATCCGGGTAATATCCTTCCATTAGATCAAATTAGGCCCCGCAAAGCGGGGCGACTTTTTCATGTAGAGCCGACTTTACGTCGGCTATCTTCGGCATAGGATAGCCGGTATTCCGCCGGAGGCGGATCCGCCTATGGCGGAAAAACC
>Ga0172380_10005031_pt1 | contig 16422 bp, 13 predicted proteins | sample Leawe162metaG_FD_119747 | JGI IMG/M metagenome (GOLD analysis project Ga0172380, IMG submission 119747) | Leachate microbial communities from a municipal landfill in Southern Ontario, Canada - Leachate well 162 metaG | ecosystem: Engineered > Solid waste > Landfill > Unclassified | place...
AAATCCATAAACGCCAACGATGAGCGTTTCGCACTGGCCGCTTAAGGTCAGAGCCGGGGCTGCTGGAGCCTTGTAACCAAAGATAGCCGGTGGGGACTTCGGTCCCCATCGTTATTGCCAGCGCTGCCAATGCTATCCAGCCAGGCGACCTTCGCGGTAATCGCTCACCGCCTGGTAGATTTCCTGATCAGTGTTCATCACGAAGGGGCCGTACTGGGCGATGGGTTCTCCCAGCGGACGCCCGGCGATCAGCAGCACTTTCGTCTCGCCCGCAGCCTCTATCCTCACGCCATCGGCCTGCGCATGATTGGCGAGGATCGCCATGCGCTGCAACGGCACCGCAGTGCCATCGATGCGCACTTCGCCGCGATAGACATAGACGAAGGCGTTATGTTCAGGTGGCAACGACTGCACAAAACTCGCACCGGCAGGCAGGTGGATATCCAGATACAGCGGCGCAGTGGCCTGCCGGGTCACGGCACCGGCAACGCCATGGCTTGCACCGGCGATCACCGTCACGGCAACACCCGCCTCGGTCACGAAGCGCGGCAGGTCGGCCGCGGCGAAATCGCGATACCATGGGGCCATCATCTTGTCCTGGCCGGGAAGATTGAGCCAGAGTTGGAAGCCTTCCATCACACCTTCTTCCTGCTGCGGAATCTCGGAATGGATCACGCCCCGCCCGGCAGTCATCCACTGCACGCCGCCGTTTTGGAGGAAGCCTTCATGGCCGGCGCTGTCGCGGTGCCGCATGTGGCCGGCGATCATGTAGGTCACCGTCTCGAAGCCGCGGTGCGGATGGTCGGGAAAGCCGGCGATGTAATCGTCCGGATTGTCACTGCCGAAAGCGTCGAGCATCAGGAAGGGATCGAGTCGCTTCTGCAGGGGCTGCGTCAGCACACGCGTGAGTTTGACGCCGGCGCCATCGGAGGTCGCCCTACCGGCCACCAGTTTTTCGACAGCGCGGGTCTGGTGAATCTGTTCACTGCGCAATTTTTGGTTTGTGCTCATTGCGGTACCCCTTTTGGATAATATGGATCGCAGTGTATTGGTGTGCGATTTGGAAGAGAATCCCTTGAATCGGATATCATTGTCCTGCTCATGGAACAATACGACCCCAACGATTTGCTGATCTTTGCCCGCGTCGCCGATGCCGGCAGCTTCAGCCGCGCGGCCGAGCGCATCGGCCTGCCCAAATCCACCGTCTCGCGACGCATCTCGATGCTCGAAGAACGCCTGGGGGAACGCATCATGCTGCGCACGACACGCCGCCTCAAACTGACCGAGTTCGGCAATCAACTCCTCGAACATGCACGGCAGGTTGCAGCCGAAGTCGATGCCGTGAAGGCGCTCAGCGAGCATCGCCAGATCCGCCCGAGCGGCCGTCTTCGGGTATCGATGCCCAGCGATTTCGCGACCCTGCTATTGACCGACATGCTATCGGCATTCATCGCGCTGCATCCGGCGGTGTCGCTGGAACTCGATCTTTCGCCGCGCCGCGTCGATCTGCTCGGTGAGAATTTCGATCTCGCCGTGCGCATGGGCGACCTGCCCGATGACACGCTGCTCGCTGCCCGGCGCATCGCGGTGTTCTCGAACGGCCTGTATGCAGCACCGGCCTACCTGACCGAACGCGGCGATCCCACATCCCCGGACGACCTGCCGCAACACGAAGCATTGCACCTGCTTGGCCGCAATGGCGAGGCCGTAGGCTGGACCCTGCTCAATGGTGAGCGGAAATGGGAGGGCGTCCCGCCCGGACGCACGACCGCGAATTCGCCCGAGTTGCTGATCGGCCTGGCGCGCACGGGCAGCGGAATCGCCGCAGTGCCTGACTATTTCGCCCTGCCCCATGTCCGCTGCGGCGAATTGCGCCGCGTTCTACCTGAGTGGCGCATGCCCACGCATACGGCGTGGGCGGTTTTCCCCGGGCGACGCCTGATGCCAACAAAAACCCGGGCATTCATCGACATGCTCGAAACAACCCTGGCGGCATCAGACCTCACTGCAACCCAGGCGACAACTGAAAAGAAGGCACGCTCGGGCAAGCGTCCTGAGAAATGAGCGTCCACTACCTCGAACACTTGTTGACACCTCGCAGCATCGCGGTCATCGGCGCTAGCGAACGCGAAGGATCGCTCGGGCGGATTGTTTTCGACAATTTGCGTTCCGGCGGTTACGCCGGCAAATTGTTTGCCGTCAATCCAAAATACCAGAGCCTCAATGGCGTCGCCTGTCTGCCATCGATCTCAGCCATCGGGCAGGTGGTCGACCTCATTCTCGTCACCACCCCGGCAGCCACTGTCCCCGCCATCGTTGACGCGGCGGGTCGCGCCGGGACTCGCAGCGCGGTGATTCTCTCGGCCGGCTTCGGCGAAACCGGCGCTACGGGAAAAGCCATCGAGGAAAAACTGCTGGCCGTGGCGCGCAGTCATGGCTTGCGCATCATCGGACCGAACTGCCTGGGCATCATGCGACCATCCTTGCGCCTCAACGCCACCATCGCGCGGCGCATGGCCTTCCCCGGCTCCATCGCGCTGGTCTCGCAATCCGGTGCGGTCGCCGCGGCGCTCATCGACAGTGCTCAGGTTTCGGAGTTCGGCTTTTCGAATGTCATCTCGATGGGCGCCGGCATCGATCTGGACATTGGCGAGGTGCTGGATTTCCTGACCCATGACCTGGAGACGCGCAGCATCCTGATTTATCTCGAAGAGATTCGCAACGCCAGGCGCTTTGTTTCTGCCCTGCGCGCCGCTGCACGCGCCAAGCCGGTCATCGTACTCAAGGCCGGACGGCATCAGCAGGCAACGCTGATGGGTTCAAACAAGTCCGACATGAGCGATGACGCCGCCTTCGACGCGGTACTGCGCCGCTGCGGCGCGGTGCGGGTCAGAACCTACGCCGAACTGTTTTCCGCCGAGCAACTCATCGGCGCCGGACGCCTGCCGCGCGGCAACCGGCTGGCCGTGATCAGCAACGGCAGCGGTCCCGGCGTCATGGCGGCAGACTACACCAGTTCCGCCGGCGTGGTCATCGCTCAATTGTCGCAGCAGACTCTGGACGCACTCGACGCTTGTCTGCCGGCGCACTGGTCGCACAAGAATCCCGTCGACATCCACGGCGATGCCACCGCCGAACGATTTGCGGCAGCGCTCGGCCCCATCCTCAAGGATGAGGGTGTCGATGCGGTGCTGACCTTGTTTTCTCCGCAGCAGGTGCTCGCCTCAGATACTGCCGCGCTAACCATCGTTGATTGCGTCCAGCGCTCGGCAAAGCCCTTGCTCACGGCCTGGCTCGGCGAGCGCGATGTGAGCGCCGGTCGCAGCCTCGCTGCCGAAGCCAAACTGCCCGTGTTCCGCTCGCCGGAAAATGCCGTCGCTGCCTTCGGTACGCTTGCGGAATACCGCATGGCGCAAGATCTGCTGCTCGAGGTGCCGCCGCCGCTGGCGTCGGTTGCTGCACCGAACCTGGCTTTGGCACAAAGCATCGGCATCGAAGCCTGCCGCAGCGGCCGCACCCTCCTGAATGAAGTCGAGGCCGCGCAACTGCTGGGCTGCTTCGGCATTCCCTTCGCGCCAACCGAAATCGGCACCAGTGCCAAAGAGGTACGCGCCATCGCCAACAGGATCGGCTTCCCCGTTGCGATCAAACTGCTTTCCGGCGACATCGAACATCTCTCCGACGTGAAGGGCGTCTGCCTGGGCATACGCGGCCAAGAGACGCTGCTGCGGGAATATGCGGCATTGATGAAACGCGTCGGCCAATTGCGCCCCGCTGCGCACATCGACGGCGTGACGGTACAACCGATGGTGGAGAAGCGTTACGGACGTCGCCTGAAAATCGGCGTTGCCAACCAGTCCGTCTTCGGTCGCGTCATCAGCTTTGGCGCCGGGGGCGTTCTATCGGAAGCCATGCAGGACAATGCCGTCGGCCTGCCGCCGTTGAACCGGCGCCTGGCAGAGGAACTCGTCTCGCGCACCCGCGCGTCCCACCTGCTGCTGCCTTATCGCCATATTCCGCAGGCGGATACCGAATCGATTCTGGAAATGCTGCTGCGCGTCTCCGATCTGGTCTGCGCCCTGCCCTGGGTCCTGGAGATGGAAATCAATCCACTCATCGCCGATGAAACCGGATGCATCGCCCTGGATGCGCGCATTGTCATCGACAAGCATATTCCCGATCCCGATTCACGCTTCAGCCATCTGGCAATTCACCCGTATCCGGTGGATCTGGAAAGCCGGGTCATCCTGCGCAACGGGGAGGAACTGTACCTCAGGCCGATCCGGCCGGAGGACGCCACGCTGGAACTGGCGTTTGCCAATCGTTTGTCCGAACGCTCCTATTTCATGCGTTTTTTCAGCGCCGGCCGCGGCCTGAGTCCGGTCATGCTGGCGCGGCTGACCCAAGTCGATTACGACCGGGAACTGGCGCTGATCGCGCTCGCGCAAGATGGTCAAGGCACACAATCGATCGTTGGCGTATCGCGCTACTCCGCCAACCCGGACGCGGAATCCTGCGAATTTGCGGTGACAATCGACGACCAGTGGAATGGTCGCGGCGTCGCCTCGCTCCTGATGCGGCGGCTGATGCAGGTTGCGCGCGATTCAGGCTATTCCCGCATGACCGGCAGCGTGCTGCCGGAAAACTTCTCCATGCTGAAACTCGCCTCGCGTCTTGGTTTTCAGCGCGAGAAAGACCTGGAGGATCCGACCGTCGTCAAGGTGGTGCGCTCCCTGACCGACCTGAGCGACGCAGCGATTGCCTGACCCGGGACTCGACTACCTTGCCTTGTGTTCCGCTCCTGCTGCCATGAATCCTGCCTCAACATCCCCGCCGAACTCCCCCACCATGTTCAAGGTGCTGGGCGCCATCAGCTTCTCGCACTTCCTCAATGACATGATGCAGTCGCTGATGCTGGCAATCTATCCCTTGTTCAAGGCCGAGTTCTCACTGAATTTTGCGCAGATCGGACTGATTACGCTCACCTTTCAGGTCACCGCGTCTTTGCTCCAACCCTTCATCGGCTATTACACAGATCGGCATCCAAAACCTTTTTCGCTCGCCTTTGGCATGGGCTGCACTTTTGGCGGCCTGCTCCTGCTTGCCATTGCGGCCAGCTTTCCCGTGGTGCTGCTTGCCGCAGCCCTGGTCGGCACCGGTTCTGCCATATTTCATCCCGAATCCTCGCGCGTGGCACGCATGGCCTCGGGCGGCAGGCACGGGCTGGCACAGTCGATATTCCAGGTCGGCGGCAATACCGGCGCCGCGGTGGGACCCCTGGTTGCGGCATGGCTGGTCCTGCCCCAGGGCCAGCGCAGCATCGCCTGGGTATCGCTGGCGGCATTGCTGGCAATGATCGTGCTCACTGGTGTCGGACGCTGGTACCGGCACCAGCATCTGTTGCCCCAAAAGGCCAGCCCGCTGCATGTCATGCCGCTACCGCGCCGGCGCGTGGCCTGGACGCTGCTGGTGCTTCTGGTTCTGTTGTTCTCCAAATTCTTCTACCTCGCTGGCATCAACAGTTTCCTGATTTTTTATCTGATGCAGGAGTACCAGGTCAGTACGCAGGTCGCGCAATACCACCTGTTCTTCTTCCTCGGCGCCGTTGCGTTGGGCACGCTGCTCGGCGGACCGATCGGCGATCGCATCGGCCGCAAGCAAGTCATCTGGGTCTCCATTCTCGGCATCACACCGTTCGCACTGGCCTTGCCCTACGTCGGCCTGGAAGCCACGGTGTTACTGACCGTCATCATCGGCTTCATGCTGGCCTCGGCCTTTCCGGCCATCGTCGTGTATGGCCAGGAGCTGATACCCGGCAAGGTCGGCACCATCTCTGGGCTGTTCTTCGGTGTTGCGTTCGGCCTGGCCGGCATCGGCGCGGGTGTGCTCGGGCAGCTTGCCGATATGTGGGGAATCGTTGCTGTCTACAAGCTGTGTTCGTTTCTGCCGCTGCTCGGCCTGCTTGCGGTGTTTCTGCCGGACTTGCATGATGCTGCTCGAGCGGCACCGGTTTCCACAGTCTCTCGCAGATAGAACTGTTTCCCCCGAATGGGGAGTGGTACCCAGGAAGTCAACACGAAATAATTTGACTCATGCCTGTTCAAGTTCAAGCACCAAGGCTGAATATGGCCTTCGACACAAGGATGACTGCATGGGAAAGCTAATCAACATCGACAACGGCGGGACGCTCACCGACATTGTTGTGATCGACGGCGAACGAATATTCCATACCAAGACGCTGACGACGCCATACGATCTCAGCAAGTGCTTCATCAGCGGCTTGAAAAAAGCAGCCGCGGTCATCTATGGCGAGGAAGACCTGGCGACCCTGCTGCAAAGCACAGACCACATCCGCTATTCGACGACACAGGGCACCAATGCCCTGGTTGAAAAAAAGGGACCGCGCCTGGGCTTGATCGTCGACGCCGGCGCGGATATCGCATCGCTCAAGACCACCGGGAAAGAAAGGGAAATGCTGGATGCGCTGGTCGGCTCGCGCATCGCCGAAATCAGGCACGAACTAGATGGCGAGGACTACACGCGAACCTTGGTGGATGCCGTCAATCGGCTCAGCGCCGCCGGGGCGCAGCGCATCGTCGTCAGTTTTTCCGGCGCAGATCACATCAACCGCGAACTGCGCTGTATGCGTGAAGTCAATCGGACTTTTCCGCGCCATCTGCTGGGCGCGGTTCCCTTTCTCTACACGGGCTTGCTGACGGAGGATCCCGATTACAGCCGGCGCACCTGGACCGCAGCGATGAATGCCTTTCTCCATCCATCGATGGAGCAGTTCCTGTTCTACGCGGAAAACCTGCTGCGTCCCTATGGCATGCGCAATCCCTTGCTGATCTATCGCAACGATGGCTATTCGGGCTGCGTGGCCAAGACGACGGCACTCAAAACCTATAGCTCCGGACCGCGCGCGGGCATGGAGAGCAGCCGGGCAATTGCCGAGCGGCACAACCTGCACCGCTTGGTGTCCGTCGATGTCGGCGGCACCACAACCGACCTCGGCCTGGTCGAAAGTGGCACGATCCGCAGTCTGCCCTATGGCCATATTGAGGGCGTCGAATGCTCTCTCCCCCTGTGCGACATTGTCAGCATCGGGGTGGCCGGCGGATCGATCTTCCGCGTCAAGGCAGGCGAGATACAGGTCGGACCGGATTCGGTAGGCGGCGCGCCGGGGCCGGCCTGCTTCGGCATGGGCGGACAGCAGGCGACGATTACCGATGCCCTGTTGATGATGGGCCTGATCGACCCGGCAACGTATTTCGGCGGAAGCATGAAACTCGATGCCGAGCGCGCCGGTGCCGCCGTGCTGCAGCATGTTGCGACCCCACTCGGCCTGACGCTCGCACAAGCTGCGCATGTCATGCTGGCTACATGGGCCGAGGAAATTGCCAAAAACATCGGCGCCTTCGTCAAGGTCGATCGGGATACGACGCTGATAGGATTCGGTGGTGGCGGACCGCTCGCGATCATGGCGATTGCCGAGGCGGTGGAAGCCAATACCGTCATCGTGCCCCGCCTGGCGGCAGTATTCAGCGCTTACGGCATCGGCTTCAGCGACATCGGCCATCAGGCCGAAAGCCATCTCGACACGACGGATGTGTTGGCAGAGTGCATCGGCAAACTCATGGATCGCGTCCAGCGCGACATGTTCGCCGAAGGATTTGAAGTCCATGAATGCCGCTTCGAGGGATGGATCACCGCCGGATCGCAGAAATACCCAGTTGATCTCGACAAGCCCGCATTACCGCATGGACTCCCTGCCCATGAAGCGATGACCCTCTCGATCCGCGCCGTTCGCGTTTTGCCCCACGCGATACTGGACAGAGACGATGCATTGAGAAAAATCCCGGCCGTCGCCTCCGGTGTCCGCCGCCTGCTGCTGCCGGATGGCACAACCGCCGAACTGCCCGTCATCCGCGTGGAGGACCAGCAGGCCGGTACGGCGGGCGATGGCCCCGCGGTGATGGAAGAAGCCTACTGGACCTGTCATGTGCGCGAAAACTGGCATTACGAATTCACTTCGAGCGGCTGTATCGTGTTCCGCCGTTCAAATCAGGAAATCAAGGAGGGACCATGAAAGTTCTGGTGACCGAATACCTGCGCATCAACCTCGCGACGGAGCAATGGGAATGCCGTTCCTGCAACCATGTGCATGGCCCGGCGCGCGAAAATTACAAGAAATTCATGCTCATCCACGACCGCGATCCACGCGAGATTCACCGCCCCCTGCTCGACCCGACGCGCTACAAGTTCAACTTTTCGCCCGATCCAAAAGCCTGCGTCATTTACGAGTACTACTGCTCGGCCTGCGGCACCATGGTCGAAGCCGAGTACACAGTGCCAGGCCATGAGCCGCTGCACGACATCGAATTCGACATCGATGCCTTGAAGGTGCAGTGGGCGACACGCGAGGAAGTGCGCGAGGGCGGCATCGATACCGAAGGTGTCGCAGTGACAAAACACGCTTCCTGCGGACATCAGCATTAACCAGGTGGAACGACCATGAAACGAGTCGCGGTGGATATCGGCGGTACCTTTACCGACTGCTTTGTCTGTTGGGAGGACGCCTTCCAACAAACCAAGGCGTTGACGACACATCAGAATCTCGCCCTGGGCTTCAACGAGGCGCTCGATGAAGCCTGCGACCGCCTCGGCGTGAGCCGCCGGAAGCTGCTCTCCGAAGTTGACTCGGTGCGCTATGGCACCACCCTGGGCACCAATGCGCTCATCGAACGCAAGGGGCCGAAGATCGGACTGCTGATCACCCAAGGCTTCCAGAGCACGGTGCCGATCTCGCGCGGGCGCGGCTATGCGGAAGGGATACCCAAGGATCAGATCAAGGACCTGTCCAGCGCCACCCGCCCGCTGCCGATCGTGCCGATCGACCTGATCCGGCCGGTGCGCGAGCGCCTTGACTACCAGGGCAAGGTCCTGCTGCAAATCGACGAGGCGCATACGCGGCGCCAGATCAGGGAACTGCTCGATATCGGCGTCCAGGCCATCGTGGTCACCCTGGTCAACGCCGTGGCCAATCCCGCGCATGAACTGAAAGTGCTCGAACTGTTCATGCAGGATTACCCGCCGCATCTGCTCGGCGCCGTGCCGATGCTGCTCTCGCACCAGGTCTCCGGGCGCAAGGGCGAGTATGTGCGGGCCTCATCGACGCTGATCGATGCCTATCTGCATTCCACCATGTATTTCGCGATGAGCTCACTCGAACAGAACCTGCGCGACAACGGCTACCAACTGCCCATGCTGCTGGTGCATAACACCGGCGGCATGGCCCAGATCAATTCCACCGATTCTCTGCAGACCGTCCATTCCGGACCGGTGGCCGGCATCCACGCCGCGGAGACGCTCTCCCGCCAGTCCAGCGTGGGCAACCTGATCTGCGGCGACATGGGCGGCACTTCGTTCGACATCGGCATCGTGGTTTCCGGCGGCAGGAAATTCTACGATTTCAATCCGGTGGTCGACCGCTGGCTGGTGTCTATCCCCATGGTGCATCTGGTTTCGCTGGGCGCAGGCGGCGGCTCGATCGCAAAATATGATCCGATCTTCCGCTGCATCCGGGTGGGTCCGCAAAGCGCAGGCTCCGATCCGGGACCGGCTTGCTATGACCGCGGCGGCATCAACCCGACGGTCACCGATGCCGACTTCCTGCTCGGCTACCTCGACGGCGACCACTATGCCAGCGGCCAGATCAAGTTGAACCGGCGCCGCACACGCCAAGCTTTCGAGGATATCTGCGACGCCCTGGATCTCGACGAGGTGAACGCCGCGAAGATAGTCAAGCAACTGACGGATGGCGACATGGCCGCCGGGCTGGTGCGCGAACTGGGTTCGAAAGGCTATCGACCCGCGGAGTTTGTCTTCCTGGCTTACGGCGGCAACGGCCCCCTGCACGCCTGCGGCATCGCCGACAAAGCCGGCATCCGCACCGTGCTGGCGCCGCCCTTCAGTTCGGTATTTTCCGCCTGCGGCGGTGCAGCCCTGAACCAGATGCACATCCACGAAAAGAATGTCACCTTCGGCTTCTACAACAAATCCCTGGCGAAAATTTTCACCGGCTTCGACGAGTTCAATGCAGTCGTCGAACAATTGAAGCAGCGCGGCAGACTGGATCTGTTGCGGCAAGGTCTGTCCGAGGAAAAAATTAGGCATCGCGTCGAACTGGACATGCGCTACAGCATCCAGAAAATGGAACTGGGCATCGTCATCCCGCAAACCACGCTTGCCAGTACCACCGATGTCATCGAGATCATCGAGCTGTTCAACACGGAATTCGGCAAGCGTTTTGGCGTCGACTCCGTGTCTACCGAATCCGGCGTCTGGGTGACGACCGTGCGTGTCGTGTCATGGGTCGAATTGAATTCGATCGAGTTCGGTGACATACGCCCGCCGCAGCAGAAAGTGGCAACGCCCCCGCCGGTGGCCATGCGCTCCTGTCATTTCGTCGGGCATGACAATCCATTCGATACCCCCGTCTTCGATGACCGCGCGCTGGCGCCTGGCGTCGCCATCAACGGACCGGCCATCGTCAATCCGGGCGCGACGACCTTCCTCGTCGAACCCGGCTGGCGTTACGAATCGGCAACACAGGGCGCGGTGTGGCTGTTCAAGCAAACAGGGCAGGAGAATCAACAATGAGTACAGAAGCATTAAGTGCCGCAGGCCATCAGGCGACCGAAAAGGCTTTTCTCAAGGCCAACAAGGCTTTCCTCGGCCCGGACCCGGAGATCATGCGCGACCATCACCTGGCGCCGCGCAGCGCAAGGGAGGAGAAGATTCTTGCCGCGGCGCAGGATCACGCCCTGCATGCCGAATTGCGCTTGCAGTTGCAGGCGGCGCTGGATGAGACTTTCGATATCGCCGAGATGACGGTGGCCACTCCGGCGGCGCAATGCGGCGACATGTCCACCGCGATCTTTACCGCTTCCGGCGACAGCACGCTGGTATCGACCCGCGGCGTGGCGGGATTCTCGGTTTCCCTGCACTATCCGATTCGCTACATCCGCAAGTACTTTGAAAACGACCCGACCGTCGGCGTCCATGCGGGTGACGGCTTCCTCATCAACGATTGCCGCTTCGGCGGCATACACAGTCCCGACCAGCATCTGTTCATGCCGGTGTTCAGCGGCGCGGAGCTCATCGCCTGGGTCTGCTGTGCCATGCATGAAGGCGAGATCGGCGCGAAAGTGCCCGGCGGCATGGGCCCCACGATCGAGTCGAAATGGGACGAGGGCTTCAAGGGCTCACCGATCAAGCTGGTCGAGAACTATCGGCTCAAAACCGACCTGGTGACGCTGGTGCAAAACAACTCGCGCGAGCCGCAAATCATCCTGGCCGACCTCAAGGCGCGCCTGGCGGCCTGCCGGCGCATCGAGCAGCGGATTTTCGACGCCCTGCAGCAATACGGCGACGACGCCGTGATCGGTTTTTTCCGCGCCAACATCGAATTCGTGCGCGAAGAAACCAGGCGGCGCATCCGGGAAATGCCCGATGGCACGGTGCGCGTGCGGCTGTTCTGTGACGACACCATGCGCGAGCCCGCCTTGATGAATTCGAGCATGGCCTTCACCAAGAAGAATGATCGCATCGTTCTCGACCTGCGCGGCGCCGCACCGCAATTCGCCAACCGCCCCATCAACAGCCTGCGCCAATCGCAGACCGTGACCCTGCTCATCAGCCTGATGCACTACGTCTGGCCGGATCTTCCCTCCTGCCAGGCGCTGCTGGAGCAATTCGACCTCGTCACCGACCCCGGCTCGTTTGTCGACTGCGACCAGGAAGTCCCCGTGGCGCTGTGCATGCAGCCGATGTTCAAGGTGATCACCGCTGCCGAACTGGCGTTCTCCAAGTTTTACTACGGCATGCCGAAGCGCTATGCCAAGATCAAGGCCGGCTGGTTCAACCAGCCGCAGACCATCATCTACGGCGGCCTCAATCAGCACATGGATTCGGTCGGCAACATGTGCGGCGACCTGAATGGCATGGCCGGCGGCGCCAAGTGCGATGCCGACGGCGAGCACAGCCTGGCCCCGAACTTCGGCGCCTACACCGACATCGGCGAAGCCGAACACGCCGAAGAAAACCTGCCCTTCATCTATGCCATCTCCAAGAAGATCTGGCCGGACAACTGCGGCTTCGGCAAATACCGCGGCGGCAGCGCCTACCAGTACGGCCTGATGCGCTTCGGCACGCAGCCTTTCGGCTTCCAGACCTTCACTGGAGGCTCCTACTTTCCCTCGACCCAGGGTCTGTTCGGTGGCTACGCCTGTCCGGTGTATGCGGTGGCACGCATTCGCGGCAAGAATCTGCTCGAAGAAATGAAAACCAAGCCCGACTTGTTTCAGGCATCGATGGAATACCTGATGAACGAGCGGCCCTTCGCGGGCGCGACCTACGAAGCGCTGCCGATGGCGGTGCCGTTCGAGTTCTATGCCGAAGGCGAGCTTTTCATGATGAGCCAGGGCGCCGGGGGTGGCTACGGCGACGTGCTGGAGCGCGATCCTGAACTGGTGATGAAGGACTTGCGCGAGGGTCTGATTTCTCCCGAGACAGCCCGAGATATCTACTGCGTCGCCTACGAAGAAGCGCTGATGGTCGTCGACGCAGCGGGCACGGCGGAGCGGCGCCAGGCGGAACGCCAGGCGCGCAAGGCGCGCGGCATGCGTTGGGACGAATTTCTCGCGAAGAAGGTCAAGCCGCAACCCCCGTCCGATATTCTCTATTTCGGCAGTTGGAACAGCTCGAAAGAAATTTTCGCCGGCCCCTACGGCAAGGGGCTGCCGGGACAATTGCCGCCGATCTACATGCCCGACCCCATAGTGGTGGAGAACCAGCGCCTGCAGGCGCGGATTGCCGAACTGGAAGCGCAGGCGAAAAGCCCTGTCTGATTCCCGGAGGAAAACGTCATGATGGAAATTGAAGCGCGCCTGCAACGAATGGAAGACATCGAGGCGCTGCGGCGCATGAAGCATGAAACCTATTGCGGGCTGATCGATCAGGGCGTCTGCACAGGCAAGCGCGAGTTGATCCGCCCTCTGCTCGATCGTTTCACTGAGGATATCGTCGCCGACTTCACCGGCGTCGGTGTTTTTCACGGCGCCAACGCGGCCAATTTTTTCATTGAAGCCGTGCCGAGCATGCTCAGCTGGTCGCAGCATCACGTCGGCAACGAAGTGATCGATGTCCAGGGCGACACGGCACACGCAACCTGGTCCCTATTTGTGCCGGCGGTTTCGACCGAACTCGGTCCCTTTGGCAAGAAAGGACCACTGATTCTGCTCGGCCGCTATCTCGAAGATTATGTCCGCCAGAACGGGATCTGGAAATGGCGCAAGATCCGCGCCGAATTTGATGTCTTCGCCACCGCGGACAGGTTGTGGTCGGAAGCTCTTTGGTCGGGGCAGTAATGCAATGACCGATGACCCCGGGGGTTCCCGGAGGTCGCCGGAAATATCAAAGCGTCATGCCGCCGCCGCAGACCAGGGTTTGCCCGCTGATGTAATCCGATTCCGGAGTGCACAGCAGATACACGGCCCCCGCGGCTTCGTCCGGTGTGCCGGCACGGCCGAGCGGGATCGAATGCTCGAAAACCTTGATCAGATCCGGGTTCAGGCCAACCTTGATGGCCCGATCTTCAATTTTGATCGTGGCGTCGCCCGCTGCCGAGGCTTCGGTGAGCCGGGTCATGATGAAGCCGAAGGCGACGCAGTTCACATTCACCTTGAGGCGACCCCATTCCTTCGCCAGAGTCATGGTCAGACCGACGATGCCGGCCTTGGCCGAAGCGTAATTGACCTGCCCGATATTGCCGCCAAGGCCGGCCACCGAGGAAACATTCACGACCTTGCGAAACACCGGGCGACCGGCCGCGGCTTCGGCTTTGTTGTATGCACGGATCACCGGATGGGCGGCGCGCAGGATGCGGAATGGCGCCGTCAGGTGCACGTCCATGATCGCCGCCCACTGGTCGTCGCTCATTTTCTGGATGACGTTGTCCCAGGTGTAGCCGGCATTGTTGATGATGATGTCGAGGCCATGGTAGGTATCCGTGGCGGCCTTGATGAAGCGCTCGGCGAAATCCGGCGCCGTCACGCTGCCGGCGCAAACAATCGCCTCGCCGCCCGCCTTGCGGATCAGTTCGGCCACTTCCTGCGCCGGATCGGCATCGAGATCGTTGACCACCACGCGCGCACCTTCGCTCGCCAACTTCAAGGCGATGGCGCAGCCTATGCCACGGCCGGAGCCGGATACCAGAGCAACCTTGCCTTCGAGTTTTGCCATGTGCTGCCCTTTCGTGAACCTATTAGAAAACGATTAGGGCTTCGCCCGTGATCTTCACTTCGCCGCTTTGATTGACGGCCTGAATTTCAAACTTGCCGAGGCGCTCGCCGTCGTGATCGATTTGCTCAACGATTTTTCCCGAGCAGGTAAGCACATCGCCCAGATGGGTGATGCCGGCAAAGCGGGCGCTGAAGCCGCGCAGGCGCTGCGGCGGCACCCAGGAAGTCAGCAGCCGTCCGAGATAGGCCATCGGCAGCATGCCCTGGGCAAAGACGTCGTCCATGCCCGCCTTGCGCGCGAAGTCGATGTCGATATGGATCGGATTGTGATCGCCGGAAGCGCCTGCAAACAGCGCCAGGGTCGTGCGGTCGATCGGTGGCAGTTTGATCTCGGGCAATGGCTGGCCCGCTTTGATGGATTCAAGATCGATGCCCATTGCCTTGCGCTTCAGCGATTGCGCTGCACAATCACGCTGCGCAGATCGGCCACATGATTGCCGGCTTGATCGATGACGCGCGTCTCCTTGACGATGAAGTCGAGCGCGCCATTCTTCTTGTCATAAACATCGACAATGCGCGACTCGAACGTCAGGATATCGCCGGCGCAGGCCTGCCGATGATAGGTGAAGGATTGTTCACCGTGCAGCACCTTGGGCAGTTCCATTCCCACTTCAGCGAACCATGCCAGAGGATCCGGTCGGTCTATTTCCATGGCGAACAGAAAGGTCGGCGGCAGCGGCAGCGACCGGTAACCGGCCGCCTGTGCCGCGCCTTCATCCACGAAGATCGGGTCGGTTTCGCCGATGGCCTTGGCAAAGAAGCGCAAGCGGCCCTTCTCGACTTCCACCGCATACGGTGGGAAGGTTTTGCCGATCAGGGTCTTGGCTATCATTGCGGCGCCGGTCTCACCTTGCTTACATCTTGCGGTAGAGCGTCACCACGCAAGCACCGCCCAGACCCAGGTTGTGCTGCAGGGCGATTTTGGCGTTGGCCACTTGCCGCTGCTCGGCTGTGCCGCGCAACTGGTGGGTCAGCTCGTAGCATTGGGCGAGACCGGTGGCACCGAGCGGGTGCCCTTTGGAAAGCAGACCGCCGGACGGGTTGGTGACGACCTTGCCGCCGTAGGTATTGTCGCCATCATTGACGAATTTCTCAGCACCGCCTTCGGGGCAAAGACCCAGGGCTTCGTAGGTGATGAGTTCATTCTGGGCGAAGCAGTCGTGCAGTTCGACCACATCCAAATCCTTGGGCCCGATTCCGGCCTGACGATAGACTTGCTGGGCGGCCTCCTTGGCCATGTCGTAGCCGACGACGCGGATCATGTCGTGGGACTCGAAGGTGCTGGGATAATCGGTGGTCATGGATTGCGCATCAATGTAGACATCGTGGCGCAGGCCATGCTTCTTGGCAAAATCTTCCGACATCAGCACCGCGGCTGCGGCACCGCAAGTCGGCGGGCAGGCCATCAAACGCGTCATGACGCCGGGCCACAAGGTCGGTGCATCCATGACTTCCTGGGTCGTGACGACTTTCTTGAACAGCGCCAGGGGATTTTTCTCTGCATGGCGGCTCGCCTTGGCGCGAATCTTCGCGAAGGTTTCCAGCTTGGTGCCGTATTTCTTCATGTGAGCGATTCCGGCACCGCCAAAATAGCGCAATGCCAAAGGTATCTCGGTCATGCCAACCAGCGCGTCGGTTTCGCGGTCAAAATCATCAAAAGGTGTCGGCCTGTCCTTGAACATCGCACCGAGCGCACCAGGATTCATCTGCTCGAAGCCCAGCGCCAGCACACAGTCCGCGGCGCCGCTAGCGATGGCCTGGCGCGCGAGAAACAGCGCCGTCGAACCGGTCGAACAATTGTTATTGACATTCACCACGGGAATGCCGGTCATGCCGATCTGGTAGAGCGCCTTCTGCCCCGATGTCGAATCGCCATAAACATAGCCGACGAAGGCCTGTTGGACCTCCTCGTACTTGATCCCGGCGTCGGCCAGGGCCAGGCGGCCAGCGGCGGCGCCCATCTCGTGATAAGGGGCGCTGGCGCCCGGCTTGGCGAACGGGATCATCCCGACACCGGATACAAATGCTTTACGCATCATTGGCTCGCTCCATTCGATGG
>Ga0172380_10005032_pt1 | contig 16419 bp, 12 predicted proteins | sample Leawe162metaG_FD_119747 | JGI IMG/M metagenome (GOLD analysis project Ga0172380, IMG submission 119747) | Leachate microbial communities from a municipal landfill in Southern Ontario, Canada - Leachate well 162 metaG | ecosystem: Engineered > Solid waste > Landfill > Unclassified | place...
AGGTCGCTACCTAACGCAGTGAGATTGATAGCCTCCTCCAAAGGCAGTGCTCTGTTGAATAACAGCATATAATTTATTTCCCCATCAATACCAGTAGTTGGCGCTGTTGAACCCCATCCTCCAAATCTGTGTGTGGTGTTTCTAACGTCAGGAATCGCGTTAGGGATTTCAGCCAAGCCTATAGTTCCTTTAACGCAAGCAATACCGTCAACATACACTTTGATCCGGTCTTCAACAGCTTGTGTCACATCTATTGACACAACCAAGTTAAACCACTCGTCTGGGCCTCCATGTCCAGCAGGCTTTATAAAATCAACAGTGGATGCCGCATTGCCGTTGCACAGCCTAATTTGAAAAGTGTCGTTATTGTGGTAATGGACTACAATTTTAGCTGTGCCCGAAAGGACTTTCCCCCAAATACTAGATTGTCCTGTAAAACTCGCTGTTTTCATTCTGCCAGCAACTGAAAATTTACCACCGGTTATTATGTCACCGATATTTTTACTGAAAACAATATTAGTGGATATTTTGTTAAATTTGTAACTACCCAAATCCTCACGCCAACCGTAAGTTTCAGGCATAGATTCCAATGTAGCTGTTATTATTGTATCAGGAGCTGCAGGCCCTCTTACTGGTATTATAGTACCCGTATTTTTACTGGCTGTACCTTGAGGCTGGCGGAAAAGGCCAGTAATAAGACCAGTAGTATCAAAGGCACCAGCAACGACATAATCAAATGCAGCCAACCCGCTATCGACTGTACCACTATTGGTAATCCCCCATTCTCGCAACCGATATAGTCCAGGAGACCATGTAGCTGTAGTAAATGTGTGTAAAGAACCACCCCTCAGCATTGGTGAAATTGCAACTGTATCCCAGCCTGTAGCAGTAGAATCGTATAGGATTATTTTCATTGAGTCTGCCAATAACGAGATTGAATCGGTGATTACTCCTGCATTTCTCACTTTGTTTTCAATACAGGAGTCTGGAGCGTATAGTAGATAGTTTGTAAATTTCCCAGCATAGCCAAGAACACCGGCATCAGTTAAACTATCACAATATTTTAGCAACGAATCAAGTTTTCCAGTATCTATCACTGTCGAAACGCCAACTGAAGTTGTTACACCGTTAATCACTATTATATTTACCAAATTTAATGCAGCTGCCGAATCAACGCACATTTTCAAGGTATCAAGAGGACTATTGTAATATGTATACATGCCCATATTATACCTGTTGTCATATGCCGGCAGCATAGCATATGACACGTGCGGGACGTCTTTATACGCATTTATTCCAGATCCGCGTCCCCATTCAAAACCATTCGCATTACATATACTGTCAACTTTTCTGTCGTGGGCAGCTTGGCTGAACGCCATTATTGTATTGCCTCGAAAACCGTTATTGATATGATAGTTTTTAGCCATTGTTACCTGGGTGTCAACACCTAAAACTGTTAGAGCAGTGAGGTTGGTACTGCTCCACGGATACACAACAATGTCGTGACCTTCATTCTGTAGCATTTGCAATTTAGATGAGTCAGTTGTATATACAGTCTCTCCGGGTTTAGCTGACATTGTAAATTTCATACCGTACCTATCAAATAATTGTTTGCCCAGCGCAACTGTAGAGTCGTTGCTTGTGTCAAACCACAAAATGACTCCACCCTTCGTAATTGGGCTACTACCAGCCTTTAATTGGTCTATGGTTATATTCCTCACAAGGATGTTCCTGGCAAGTAAGTACACCGAAATGTAGGTGATGTTTGTCCACGCTGGAGATCCAGTAGCTGCCAGTGCGTTCTTGTACATATTGACTTTATACCAGCCATCGCCAAAAGCGTTAATATCGTTCGTAATTATTGTTCTCGAATAGTGGTTACCCGTTGAAGTACCGAAAACTACCCAGAGGTTACCTGCGTTTGCACTATCTACTTGATATTTTTGGTAATCATCGATGTGAAATGTAAGGGTAAAAAAATCATACTTTGATAAATCTGTTGCTGGGATTGTTTTCCTTATAGCTGTATTTGTGGAACCGCTACAATACGAACGTATTGACTGTGTACCATTTCTCACATTGACAAGATCGTTTACCGCAGAATCGCCGCTAGTCACAGCCCACTCTGTTCCAACGCCTCCATCAAAATTTGACAACACAGTATCATTTAATGGTGTAGGATATTTCTCAACCCAGTGCGATCGGCCAACCGAAAAAGAAAGTGTTGCAAACGCTAATATCAGTATATAACTTTTCATTCTTGCCCCCACGTATCGTCATACTCAGTCCACCTCTTCATGTCACCTGTTAACCATGCACCGGCCACTGTTACAACTGCTCCGATTGCAGTCAGCACTACCCCAAGACCCATCACGATTAATCCCGGTATTGCCAATAGTATTTTCATATCGCACCTGCCAATACAATGCAGCATAGTCCACAAACCGCTGCGATGAAAAATAAGATTGCTCCAATTATTTTTATTTTATACATGTTACCCCCAGCAGGACCTCCTGCGTGTTTATTTTCTTTCATCTTTCATATACTTTTCTAATTTGTACCGAACTCGTTTTCTTGCCTTTTCAACTACGTCTCGAATTTCTTTTGCCTTATCTTCTTCAGGAAGAGACTTGTAATAAGACCCTTCTATGAGAGATTCTACCATCGTTCGTGCCATCTGTCCTGCAATTTGTTGGTAGATGTTAATCTTCTTCGTCTTCCTGAAACAAGGTCGATCTGACTGTTTGTCTAACTGGTTTCGAATAGGCTTTTCCTGCTGCATCAGCAACGCCAGAAACAACTTTACCAGCCTTACTGTTTACAAATTTTTCAACTGTGTTTAAGGCTGAGTACATTGCTACAGCGCCAGATGGAGATTGCAGTAATGCACCGGTAGCGCCACCAATTGGAGTTCCTATCGCTGCCCCCACAGGTCCCCCTATCAATCCTCCAATTGCTCCGCCTGTTGAACTTCCAGCAAGCCAGCCACGCACTGAAGCACCTGTGGTTATACCTGTCAATTTTGGTAGTTCCCCTTTTTTTGTCATACCAAGCTGCTTTCCAGTATATACATCTTTAGCTAACAAACTTGGTCGACCTTTACCTTTTACACCCAAAATAGATTCAAGGAATTCAAGCTCTTTAAGAGCGGCACGGTTATCTTTAGAGCTAATATTTTCAAGTTTTTTTGTTGCAAGAACTGGATCGGTGTTTTTACCAGCAACTCGTTGTCCTATGTCGCTAACATTTGTACCACCATATTTTGACCTAAAAGATTCAATTGCATTTTGAACGTGCCTGTTTGTTTTTTTATCAAACATAACGTTCCTAAATTCATCGGCTTTGTTCCAATTTTTTACAAAAGCTCTTACATTTAACCTTCCCGTTTCGTCGAGAGAAGATCGGATCATATTATCAAAATAGCCTTTTTGAATTTCTTCCCAAACTGGCTTTATTAAATCGTCGTTAGAAGCAAGCTTTTTCAGTGTTTTAATATCGTCAATACCTGTCTTTTGAATGCGAGATATAAAATCCTCTACATTTGCTTTTCCAATCCCTACACCATCTTGAACATTAGAAAGAGTCTTCATTGCCTCAGATTCTGCCTTGTTTGCACTTTTCCATAAATCTGAAAGGTTCGTCGATAGGCCCTTACTTTTCCCATGGCTTTCAAGCTGTTTCGCAATAACTTCATTAAGATCACCATAAACTCTTTTCATCAAAATGTCATCATCAGATGAAGATGAAAATAAGGGCCCGTTATTTTCTCCACCAAAATTAATTTTGTTTTGAAACTGCCTTCTTGTGTTAAGAAGTTCAGCTGTATTGGTAGCTTTTGCAGCCATTTCTTTTACAGAAAGAACCTCGTCAACAGCCTTTTTTGAAACCGCCTTGTTTCCAATAGCTTCCTTGGTTCCCATATATCCTTTTTGTGGATTGTAACCAATCTCGTAAAGAAGGTTGTCGATTTTTTCTTCTGCAGCATTAATGCTGTTATAAGGAAAATCAATGGATGGCTTAGAATCTACCTTCCGTGTAGCTGCTCCACTCTTTGATAGGATTTCATCCTGTTGTTCTCCAAACCTCTGCCCCGTGGCCTTTTTTGCATTGGTTGCAGCATCAGAAATACTTCTTCCTGAATCATAAGCTCTCGTCTGGTCAAAATCGAATTGAGTTGCTCCTGGGCGAGCATTCATTACACTACCTTCGATTTCGTCACTTGCTTTTGTTTTTACCTTAGTAATCATATCTACAACATCGTCACCAAGAGCACCAAGATTACCATCAGTGTCGATCATAGCCTTTGCAATGGCTTTCAATTCTGCAGGATTAGAAGCCCTTTCAAGCGCCTCTTCTGGAATTTGTGTAAACTTACTTACAATTGTTTTGGCAGTCTGCGTACCTTTCCAAAGCTTCGATATTGCCTTTCCACCAACATGCATCCCCCCACCCATAACACCGCTAAGACCAGTTTCAAACGCCGCCTCCCCTAAATTTACTTTTCCAGTTTCACCAAACCTTTCGGCCTGATGAACAGCTGCAGATGTGGCACCTTCGGCAAGCCCAAACAATGCCGCCTTACCTGCATTCGCTACAAGGGATTTACCTGCACCCAAAGCAGGGCCACCAACAGCCAGAGAAGGAATAAGCGCTGGATCTTCAACAACATCCTCTATAAATCCTGAGACTCCACCCATGTCGCTTTTTCTTTTTGCAAGATCTTCCTGATACATTTCAGAAGCTTGTTGATTTGAAGCTCCTCCAGCCTTGGCACCTGCAAAAGTAGCCGCAGAAGTAACAGCGCGAGCAGGAAGAGAGAACACATCACCGATTGCAGATCCTACCTGTTGCAGATACGGTTTATCTTCCATCTGTGCTTCAAATGTTTTCGGGAATGCAGAGGCGAACAATCCACCGGCCTGCTTCTGCTCACCGGAAACAGCACTTTGAGCCGGTTCAGGTGCGGGTGAAGCAGCTGCTTCCTCAAAAGTCACATCATTATATTCCGGGAATTTGGCCACCATTTTTTGAGCAAGTTCCTGATCATCCATATCATTGTAATCTGGATACTTTGCTTTTATCTTCTGTGCAAACTCTTTATAATTCATATTATCTGATTCCTAACGGATCACTAAGAGTTTTACTTCCAGCACCACCGGCCCCGGTTCCTTGCTCTGTTTTGGCAATAAACGTATTGTATCCGTTCTCACCCATTGCGCTTTTGTAAAAATATTCTACATCTCCATCAAAAGTTTCAGTCAAGGCATCCAATACCGCAGTATTAAATTTGCCTGTTTTACCGATACTTGGAAACATTGCACCATACTCTTTTGATTCTGGTACACTAAACGCAACGCCAGACATAGAACGTCTATATGTTTGTAATGCTGAAGCTATTTTTGTGGCTATTTTCCTAAGCTCTGGATCGTTAACAGTCCCAACTTTTTTTGCTACATCTTCAACGGCTCCTGAAAAAACGTTTGTTCTCCCACCAAGTTTTTCATAATTTGCAAGATCGTTCCTAATCTCACTTAAAAATTCAACTGTTCTTTCTTTGCCAAAAATCTGTTGCGAAGCTGCTTCGCCAACTGAATTTCTTGCCGATCTTTTAAGAAAGGACTGAATGCCTTTGGTGTCGTTTTTTGCCAACAAATCATCAAAGCTATCATATGCAGCATCTACAGCTTTACCTTGCTTACCCGCATATAGTTGTTGCATAGCAGAACGTGCAGCACCTACAAAACTTTCGGATTGTTGTGAGTGTCGTATCTCATCTCGCATATCATTAATGGTCTTACCTGCTTTCAAACCAGCTACAACAGTGGGATATATGTTTGTGGCTCCCCTTACGCCACCAATTTCTCTGGCTAAACTATACGCAGCGAGGTTTTCTATTTCAGTTAAACCACTGTCATCCACACCTCTGCCCCGTGCTCCTGCATAAATATTTGCAACATCGAGGGAGGTTTGATTATTACCAGTTGCTATTTTTTCACTGCTTTTAACGGATTCTGTATTTCGAGTACTTTCACCACTCTGTTTAAGCTCTTCCAAGTCTAATAATTGTTGACGTTTAATTCTCTCTACCGTTAAACCCCTTATATCTTTAGACAGTTTTACCCAATCACGTTTAATAAGGTATTCCCTTACAGGGAGTTCGTACTCTGCCTCACTTAACCCCGTCCTTTTAATGAATTGCTGCATCTCATTTGGGAGCCGTGTAATAAAGCTATTTTGCGGCTGTTCCTGAGTCGGAGGAGTCATTGCAGGCTGACCACCATTAAGCGCAGAAAGAACAGTGTTTCCGGCTGGAGGAGTAGCCTGTTCTGGGGGAGGTGAATAACTACTACCACCCGACGAGTTGTTGTTCCACCCAGAAAAGAATCTTTCAAGCTCTGCAGTATCATCACCTTCTGTCGATGGTAGCCCTTGCTCACCAAAAACAGGCCCGCTCGACATACCGCTTAATGTATTAGCAGGAGCCTGCTGCGTTGATGGAGGAGGAACACCCATATTCTGTCGATTCCCAATACCGAACTGCGCATCAGTATTTTTATTAATGAGATCATCGCCCATATTTTTAATGTATGCCTGAACATTGGGGTCATCAAAAACCTGGTTCTTTGCAGCGAGAGCCATAGCACCCTCAAGGGAGTAATTACCCGAAGTGGATAATTGTTCCAGCTTTGCCATAACTTCTTGAGCCTTGGCGGTTTTGTCACCAGCACTTTTCTTCTCTTCATCTTTTTGCTTTAAAAGTAAGGCATCAGAAATTGATAACCCTTCGTATATTTTTCCATCGTAAGATTTATAATCAAATAGTCCAGCCATAATACAACCGATCCTTTAAGTTTAACAAATGTTAACATTTGTTATTGTTTTGCATCTAAAAAAGCTTAAAAATCAAGCTATTTTAGAAGGTGGTATCTCACAAAGAGCACGGAGATATATTCCCTATCTGTATTTAAAACTATTTCTAAGCTTAGTCATTCGATCAATACCGGTCTGGTTTAGACTCCACTGCTGCTGTAGTAGCTTATTTTGCAATTTCAAACCTTCCTTAACATCACTATCATCAGGAGTGTTTTCTCTTTCATTTTTCTTGTGAACAGCAGTACCTATTGCACCGGTAGCAGCACCGGCCACTCCTCCTATCAAAGTTCCCCATCCAGCATTTACTTCTGTTCCCAAAGCAGCACCGCTTGCGGCTCCACCAAGAATTCCCTTAGTGTAGCTGTAGTCGGGCGCACTGCTCGACATACTTGCCAACGTGTTGGTAGTAGCAGTCATTCTATCCCGAAGCTCTTTCTGTTTTGCTAATCTTGACCATCTTATGTCACCTGGCAAGAAATCATCGTCATCATCATCATAATTACTCATTTGTTACCACTTTTCTTGAATTATTTTCTTATCGCCAGTAGCAAGATCTTCAACAGTGAATTGATCAGCCTTGTTCTTTGCTCCTGTCACATCACTGACAACCAAATACACCCTACCATCCATTTTAATTACACTGCCTTTACTTGGAGCATTGGTAATATTAACGCGCTGAGCTTTCGAGTTGTAACTAGTCTGCATTTTATAATTTCTTACGGCATTTAACAGTGCCTGATAATTGTCATACGAAGTGCTCTTTGGGTCATCTCCATTCCTGAAATTTGAAGACTGTATCTCCCCATTTTCAAGTTGAATAGCAAGATCGTACCCTTTTTGAGATGCCTCAAAATTAGCAGGTGGAAAACCCTCTTCGGTTACAGGTTTGCCGGTCTTGGAATCAACAATCGGCTTTCCATCCTTATCTGTAACAACATAGGTAACGCCAGCATCTAAGGCCATAGCTTGTAAAATATCGTGAGCCTGATCTTCATCAAGCGACTCAAGATAATTCATTGTGGTTTGATATTTAATACCCTTAAGTGCTAATTCATTTTGAAGAGACTGAAGATTGCCTTGAAATATATTATTCTCAATTCTGTCTTGAGTCTCAATCATATTCCTTGCAGTATTTATATCTATCATTTTTGGTGTGCCGTCAGCGTTATACAACAAATTTCCCGTTTTCGGATCAATCATCTGTGTTTTAGTAAGAGCTTCCTCAAGAGCTAATTGCTGAGCAGCAAGCGTTTGTTTGCCATCAAACATCCCTGTAAGCTCTGACTCTGCCATTTTGAGTTGACTCATTAATTGAACTCTTTGAGCCGACTCGACAATATTTCCACCTTCGTCTGTCCATTGTCCTGCAGCAAGTTCTTTCTGTAATTGAGCATTGTAGGTGTTTTGTGTTTTCTGCCACGATTCAGAAGCTGCTCTTTCTGCCGATACAAACAACCTATTTGCAAGATCTTTATCAACCATAACAGGCTTACCTCTTACGTCAACTACAGGCTTACCATTCTCATCAAGCATTTGCGTTTTTGACATTTCGCGTTCAAAGTCTTGTGCAGATGAAAATTGCGTAGCTTGTTGAGCAAGTTGCTTTAATTGCACTGATTGAATTGTATTACCGTATTTATCACGCCACTCTCCAGATTCCAATTCTTTAGTAAGAGCAGATTGAAGATTAAACATTGAGATCTGCTGCGTATGTTCAGCAGTTTGTCTTGCTGATTCTTCTGTCCACCCCGCACGGGTAAGAGTGTCAACTTGTGCCTGCTTCCACCTTTCGGTGTCATCCTGCATGGTAGCAATTTCTTTTGCATTTGTAAGAGCTTTTTCGTTTTGAGTAGCATTCCATATGCGACTTGCTTCAGCATCATCAAGTCCGGCCTGTGTAGCCCATCTATCAAAAGACAGACGATCCGCAAATTGGGAGCCTTCTTGTGCAAGTTGCTGTTCACGAAGGTCGAGATCCTTTGTACGGAATTTATCTTCAAGGGAATAGTTAAGATCAAATTCGCGCTTCGATTCTTCAAACTTCGCCTGATCCATACCAAGACTTTCAAGAAACTGCTTATCTTCCTGTGAAAGAGAGGCATAATCAAAGTTAAGTTTCTGAGAAAACTGGTAAGCAGCTTCAGCCGTGCTAATACCAAATTGATCTGCAGCCTGTTGAAGTTCTGCATAACCGAGTCCGAGTTGCTGAGTAACAATTCTTTCGTTTGAAGCAAGCTTTTGGTATTCAAGACCGAGGTTGGTTGTGTATTCAGATTTTGCCTGGTTAAACTTTGCTTCATCTAAACCATAATTCATCAGAAATTGTTTCTGGCCTTCTGATAACTGGTCATAGTTCAATTTCATCGTTTCGGCAAACTGAGCCTTATCAGTATCGTTGGTAATATTAAACTGTCGAGCCGACTCGTTTAGCTGGTTGCCGGACAACCTTTCATTAGAAGCGATATTTGCATAGCCAAGCTCCTTTGTGGTGTTAGCCTGTTGCTGTTCGATATCTACTTGCCTTTCTGCAAGCGCGTTCGAACCAACCACTTTTTCACCAGTAGAAGGATCTATATAACCATAAGAAGTGTCAGTTGCCATACCCTGATTAATATCAGCTCGTCTCACATCCTCATTCATACCAGCAAGAGTGTTTGTGGCATTTAGGCCACGCTCTTTCATCTCCTGTTCGCCCTGCATGGCACTCAGTGCAGTATCTCCAGCCATTTGAGCGATCCCCGCCTCTGTAGCGTTCTTGTTTGCAATGGCGGTGCCTTGCCCTGCCCTACCAACGTTCGCCTGTTGAGCATTAGCCCTAAACTGCTGTGCTGATTTATTCATGCCCTGAAACTCAGAAGTTTTGTAAGCGGAATAAGAATCTCCACTCATCATTCCTGCCAATGTGTTCTGATAAGAATTTGCAAGGTTTTCCGGAAGAGAACTTAATGCGCTTCTTTGCTGAACCTGTCCACCAATATAGCTTTGAGGCAGCACGGTTCCACTTGAAGTTCCAGAACTCACACCTGCCTGATCTCCACTACCACCTGGATTATATTCATAGGGATTTGACATATTCGCCAACGTGTTACCCTCAGTAGTTGGGGCGGCATAAGTTTTTTTCTTTTGAATAGTAGGATATGAGAGAGCCATTAAGACCAATCCTTTAGTTTGTAAGGTTCCAGAAATAAAGAGTTATCAAACCCGCCGTTGCACCATCATCAGTACCGTAAATAGTATGAATGGATGGCAACAAAAAACTATGCATATACGATGCTAAAACGATGGTCCTTTTCATAGTCGGCTCCGTTTCTGTTGTATAGATGATTGTCATATCATCCGCAGTTTCGTTCTTCACCGAAATACACATTAGTCCGGGGAATTTGGTCTTTATAACAGTCGTATCATCAGCGATCGTATCATTCCTGGTATCCCAATAACCGGAAGCCATTGCACTATAATCGCTTTCAGCCTTTTTATTCTTCAGGTTACCAACCGAAGAACCACCGGCAAAAACAGGCACTGCAACAGCTGCAATCAATAAAATCATTTTAATCATTATACCAACCTCGTCGTTATGGTTTGCTTAAAGATATTGTATCAACATTCGAGTTTATTTTCAAGTGTCCACCTGAAAGGGTAATTTTCCCGCGACCTTCAATGGTGACACTATTTAAAAAAGAAAGCCTCTTTTCAGTTGAAGTTTTCCACTTTTCCAGATCACCTATTTTATCCATGATCTTTTTTAACTGCTCTTCAGATATGTAAGGCATTCAAACTACCTCTTGAGAGTTATTACAACCAAAGCTATACTACTCAGTGCGCTCACCAACGTGCTGATGGCAATGAGGTAAAACCAGTTTAAACGAACAAATAGCGTTTTGATATTATCTTTTATCTCCTTCAGGTCTTCTTTTATTTCAACTCGAAAGATGTCGCAGACTTCCTTTCTTACAAAGAAATCATCGGTTATCATCACTACCAACCCTTCTGACGTTCTCCAAACGTCCCGTAAAATTCAGACTGGAATTCCTCAAGCGGTTGCACATTCATATCAACCCCGGAAATGCTAAACTCTCCATTTTCGGGAACTGTTTTATCGATAAGTATGGAAAAACATCTTCCGTATGCACCCTCTTTAATGATGCCTTGAATCATAGTTCTGATGTTATTATACCCTGCAGATTCAAGATATGTATCAACCTCTTCACTGTAAGTCATCGTTGCATTGAAGCGATTCTTATCACAATATGCGGTAACAGACAAACCATCCTCGTCGGTCATCTCACAATGTATTATCACATCACTCAGTTCACCCATGATGGAACAATCCTGATTGAGACCGCGAAGTCTGTTTCGAGATCTTTGATGGTATAGAAAATCTACACCGCTAATCGCATCTCTGAAAACACCCTGCTTTAAAAAGTGTGATAACCGATAAGTGTTTGATTTGCTCGAAAGAGAGTATGCGACGTGATCATTTTTAACAATTAAAGCAGAAGGGTCAAGATCGGCTGAAATAGTATCTATAAAAGAGCCGCTTATTTCATCATCAGGATCAACATAATACCCGTAAATTGTCGGGATAGATTGCTCCGGGGAGAATATTCTCCATGCATTTTTATACCAGACAGAAAAAACCTTTTCTTTCCACGAAGCAGATCTTTCGTTATTCGTTGCAAGATCGATGTGCAAGTATCCGTCAGGCCAAAGCTCTTTCAGTTTAAACCTACTCAACAGTGAAACACTTCCACCAGCCTGAAGCACTGCAGGACCACTATTAGAGAGGAAGAGGATTCCCTTGCCGAATTGTGGGTGGTCAACATAATTTATCGTGTTCGGGAAATCACACCCAACGCTTTCAGAAACGGGCCTTGGGATGTTACCAGGATTTGCACCATCAAGAATGTGAATCTTTCTGTTTTTGAAGGTGTAGAGATCGCCATCAAACAAAACAGAGCCGGTATCATCCTGACCATCCTCCGGATCACAAACAATTCTTTGGGTGCTTCCATTAAAAAGAGATGCAAACTTCTGAGGATATTCAACATCCTGGGAAGCGCCAACAGAGAACAGCCAGAATCCTTTTCCGGTAGAAAGCCACATTCTTTCCTGATCCCAAGTGAGGAATTTTCCAGAAGGTGCAACCGTATAGCCATTAGTTTCTATTCCACGCGTTTCTGTCTGCTGTATCTGATCACTCAATTCATCCCGATAGTAATTATCACTATCGTAAGTTCGTGCAGTTAATGCAATATCAACCAAATACAAATACGTTAACCCGCCAGCAACAACAGAAGTGTCGCCGGCTATTGTGCGGAAAATTCTCAAATGAGTCGCACCTTGCTGGATAGCTGCAGACATATCAGGAAGGGGGATCATTGCCCGACCAAAATCGGTCGAACTGGCACATTGCACTATCTGCCTAACACTTACATCTTCCGGGCTTTCATCTATGCCGGCATTGTAATAACCAGTAGTTATCGAATCTCCATCAGCAGGAAGCAAGGCAAAATTAGCATCGGCATGAGAATCGCCTGCAGTATTTTCAACTACGGCATTTTCATCATCAGTAATTTCTGTGACAGTGTAATAATTGTAAGTTCCACCAATACGGATTCTATCGCCAACGATCAATTCAGTTTGGAATTCTGTCCCCGTTCCGACTAATGCAGTACCAGTAAGTGCAACAGTTCCACTTAACAGTTTTTCATTCACCCCGGTAATTACCCGACCGTCATAAGATTCCCACGGTTCATAGTTATACCCGGTCATCGATTCCAAAATTGATAGAGAGTCAACCCGACGAACAGTAGTGAATGCATATCCGTAAAACTTATTTTTGGTTAATCCGGTGAGTACCAAATTCCAAGTTGCACCATCTTCACTATACCAGATATCAGAAAGGTAATTTGTTCCATCGTAACCACAGAATACATACATTTTCCCGGCAAAGGAAAGCGTTGTATGTCCTGCCCTTTCCGTCCACGCTGCAGTAGAAGTAATATTCGACCAGGTAACGCCATCAGTAGAATTGTGTACGCTTTTCAGGTAATTTGATCCGTTATACCCGCCAACAACCCACATCTTATTATCGTGAGAAATTAAGCCGAAATTCTCTCTTGCACCGACACCGGCATCAGCAACAATGGAAGTCCAGGTATTACCATCAACAGAATTTATTACATCAGTTTTACCACTACCAAGTGCAACCCACAACTTATTATCAAATACCAGCGCCTCATGTGAATGTCTTGCACCGAACCCAGTTGCAGTTTCTTCCGTCCAAGTTGTTCCATCAAAAGACCAAACCTCATCACTTGCGCCTGAAACATCTTTTCCACCAAGGAGAAACATCTTATTGTTAAACACCGCAACAGCAAAGTCTTTACGAGCAGTCCAATCACAATTTGTTATATGTCGAAACCAGGCAGAACCATCATCCGTATACCAAAGGTCATTCATGAGGCCAGAATCAGATTCTCCACCCATCATCCACGTTCTATTCTGGAAATAACACATCCGATGGCCTTCGCGACCAACCCATTCAGCAGGCACAACCTCTTCTCCAATAAACGGATCACCGTTCTCATCCAGAAGATATTCAATCGGTTCAACTGTTTTAGTGTCCCATGTAGTCAAATTGTAGGTTGATAACGAATCAAGTTTTCTACCTGAAGCGCCGATACCCATAGCCAAATTGATATTACCACCCGCTATTACAGCACTTGCTCCGGATCTACCATCAAGACGAACCTCTCCCCCGGTATCCACACAATTAATAAAGTCGATTTTTGGAGTGCAATTGATACCCCAAGAGCGAACAGCCCAAGAGCTTGTTTTGGTATCCCAATAGATTATCACGTTTCCAGTAATGAATTGATTTGTGTAGTTTTCAGTAATCGAATGACTAAAAGCGCAGTAAACAGAGCTGTATAGCAACCTCATACTACAAACAGTATCAACGGATGAAAACTTTGCAGTCATTAATGCCGCTCTGGTTCCATCAGAAACCTTGATAGTTTCAATCACAAACGTATCAGTAGATATTATCTGCCTAACCCACGCAATAACGTAATCTTCACCATCAGGATTGCTTATTAAAACAGAATGAGGAGTATACCCTGTATTTTCACTACCACGACCAATCGCAGTCGCACTTACGAATAAATCAGTAATGGCATTCCGAGGTTTTAAGCGTTTTCCCGGAAGAGTGTTTTCAAGAAGTTGGCATTCCCCTTGATTTAAATCACGAGGGTCATCAACAGTATTCATACCGTAGATGTACCCACCATTTCCACTTTCTTCATTTTTATCGAGAATTGTATACATTGTATCCACTACATTGATTATATTAACTACAACAACTATAACGATTGGATAATATCATGTTTAAATCTATTCTTACCGCTCTCATTCTTTCTATGGACATTGAAACCGGATGGATTCCAGTATCTACATTCACCGAGTTTAAAGCACCTGCGTACTTTCTGTGTGGTAGAGGGGAGTCGTATTATGCATCTCTTAAACCGCGAGTAGAGTTTAAAGGATTCTACACAGAGTTTAAATACACTTATTACGCTTCCAAGTTTAAAAACAAAATTGAATTTGCTCCATACCGAGACGTTTTTCAAACGACAATGGGCTTCAATTATAGGTTTATAGGTATTGGTGTCAATCGTGATTGTACTCATGGTGTATACCCTATTTTATTTAACCCTTACGCCCTTACTGGTCAAGACGCATCTGTTACAAGAGTGTTTTTGAAAATTCATTTTTCTAATTAGTGACATATGTTATTGATCCTGAAACACTTTTCCCACCACTGCTTGCCCACCCACCCGTCCCAAAATCGCTAAATATATTGATTGTACTACTTGATTGTATTACTGCCTTGCATGGGCTTGTTAGATATGAACCGTTATTTTGACCCTCTGCAACACCAATATTATAATCTATACCAAAATACGGTACAGTGAATGAGCATGATGTGCCATTACTTGTACCAGTTATTTGAAAGCTTACGTATACTAATTTTCCTACTTTTTTAACATGGATAAATGAGTCATAACCTGCATCCCATCCAGTTATAGTTGACGATGCGCCATAGTCTGTATTTGGCCCAATATTACCAAAATCTACATCGTCACTTGTTCTAACATTCTGGTTCATTGCATATAGTTCATTTGCTCCATTTCCAGTGTTTAAAGTTGCCGCAGCAAGAGTGCTTGAAAAAGATCCAGTTGTACCAGAAACTGTTCCTCCAGATACATTTGTTGCGGTAGTTGCTGTAGTCGCCCTTACAGCACCACCAGTACAAGAGTCTGACCTTGTTGCTGTAGTAGCGGTAGAAGCGGTAGTCGCGGTAGCAGCGTTGCCAGTACAAGAACCAGAAGAACCGCTCACATTCCCGGTCACATTACCAGACAGAGGACCAACGAAGCCAGTAGCGGTGACTGTGCCGTTGACGTCTAGAGCTGTAGTGGGAGTAGTAGTCCCTATACCAACGTTACCACCATTAAAATGCGAAGAACCATTAGTGGTAAGGTAAACACTTCGTACACCATCAATTAAACCAAGGAATGAAGCATCGTTAGCATAACCCATATAACCACTGTAAGCGTTCCCACAAGAAAAATACAAGTTAGTATAGTCAGTTTTCAAAACAGGAAAATAATTATTTGGGTGGCCGGGTAGAGACTCTTGACTTTTAAATAATCCAATGTATGTGCCATTCGCAGCATCATTAAACGCATAGCAGCCTGATTTAGACGATACACTACCAGTAACATCTAACTCACCGCCAATTTTAACATCGCCCGCCAAGCTGTCAATATCGGCTACTGGGGAGTATAGCGTACCGGCAAATCTTCCTATTCCGGCGAAGTATGCTCCACCTGTAAAAGTTGTGGTGTCTCGAATTGTTTTTGCGCCTTTCAGTACTGGAATTGTGGCAGAGTCGGCCGTAATGATACGGCTATCTGTAGAGTCGTATATTGCATCTTGTCCTGTGACGATGCCTCTAAACGTAACGTTGCCATTAATAACCGGAATCACTGCAGAATCTGATGTAATAACACGATGATAGGTAGAATCATAAACAGCATCATGACCAATAATATCACCTCTAAACGTAACATTGCCCTTCAATACTGGGATTGTGGCAGAATCAGCCGTAGAATGCCTGGTATGAGAAGTATCCATGTTTGCACGGGTAATTCCTGCTGTAACAGCCTGAAATGTTCTCATCCACAAGGAATCAGCTTTTTTTCCCGACACCCAAGCCCAATTCTTAGGAGAATTATCAGACAGCATCCAGATCGTTGTATCTGCTATCTGAAAGCACAATTTCTGAGTGTCTTGTGCTGTTACAGTCAAAGCTACCCTTGCTGTAGAATGAGCAACTACCCACCGAAAAGGAGTGTAAATTTCTACACCTTTGGAATCCTGATGATACTTTGCGCCATTTACAGAAAAAACAATCATCAACAAAATAAAAATTTTCTTAATCATTTCCCATGCTCACTTTCTGTATCTCCATCAAGATCG
>Ga0172380_10005033_pt1 | contig 16411 bp, 20 predicted proteins | sample Leawe162metaG_FD_119747 | JGI IMG/M metagenome (GOLD analysis project Ga0172380, IMG submission 119747) | Leachate microbial communities from a municipal landfill in Southern Ontario, Canada - Leachate well 162 metaG | ecosystem: Engineered > Solid waste > Landfill > Unclassified | place...
AAGCTCACCGCGTTTCGCTCCGACGCCGCGTTTTCAACGCACGCCGCAAGAAGACGATGAAGGATTCCGTCCGCGAAACTGCCAAGCTCGTTCTCTCAAAAAAGGTCAAAGACGCCGGCGCAGCACTCTCCGCGAGCTATCAGGCGATCGATAAAGCGGCAAAGAATGGCACCATCAAAAAGAACACTGCCGCGCGCATGAAATCGCGCCTTTCAAAGCAGGTCAGCTCACTCTCCAAATAATCACAAACAAAAGACCCCGAAAGGGGCCTTTTGTCTTCCGGTACTCGTAAAAACCGTGAATGTGTAGTATTCTCTCAGTGTTTCTGTAGGCTCCCGTAAGCAGAGCTTTCGGAAGCGTCAGTCGGGAGAAATGAAAGCAACCGTTCATTTCATCCCTCGTTAGCTCCCGTCGTTCAACGGATAGGATGCATCCTTGCGGAGGATGTGATGTAGGTTCGATTCCTGCCGGGAGCACAAAACAAACGAGAACAAGGCGTAGCCTTGGGCGATTCTTGTTTTGTAGCGACCGGCAGGAATCGAAAGCGAGCGCCAGGGACCCGTCAGCAGACGGGAATGCGCGAGCAGGGCCGAGAAACCTTTTGGAGCGACGGCGACAAAAGGTGTTCTTGGCCTAGCCCTGCCGGGAGCACAAAGAGATGTTGGTAACTGTGGTTTGCATAGGGGGAGAGGTGGTACAGTTTAGGCATGTTCAAGCGCTCACTCAGTCGCGGCCTGCCTGCGCAGTCAGGTACCTCCATCCTTGCCGCGCTCGTATTTGTGGGCATCCTCGGCGCGATCGGCTTTGCCGTACAAACACTGAACCCCCAAAACAGCGTCGCGACCATACGCGTTTCGAATACCTCTCAAACGGGCGCGGCTGCTGCTGCGAAGGCATCCTTGGACGGTGACGCTCGTTGTAAAGCACCGATAGAGCTCCAGAAAGACAAAAGTTCAAAGACCACCGCAGTCGATACGAACCAGGCCGTGACGAATAACTGTGTAAAAGGTTGCATCTACAAGGTATATGAAAAAGATTCTACAGAGATAAAAAGTCAGGATACGTGTGCGAACCTTACCGGCGAAGCGAAAAAAACCTGCCAGACCACAAAGCCATGCCAAGTCCAGACGTGCGACACGACGTGTGTGCTCGTCGGGGGAGGGAGCGAAGCCGCCGCGAACAAGTTTCTCAGCGCGAAAGCGGGGGTGCCAGAAAACCTCATGTTAAAAGACGATCCGACCGTGAAGGCGCTGATAGATCTTTCGAAGTCGGATCCGGCAGCAGCGCAAATACAGGCGTCACAGCTGTCACCATACCTACAAGGGGCGTTCAATAGCGCCAAAGCCGATGAGATCGCAAAGTTGGATAGTGAGGCGCAGTATACTCTCGACTCGTTGAAGAATCTTTCGGAAAGTGATCCTGAGACAGCCAAGATAAAGGCTGATGCGGAATTGTTGAAACAACAAAGTGCAAACCTCGCGAATGTTCAGACGCTTATTCCCGTAGACGAAACGAACACCGCAACCATCGCAAAGTATGAGAACGGGGTTTGGAGGGCGAATCCTGAGACCGAGGCAGAACGTGATTATTTAACATCCCAAGGATTCTCATGCGTCACGACCGGAGATGTGTATGCGTGTTCAAAATCGTCCGGGAACCCAAGCCCAGATATTCCGGACACGCCGGACACGCCAGACAACCGCTACAAGTCCTTGGATGATCCCAAAGCTACTCTCGATTGTTATGACAATAAAAACACCTGTTATCCCGCCGGTCCAAAAGATGAAGCATTATTGAGGTCCAATGATTACACCTGCAAGAATAATACTGCGGGTGACATGGAATGCATCAAAAAAAGCGCAAGTCCGACATGTTCATTTGCCGGAGCCCCTGGATGTGGTGGTGGCGGTGGCGGCGGTGGAGGTGGGGGAGGCGGATCTGGAAGCGGCTCTGGCAACGGATCCGGTAGTGGCAGCAACAGCGGACTTGATGGTCTTATGAAATCGATTCTTGGTGGGCTCGCAAAGGGGCTTATGGCCAATTCAAATGCGGCACCCGCGCAGTCATGCTCATCGGATCCGAATGCGTATCAGCAGCAACAACAACAATACAACCAGCAGCTTCAGCAATACCAGTATCAGCTGCAGCAGTACAACTATCAGCAGCAGATGAGCCAGTATAACGGCATGCCCGCTCCTCTGCCGCCGATAGCGCCGACGCCGTGTCAGCAGAACTCTTCGCAAAATACATGTGCCGCACCTCCTGCGCAGCCGTCGCCTGCGGGATGCCCGAACGGCACGTGGAGACCGATAACGACCCAACAATCGAATGGCGCGAACTGTACGACGAGTTGGCAGTGTGTACCGGGAGGAGGCGGTGCGATTCCGACCGCAGAACTTTCGTGCAACCCGAATGTCGCTGATGTCGGGATGTCGGTCGCCATTGCATATTCGTGTACGAACGCGACGGGAAGCGCCGGGTCTGGCTTCGACACGGATGGGGCAACATCCGGCGCGACGACGACCGTCATCGCGAATCCCCCTGCCGGCACGAATACAGCGACGTTCGGGATCGTGTGCACGAATCAGAATCTCGTAGGACGCGCCGAATGCAAGGTGCAGATCGGCAGACCGTCGATCATCCTCGTTGCAAATCCTCGGATCGTTCAATCGGGTGCGTCGTCGACCATCGGCTGGATCACGAGCGGCATGAGATCATGCGTTGTATCGAGCCCCGATATGCCGGCGTTCACTGCCGAGAACGCGGACAACACGAGCGTGAACGGGATGGCCACGACGTCGCCGCTCACCAGCGGTGTTCGGATACGGTTGAATTGCACGACAGTGGGGGGTGGCGTGCGCGTAGCAACGACCACCGTGAGCGTCATAGGAACACCAGATCCAGTGGATACCGATGAGGGCTCGGTCACGGTGAGTTCCACCATCGACGGAAGCGACGAGGTAACGCACGGGACCAGCACGCGGATCACCTGGAGCGTGCGAAACATGTCTGCAGATGCGTCGGTCTCTTTGTGGCTCTTTGATAATCGTTTGGGGCAGACGACCGGACTTATCGCGCGCGATCTTGGCGCGAACGGCACTCACACATGGAGTATTCCTACGACCGGGTCCTCTTGTCCGGCTGATTCGGCAAACGTATGCGCTACAGATCTTGTTGCCGATCGTTCATACAGTATCGAAGCTGCTATCTACACACCTCGAAATGCGTACCTCGGCGGCTTGCCAAACCCAAGTCTCCCGCAGCCGACGTATCTCGATTTTGGTTTTACTGAGGATTTCCTCATGGTCGATTAGAGACCGAAGAATTCGAGTATCTTATGCGCAACAGGCTCTTTCATGGGCGTTTCCGTCGTGCGCTCTTTCAGAAATGCACGAACGAGGGAGGGGTCGATATGTTCAATGGGAATGATTATATTGGGAGCGAAAAGCTTGGTCGTGTCGATCAGAAGGAGCGGCCGATGAGGCGCGTGTTCCTCTTCCACCCAGAACGAGATGATCTCGTCGTAGCGGTGGAGGATGTCGTTCACCCGGATGCCGCGATCCGAAACTTCAAAGCGGGCGATGTCGGGCGGCGTGTTGGCAAGAAGGGCCAACGAGACCGCAGCAGCGATAATGACGAGCGCAAAGAGGAAATCGTGGAACAGAATGCTGGTGATCGCGACCGAAACGGCCACGATACCGAGCGCCCAGAACCAGTCGCTGCCGCGCTGCACGTGCTCATGTTCGTATGCGGTCCACCGAAGAACGGTTGAGTCAGCCATAACAAGTCTTTATGAGTGCATTGTAACACCAGGGAATGCCTCGCCCCCTTTTTGGATGCAAAAAGCCTTTCTCGCCGATGTGTTCCAAGCGCAGGAACATTCGTCAACCTTTCGGCATGAAAAAATTAGGGACTGACTTGGTTGCCGCAGCCTTCGCTGTAATTGGTGATCTTGTTGGTCTCGAGGCAGAAGCCGATCGTATAGGTGTTACCAATGGCATTCGAAACGTAGGTGTATTCGTACACCGGAGAACTCGGATCTTTCGGGGTGGCAGGAATGGTTTGCGCAGCGATGAGCGCGGTCATAATGGGGTCCGTGCCGGTAAGGGTCGTTGTCGAGGTCACGATGGGGTAGGTGCCACTCGTTGTGAGGTAGAGCGCGAGCGCCTTCTGGAGAGAGCCGACATCCTGAATTCGACGGGCGTCGCGCGCCTTAGATTGTGTGGACGCTAGACTGGCGAGGACGAGGCTCGCGAGCACACCGATGATAGCGATGACGACGAGCAGTTCGATAAGAGTGAAGCCGGAACGCGGAGCATGACCTCGGGGTGTATTCATATAGCCGCATTGTAGCCCCTGCGCCATCGCTTACAACGAACTCATGTGAACAGCAATAAGGCATTGTTGCCGAATCGTGTTACAACAGTGACATCGGGAGGGGTGGCTGAGCGGTCTAAAGCACCGGTCTTGAAAACCGGCGTGGGGCAACCCACCGTGAGTTCGAATCTCACCCCCTCCGCCTTCGCCCGTCAAAGCGGGCTTCGGCGGACACAGTCCGCTAGAAGTTCGCGACGGCGGGATAAACGCAACATGCATTACGTTTATATTCTCTATTGCGTTGATGGTAAGCCATACACGGGCTGTACCGACAATCTCAAAGAAAGACTTGAACGACATAAAAAAGGTCATGTCCCGGCAACAAAGCAACGCAGGCCCTTATCGCTCGTTTGCTACACTGCGTTTGCCGACAAATACAGAGCGTCCGAGTTCGAAAAATATCTAAAGTCGGGTTCCGGTCGCGCGTTCATCAAAAAGCACCTTACCTGACTTTATTCTCCTCCGGCAAAATTGCGGAAGAAGGCGCTCACCCCCTCCGCTAGGATGCGTACGTATCTCTGAGCGATACGTCGACATTTTCGACTGATGGCTTCGGTTCGCATAATTCCGAAAGCATACGTTTTTTGTCAAAAGAGAATTGCGGCGCGAATTTCATGATCTGTTCGGTATCGCGCACCGCATTGTAGATGCAGACCGACGCCCCGGGGGAGGGAGACATGTTGAAAATGATATTGTCGCCGATTATTTTCCCCTCGCCGAGCAAGAGCTCATGGGTAGTCGTATGTACACGCTGCAAGCGCATGCCGCCGTATCCTTTTGCCCATCGTAGTTCGCTTACGCGGATAGTGGGGATGATCCTGCGGATTTGCGGGATGAAGAAGTGCTTGCCGACGAGGGGGAGGTCGTAGAAGAAATTCTTCACGAGATACCAGAATCGGATCGGTTCGAGAAGTATCATGATGAAACTGACCCACGTTTGCGGGCGATGTAATCCCGCCGAAGCGAAAAAGGCACCCATCGTGTGAAGATCGCCGGCCTCGAGCACCGGATAAAATCTTGCCGTTGGACCCCATCTGGTGACATCTTCTTTGGTCAGATCGGGGTCACCGTGTACGGCTGCAAATGGCATGCGTTTCTCCTGTACGCGATATACTTTTCCGCGCAACTTTTCGGGCGTGAAGTAAAAGCTTCCGGCGACAGGAATGAGCGAGAATTCCTTGCCGTACCCGAGTTTTTTCGCGAATCCAAGACTATATGCATCGGTATCCACAATGACGATGGGGGATCTGAAATTGCCCTGCTCCGTGGTGAGTATGTACGAACCGCCATATTTCTCGATCTTTGTGAGTGTGTGACCGGTCAGCACCTCTATTTGTTTATGAGGCTCCTCTTGGGCTTTTTTTGCGAACGATCGGGAGAGCAGGCCGTAATTTATGGCGTAGCCGTTCTGATTGAAAAGGGCGAGTACAGGCTCGTGTGGAGATCGGCCTCGCATCACTTCAGGTTCGACGCGGGCGATACTCGTCGCGTCCAACTTCTCGAGTTCGGGGAATAACTCCTTGATCTCTTCGTACCTTTTCTCAAGTTCCGCGATCTCTGCGGCGCCGACCCCCAGCACCATTTTCTGCATCTTACGGAGAATGGGTGAGCCTTCATCGCGGGGGAGGGCATCGGCGTATCGTTTCACCATCATTGCCGCCGGCTTCACTTGCCGCACTTTTTCTATGTCATAGTTCGTTTCAATATCACCGACATGGAGCGTCTGGCTGTTCTTCGTCGCATGGGAATTCACATTACCGAGCGCGTCGTGTTTTTCAAGAAGCGCGATGCGACGGATATTAGTATAGCGGGAGAGCACATAGAGGAGTGCGGTACCGCTCGCCCCGCCACCGGCGATGATAACGTCATATGTTGAATTGTCAGAATTGGTGGGCATAGATGTTGACAGTGTATACCCGTCGGTATGACGAATACGGGAACGTTAGCTTGGCAAGGCAGCGGGAAGAGGAGCCAGAACGCGCGGCAGGGGTGTCGTTTGTGATAAAGTGCCGTTGTACGAAGGCACACACGAGAGGTCTGGTCACCGAGATCAATTGATATGGAATTCCACGGTATGGTCATCGAAGGTTCGAAGCGTGCTCGCTCGCTCGGGTACCCGACAGTGAATATCGCGCTCCAAGATGGGCGCGTGAGTGGCGTGTATGCGGCGCTCGTGCGGATCGAAAAGACGATCTACCGCGCGGCAGCGTTCGCCGATCCGGAGCGCGATATTCTCGAGGCATACGTCTTCGGACTTTCGGAAGAAATGTACGGGCGCGAGGTGAGCATCGAGCTCACACACAAGATCCGAGACACCCGGACCTTCGAATCCGACGACCTCCTCAAACAGGCCATTGCGGCCGACGTCGCCGCCGTGCGCGATCATTTTGACGAATAAATATGTTCTCGGGCATTACACAAAACACATCAACGGTACGATCATCCGAAGCACACGGCGGTGCGGTGACCATACGCATACACACACCGCGCGGGTGGAAACTCTCGCCAGGACAAAGTGTTCTAGTCGACGGCGTCTGCTCGACCATTATGAAGCGGACGGCCGCTTTTTTTGAAGTGCAGTACGTACCCGAAACACTCTCGAAAACAACGGTCGGATCTTTTGCGCTCGGCACGCGCGTCAATCTCGAACGCTCGCTGACGCTCAATGAGTACGTCGACGGTCATTTGGTCGCCGGGCACGTGGATGCGCGCGGGAGGGTGACGGGCGCGAAAAAAGGCATCGTTTCGGTCATGGTGCCAACATCGCTCATGCGTTTCGTTGCAAAAAAGGGCTCTATCGCTCTGAACGGGGTCGCACTCACCGTCGTGTCCCGTTCATCTGACAGTTTTTCCGTCGCGATCATCCCCTATACCGCAGCGCATACGAACCTTGGTTCTTTGAAGATCGCGGACGAGGTCAATGTCGAGATCGATCTCATTGCGCGGTATCTGGACGCTCTGGGTAAAAAGCGTTAGGGTGCGACTATGCAGCGTAAAGAATATTCCAAAAAGAAGATCGTCGGGAATGCATCCAAACTTACGGTGGGGATCGTAGCATCGCGATTCAATGAGGACGTGACCGACAATATGGTGGCGGGTGCGCAAGCGACGCTCAAACAGTGGGGCGTGAAGGATGCAAATGTCCATATCCTGCGCGTATACGGCAGTTTCGAGATACCGCTCGCGTGCGCACGGCTTATTCTTCGGCGTAAACTCGACGCGGTCGTCGCGATCGGGTGCATTATCAAGGGGGAGACTCGTCACGACGAGTATCTGGCGCGTGCGACGACCGACGGGCTCATGCGGCTTATGCTCGATACGGGAGTGCCTGTTGGTTTTGGCATCATCACGACCAACGATCTAAAACAAGCGCATGCCCGCTCTCGCGGGGAGGCGAACAAGGGAAGTGAGGCAGCCGCAGCAGCGCTCGAACTTGCGCTCATACGATAGAATCATCGCTATGGGGTCACGCCGCCTTCTTGTCTACGGTCCCGTGCTGGTCTTCTTTGCCGCGGTTCTGTGGGCGACCGATGCGCCGTTCCGTGTGCATCTTACGCAGGCGCTTTCGTCCAGCTTCATCGTTTTCGCGGAACATGGGATCGATGTTATATTCGCACTTCCGATACTGATCTTCGGCTGGAGAGACCTCAAGAATCTTTCCTGGCGCGAATGGCTTGCGGTTGTGGCGATCGCGATCGGGGGGTCCGCACTCGCCAGCATCGCGTTCACGCAATCATTCCACTATGTGAACCCGTCGGTCTCCATACTTTTGCAGAAAATGCAGCCGCTCATCGCCATTTCGTTCGCGTGGCTCTTTTTGGGCGAACGTCCGCACGCTCGTTTTTGGATTTGGGCGGTGGTCGCGCTTTTTGCCGCGTATCTCGTGAGCTTTCCGCATGTGGTGCCGCGTCTGTACGAGGGAGAGGCATTCAATCCCAATGTCATTGGTGCCGCCCTCGCCCTTACCGCCGCGGTCTTGTGGGGCGCATCGACCGTATTCGGCAAATTCGTGCTTCGTGTCGCGTCATTCAAGACCCTCACTGCGCTTCGATTCGTTGTGGCGTTCGTTTTTCTCGGATTTCTCAACGCGTATCAGCATACGTTCCCGCCTATGAGCGAGATAACGCCGACCGATTGGCTCTTCATCGGTGTCATTGCGCTCGCGTCGGGAGTTTTCTCGCTTTTCCTTTATTACTACGGACTTCAGTTCACACGCGCATCGATCGCGACGCTCGCCGAGCTCGGTTTTCCGCTCGCCGCGGTATTCGTGAATGCATACTTCATCCCCGGCGCATGGCCGACGGGAACCATTCTCGGCCTTTTTCCTGGTCAGTGGCTCGGCACAGCGCTGCTTCTTGGCGCGCTCTACATGCTCAGCCGCGTGAACAAGGAGGAGTCTGAGACGGTCATATGAAACGTGTGATGGTATTTGGTACATTCGACATGCTCCACGAGGGGCACCTCGACCTCTTCCGCCAGGCTCGCGCGCTTTTCCCTGATACCTATCTCATCGTTTCTGTCGCGCGCGACAGTTCCGCGCTGCGTATCAAAGGCCGCGCACCTCACAACAGCGAGACCGCGCGATTCGCGCTGGTAGAAGCATGCGATCTTGTCGATGAGGCAGTACTGGGGGACACCCAGGGATATATGGGCCATATCAAGGCGGCCCGTCCCGATGTGATCGCCCTTGGTTACGATCAGGAGGGTGAATATGTAGAGCATCTCACGTCCGACCTTCGCGAGGCGGGCCTTGCCACCACGGTCGCGCGCCTCGCACCGTATAAACCCGATATCTACAAAACGTCGAAGCTTCGATAGTCGTCGCGCCCGAAGCCGATAGCGGCTATTATGGGTCTTCATGCAGGAAACCGACGAGGAGATAGCATTGCGCGTGCAGAAGGGTGAAACCGAACTGTTCGGTGAGCTTGTGGAGCGATATCAAACGAAGTTACTGCGCTATGGCAGGAAGTTCCTTTCAGACTCTGACGACGTAAAAGATATCGTGCAAGACATTTTCATCAAGTCATATCAAAATATCCAGAGCTTCGACACGTCCCGACGCTTCTCGCCTTGGATCTACCGCATCGCACACAATGAGTACGTCAACGCGCTCAAAAGGCGCGCTGCACGTCACACGGTATTTGATTTCGATATTGACACACTTCTGCCGCACCTCGCCGCGCCTGATACCGCTGATAGTGCCACTATGGAACGCGACCTTCGTGCCACGCTCGAAGCGCATCTCGATAAGCTCGACGCGAAATATCGGGAGCCTCTCATCTTGTATTACCTTGAGAGTATGGACTATAAGGAGATATCGGACATACTCCAGATCCCGGTCTCGACCGTGGGCGTCCGTCTTGGCCGCGCACGGGCTCGGCTAAAGGAGATCGCTGGCGACACCATCATATGAACGACGATACCTCATTCAAACAAAGCGTTATGCAGCGCATCGCGAAGGGGAGCATACAGATGCGCCCTCGCTGGCACTTCGTCTTGCTCTCAACCCTGTTCGCGGTCGGCGTGCTCATCTTTCTTCTGGCGCTCATGTACGCTGTGAGCCTTTTGGTATTCTTCCTGCATCAGAGCGGTGCCTGGTTCGCTCCGTCGTTCGGTGCGCGCGGCTGGTTCTCGTTCTTCCGGTCACTGCCGTGGCTTCTCGTGCTCTTGCTTGGCGTCTTCGTGATCGTGCTCGAAGTACTCGTCCGGCGTTACTCATTCGTTTACAAGAAATCTCTACTCACCTCGGTCCTTGTTCTATTCGCGGCAGTACTGTTTGGAGGGTTTGCCGTATCTCAAACGCCACTGCACCGCCAGCTGACGCTATTCGCTCGTCACGGCGTACTTCCGCCGTTCATCGGCGATCTGTATCGTCCGCCGTTCCGTCTGCGCTCCGATGACGTGTTCGACGGAGTCATCGTCGCGACGACATCGCACGGCGTCGTTATGAGCGACGAGGAAGATGACGCGACGACATCGGTGATCATCGGTCCGCATACTCGACTCCCATACGGAGCAAACTTTACGCCGGGGGATCGCATTATTGTGGTCGGCGACAGAGACGACGATGTTATCGAGGCGTTCGGAATTCGTGAGGTAGAGAATGAAGAGGAGTACGAGTCGGAACGGTGAAATACACGTAGCAGTATTCTTGTAATACAGATAACCGGCCGCGCGCATCATGACCCCGATGCGCGCGGCCGTGTTTTGTTATACTGCTCCCACATGAAGATAACGAAATTAGGCCATTGTTGCATGCTTGTCGAAGAACTCGGTCTCCGCATCATGACCGATCCCGGCGCCTTTACTCTTCCGCTGCATGAGGGGGTCGAGCGTCTCGATGCCGTGCTCATCACTCATGAGCACGCAGACCACTTGCACATTCCCTCATTGAGGGTCGTATTGAAGAATAATCCGTCGGCACAGGTCATATGTAATCCGAGCGTAGGGGCGTTGCTCGAGACCGAGGGGATCGTCCATACGGTGGTGGGCGACGGGCAGCTCGTCGAGGTGAAAGGAGTGGAGATACGCGGCTTCGGCACTGCCCATGCACGTGTCCACACATCGATACCGGCCGCTCAAAATACGGGATACTTTATCGGGACGCGCTTCTGGTATCCAGGCGACGCTTTTCACATGCCGGAGCGGCATCCTGAGATCGTGGCGCTACCCACTGCCGGTCCGTGGATGAAACTTTCGGAAGCGATCGATTACGCGCTCGTCCTGAAACCAAGAACGGTATTTCCCGTGCATGATGGCATCATCAATTCGATCGGACATGATATCAACAAGCGTATCGCCGGTGGAATGCTGGAAGCACAGGGCATCGCGTACGTGGAATTTGATCTGAACAAGGAATACGATATCTGATATGCGCTATCTCGGGATCGATTATGGTGAAAAACGCGTCGGCGTTGCAGTTTCTGACGCAGCGGGAACGATCGCGTTTCCTCGCATGACCCTCACGAATGACGCGTCCCTTTTTGAGGGTCTAGAAAAGATCATCAGCGAAGAAAAGATAGGCACTATTGTAGTCGGCGACACGCGGGCATTCTCCGGTCTTGAGAATCCGGTAACGAAGGACGCTGAAGCATTTATCGGGCGGCTCGCAAAGAAGACGGAGCTCCCGGTCGTGCCGGCGTTCGAGGCGGGAAGCTCGATCGAAGCGTCCCGCTATTCGCCCGATGGCAACGCGCACGACGACGGCGCTGCCGCTGCGGTCATATTGCAGCGTTATATGGAGATGCGTCCGGATGCTATAAAATAGCGATATGGCAGATCAGATCTCATACGATGACTTTGTGAAGCTCGACATACGTATCGGTACCATTGTCGCTGCGGAGAAAGTGCCCGACACCGATAAGCTGATTAAATGCACTATCGATCTTGGCGACATGGGGCAGCGCACCATCGTTTCCGGCATTGCAGAATGGAAAACACCTGAGGCCCTCGTTGGAGAACAGTGTCCCTATGTCGTGAATCTCGCGCCGCGCATGCTTCGCGGCATTGAAAGCCAAGGAATGTTGCTCGCGGGGAGCGACGAGAGCGGTCTCGTATTGCTTCATCCCGAACGCGCGGCGACCCCAGGCGCAAAACTCAAATAAAACCCGTTTTCGGACGTGAAGTACGAAAACGCTTGGTATACTGTACGTATGCGGCCGTCTAAAAAGCGGTCCACTGCTCTTGCGCAGCGGGCTCAATCCATATCGCACATGCTCACGCACGCGTTTCCGACGCCGCAACTTCTTATGCCGCGCGCGGCGGGCGTTGATATCTCCGACGCATCGGTAAAATGGTTGGTTCTCAGTGGTGCTGATACTTCATACCGCGTACATACATACGGTGAACTCCCATTGAAGCCCGGTATCGTCGAGAGCGGCATTATCCGTGATGTTGCCGGACTTTCTGATGCGTTACGCGTGATGAAGAAAGAACTCGGTGGTATTTCATGCGCACATGCCGCGCTTCCGGAAGAAGCGGCATATGTGTTCGGCATGCATGCGCCGTTCGGTACCTCGCGCCAGCAGGTGCTCCGCATGATCGAGTTTGAGTTCGAAGACCGGGTTCCAATACCGCCCGCCGCTGCCGTCTATGATTTCAATGTGCTTGAGCCCGCCTCAAGCGAGGAGATCAGCGTCGTTGTGTTCCCGCGCGATGTTGCCGCCGCTTACGCGGAAGCTTTTGACGGTGCCGGCATATCACTGCTTTCGCTCGAAGTGGAAGCGCGCTCCATTGCCCGTGCGGTGACCTCGGGGGAGCCCGACGAACCGATCACGCTTCTGGTGGATTTTGGACGTGAACGGACGGGCTTTGCGGTGCTTAAGCAAGGGCTTCCTATATTCACGTCGACCGTGCAGGTGGGCGGTGAGAGTATGACGAACGCGCTCATCCAATCAGGCCTTACGCCCGAAGACGCTGAAACGTTCAAGAATGAACGCGGACTTATTGCGGACGCAGGCGATAAATCGCCGGGCATAGAAGCGGTGAGCGGCACTGCCTCGGCGCTCGCCGACGAAGTAGCACGGCACTACCATTATTGGGATACGCGGCGCAACGAACACGGCGACCGCATGACGCCCGTCGGACGCGTGCTTCTGGTGGGCGGAAGCGCCAATCTATTAGGGCTCGATGATTACATTGCGGGGCGCGTACAAGCGCCGTGCGGGCGCGGCGACGTGTGGAAACATGTCGCATCGTATGATGAATACATCCCGCCGATCGACCGGTGGCGATCGCTGCAGTACGCGACCGCCGTAGGTCTCGCGCTTCGCGGTCTCTCCGCGAAAGCACGCGTATAACTATGACAAATCTTCTGCCACTCGATGCGGGAAAAAAGGTGTGGGGTATGTACCGCTCCCGGTTCATTATCGCGTTATCACTGTTGCTCATCGCGCTCGCAGTGTTCGCCGCTATCGCTCTTGTGCCGAGCTACTTGGCGATAGAACTCGCCGCGCCTCCCGTCGCGGATCTGTCGCTTGCGAGTGATCGCAAGGCTCCCGAAGACCCCGTCTCGATCTCGCGTTCGCAGGCACTTATCCGCGCGTTACAACCGATCGTCGCAAAAACGACGTCGCCCACGGTAGTCATCGCATCGGCGCTCAGCTATCGGCCGCAGGGAATGCAGATCGCACATATCGTGTATGTAGGTGGAACGCCGGCCCAGCTTTCGCTTTCCGGCAACGCGTCGCGCGAATTGATCAGCGCCTACGGTGATGCGCTCAAAAAGGACCCGCGTTTCCAAAATGTGTCGGTGCCTGTAGGGTCGTTGGTGAGCGCGGACGGGAATTTTACTATCACGATCACCGGCACCTTCTGATATGAGAACACGTATGCACATCCTTGCATGGACGCTTCTCGCGCTCGCGCTCGTGGTTTGGAGCGGCGTCATTTACGGGGGCATGGTGATCCTCGCCGAAGCGGCATCGCGCGCGGAATCGGCGTCGACGGCCGAACAGCAGTCCGACCGGCTCGCGTACGCACAGCGGCTTTCGGCTCTCGCTGTTGATACCAAGGCGCAGCGAGAACGGCTCGATACGCTTACACATGCGGATATCGTAACGGCCGTGAATATTATTGAGGCAGCGGGAAAAGACCTCGGCGTGAGCGTGCACGTCAGCAACGCCATTCCGGTCGCCGACGGTTCGCAATCGCTTCCCGGCGGTGTTCAGTTGCAAGCGATCGTATTCATTGTGGAAGCGACAGGTTCATACGCGTCGCTCACCCGGCTCGTATCTGCATTTGAACGATTGTCGCTTCCATCGACCGTTGACCAGGTCGAGCTCGAATACAATAAGAACGCGGACACGAAAGCCGTTTCGTGGCGCTTGTCTGCGCGCATCCGCGTGCTCACGACGGCCGTATCTTCATGACCTACTTCAAAAACATATGGGATCAGCTGCGGGCGCTCTATGAAGCGCGGAATGAGCCGGAAAGCGTGCAGCCGCTCGCAGAGCTGTACTGGCGTCTCCTGCTCTCGCTCTCGGTCGTGTGCGTATTTGGTATATTCGCGTACGGCGTATCGGAGTTTGTCGGTGTGCTCGGCAATCTGAGCTCCGCGTCATCTGCTTCTTTGAATCCGCCGGTTTCGTTGGACCGCAAACAGCTCGAGGCCCTCCTCGCCGCATTCGAAGCGCGAAGCTCGACGACATCGACGAATATCGATCCGGCAGCGCTCGTCGATCCATCAAAGTAATTGACCGCGGGGTGGCATACGGTTACGCTAGGAGATATACGATGAGGCTCTCGTAGTTTAATGGATAAAACAGGGCTCTTCTAAGGCCTTGATGGGGGTTCGATTCCCTCCGAGAGCATTCGTGCGAAAGTTTGGGAAGAGGCGCGCTTAGCTCAGTTGGTAGAGCAACCCCTTTACACGGGGAAGGTCGGGGGTTCGAGTCCCTCAGCGCGCACCCAATGTGAAGGCCCGGCAGTATGCCGGGCTCTTCGCTTTGGGAGCAGGGGACTCGAAAGCCGGAACGAGCGTAGGCGAGTGAGGCGGGGTCGCGGGTTCCGGCCAGCAGGTGGAAACCCGTGACCGAGTCCCTCAGCGCGCACAAGAGACACAAACACCTGCCCTGCGGCAGGTTTTGTGCTTTGTGCGGGGCGGAGCGATGTTTTGCGAGCTCGCAAAACCGCGAGCCGGGGCCGGGGAATTTTGAGTGCGACGGCACTCAAAATATCCGTGGCCACATTTTATATGGCACACGACCGAGTCTTGCACCAAAACGAGCTTGCAATTTATGTAATTAGTGCTATAATGCACGTCTCGTCCACAATAGTCAGGAGAATGATGATGGCGAAGAAGCGCAAGAAGGCCAAGGCCACCGCGAAAAATGGGCGCCGTTCCAAGCAAACCGAGGCGGAACTGAAAGCCGCCGAATTCGTCCGGGTCGTGCACATGCTCACCGATGACGGCGGCATGGAGAAAGAGGACGCCATCGAGGTTGCGGCGCAGCTGGTCGGCTTGCCCGTGGCGCACAAAGGCCACTGATCACCTGATCGTTCGAAGATATGGGCCGCCAGCGATGGCGGCCCTGAATTATAGAAAAGTTGTCTATTGGAAAGCTCGGTGGTATAGTCCCTCGACATATGGCGATCAAAGTATCACCCGTAGACATGGAAGCGCGCAAAACCCTCGACCTTCGCCCGGGGGACACTGTTCGCGTGTTCCAAAAAATAGAGGAAAAGGGGAAATACCGCCTTCAGGCATTTGAGGGCTTGGTGTTGGCCCGCAAGCATGGCACTGAGGCCGGAGGCACCTTTACGGTCCGCCGCGTATCGAGCGGTGTGGGAGTCGAAAAGATCTTCCCGCTCTACTCTCCGATGATCGATAAGATCGAGGTCGTGAAGCGCTCGCGCGTCCGCCGCGCGAAACTCTACTTCATCCGCGACAAGGTCGCTCGCGAGGCACGCCGCCAATTGCGCCGCACGAAGATGGTGGTGAACGTCGGCGGAACCACGAAAGTTGTTTCGAAAGAAGAAGCGCCGGTCGCAGAAGAGACTCCTGCGGATCAAGTTGTTGCAACAGAGTAGCTCGCATATTGTATTCGCCTGAGCTAGAATGGCCGCACGCGCAGGTGGCGAAATTGGTAGACGTACTACCTTGAGGTGGTAGCGCCCGCTTGGGCATGGGGGTTCGAGTCCCCCCCTGCGCACCCAATGCGAAAGTCCGGCTTATGCCGGATTTTCGCATAAGAACTTTGTTGACGTTCGGTTTTCCCCCCTGTATACAAAGACAGGTGTAATAGTTGTGTGAGGTGTTCGATGAACGCGATACTGTCTTTTCTTTTCCTTATCGCCGTTCCATCGCTCTATTATTGGGGCGTGCGGCGAGCGATAGCGCTCAGACAGCAAGACATGCTTTTATTGTTCCTCTTGCTCATGGTAATGAGTCTGCGCGCCTCCCTTAGCTTTGCTGGTGTCCCAGCCTTACCATTTTGGTAGACGGTCCGCGGTGCGGGCCGTCTCGTTTGCTATTATGAAGTCATGGCGTTATTCACAGGAAAGGGAGATGGTGGGTCAACGAAACTCTTCGATT
>Ga0172380_10005035_pt1 | contig 16405 bp, 12 predicted proteins | sample Leawe162metaG_FD_119747 | JGI IMG/M metagenome (GOLD analysis project Ga0172380, IMG submission 119747) | Leachate microbial communities from a municipal landfill in Southern Ontario, Canada - Leachate well 162 metaG | ecosystem: Engineered > Solid waste > Landfill > Unclassified | place...
GACTTGATTTAATGGCATTTTCTCAACAAGATTATATTTATCTATGAATTTTTTAAAATCTTCATCCGATTCATGACTAAAAATTTCTTCAATCACAGAAAAATGATAATTGAAAAAAGCAGCTTTATCCGCTAAAAACTTTAGATTTTTACTATAATTATTTATTTCATTTATATCAAAGAAGAGAGGGAATTTGTTCATTTTTTTGCTTTTTAATAATATTATTTTTTCTCAAATTACAAGAAATAAATTTAAAATCAAACATCCATTTTAAAGACGTACGTAAATTTTCCGCTTGTGTATTAAAATTATTTTACTTGTCTTGAAATATTACCAGATGAATGCACGTAAATCATTCTGTTTTGTTTTTTGTGGTATAATATAAAAAATATAACTGTTGCAGATAGATTCTTCACCGTTATCAGGGTTTTGAATTTAGTGTATGGTGTATATATAGAATACGGTTTGGAAAAAGGTGATATTGTAAAACACGAAGAAATACCTAGGGATTTACTTATGAATGCAAAAACAAATTATAATTTACGCACGACAGCAAAGTGCATATGTCATAAGGTTTTTTAGTTAATTATAAGAAAAATAATCCACTTGTGCAATTGTGTAGGCGGGAAGTGAACCCTCCGTCACTTTGTCACTCCATAATTTCATAACTCTGTAACTCATAAACAAAGATACAATAATTTAGATAGCTTAATTTTTCAGTAATGATTATATTAACACATCTACATCAAAACAGCAAAGTTACATAAAGCTATTTTATAAGTATTCAAATACTAAATTATTTGATGATTAATAAAATTATAAAACTTTTGTGCAATGACAGCAAAACAACTGGAACAAAAAATACTTGAAAGGATTAAATTACAACGGACCTTCCCTTTTACTTTTCACGAGCTTACAGACGCTTTTGAGGACAAGTTATCAAAATTTAATCCGACAGTTAATTGCTTTGATATTGCCGACTATTTTTCTAAAGGTAGTGGACAAGTTTCTGCAAGAAAACAGCTACTTGCTGAGAACAAAATATCGGCTGACTGGTTAAGAGAATACAAAACCAAAAAAGGTAACACCAAATTTGACTTTAGTGGGTTGTATGTTTTCATTAATGACAAGACACCTTTCTATGTTGGTATTTCTAAAGGAGTAATCGGAAGAATATTTCAGCACACCAAAGGACACAATCACAATACATCAACACTTGCTTACAACATTGGGCTAATAAGGTATGAACTTCTAAAAGGCAAAAAGTATCTTGGAGAAAGAAATAAATTAAATTTTAAAGCAGAAGTTGAACCTGTAAAACGTTTTCTGTTAAAACAAAAAATTGCATTCTTACACATTGACAATTATGAAGAACTAGCTCTATTTGAAATATTTTGTTCAATGAAACTGAAAACTCTTTTGAATAAATATGAAACTCATTGACAGAAGACAACGCCAGCACCAATCAATAAGAACATAAATGTACAGAATCACGACTTCGAATTTATGGAAAATTACATTAAACCATTACCTTTTTCTAATAATCTTGAGAAATTATATAAATGGAAAATATTTTAGGAATAATTGGATTCATAGTCGGGATTGTAAGTTTATTTTTATATCTAAGGGATAAATATTTAAATAAGGTAATTCCTCTTGTTAGATATTACAATACTGTAGAAGTAAGCAAATTATCAGATTCAAATAGAAAAATATTTGTTTCTTATGATAATAAAGAAGTCCCGCAAGTTACAACTACTTCGATATGGTTTTGGAATAAAGGGAAAAAACCCTTAAAAAATGAAGATATACCTTCGAAGGAGCAATTATATTTTGAATTATTTGATATAGAAAACACAAAAAAGCAAATTGATATACTGGATTATAAAATTATAAAATTCAGTCGTAATGGTTCTAACGTTAATTTAACAAGAAAAGAAGAAAGTAACAGATTATATTTGGAATTCGAATATTTTGATTCCAAAGATGGATTTTGTTTTGATGTTCAACATTCAGGAAATGTTGATACTACTCTAAAAATTGAAGGTAAAATACTGGGATTTAATAATAAATTTAAAATATTAGCATCATCAAAAGAAATAGTATACTTGCCTGATAGTTTTAGACTCTGGTTAAAAAAATTAAAAAGAAAATTTTTTCCAGCTTTCTTCCTTATCGTATTAATAATAATATTAAATTATTTACAACTTACAGGGGCTTCATCATCTTCTTCTTATGTTTATAAAAATGATTTGAAGAAATACATAAGTGAAAATCCAAATTCTTTAAAATCTGAAAATAATAGCTATGAAGAATTCATAGCGTCTCTTGATAATTATAAGAAAAATAATATAAATAATAAACCAATTGAGTCCCTACTAATTTTGAATATTTTTATGATTTTTGCACTAATGATAATATTGGCACCAAACAAAATAAATATTATTAATAGAATACCAAGAAAAATAAAATTAAATAAAGAGTAAATAAATGGATTGATGATATACCGTCGTTAATTTAAACCCCCACCTCCATAATCTTTTCCAATACGAGCCCTCCTAAATATTATTATTTTATATTTTGTAAATAAGCTTAAGTAAAAGCACAAAAACTAAAATACTACTGCTTCACAAACTCGCTAAGTTGATTTCTTAAAAATCTCACTCGTTTCACACAGCCCCAACAATACACCACTACAATAACAAAAACAAAGATACAATAATTTAAATAGCATAATTTTTAAGTAATGATTATATTAACACATCTACATCAAAACGTCAAAGTTTTTATAATTAAAATTTTATTTAAGGAATATTGAGAAATTTGAATGGTTAAAGAATATCAAATAGAAGAAGACCTAATAGGACAACTAATTGATTTGAAGTACAACTATCGGTTTGATATTGTTGATAGAAAAACTCTTGAACAGAATTTCCGAACAAAATTTGAATCCCTGAATCGTGTTCATCTTACCGAAAGTGAATTTTTACGTTTACGCGAAGAAATCATCAAACCTGATGTATTCGCCGCGTCGAAACTTCTCCGTGAAATAAATTACTTTCAACGTGAAGATGGAACGCCTTTACATTATACATTAGTTAATATCAAAGACTGGTGCAAAAACGATTTTGAGGTTATAAATCAGTTGCGCATTAATACCGAAAACAGCAATCACCGTTACGATATTATTTTATTGATTAATGGATTGCCTGTCGTACAGATTGAACTGAAAAAGATAGACATTTCACCTCGTAAAGCTATGCAGCAAATCGTGGATTACAAAAATGATCCAGGTAACGGCTACGGCAATACATTGATGTGCTTTATGCAGTTGTTTATTGTTAGCAACAGAGCGAATACTTACTATTTTGCAAATAACAAAAATCAGCATTTCAGTTTTAATGCTGATGAACAGTTTTTACCTGTTTATCAGTTTGCTGACGAGAAAAATATAAAAATTACGCATATAGAACCATTTACCGAGAAGTTCCTTAAAAAATGTACACTTGGCGAAATGATTAGTAAGTATATGGTTCTGGTCGAGAGTGAACAGAAATTGCTCGTGATGAGGCCTTATCAGATTTACGCAGTGAGGGCTATCGTGGATTGTATTAACGATAATCGTGGCAATGGCTACATCTGGCATACTACAGGAAGCGGAAAAACTTTGACTTCGTTCAAAACTTCTACTTTGTTAAAAGATATTCCCGAAATTGAAAAGTGTTTATTTGTTGTTGACCGTAAAGACCTCGACAGACAAACCCGTGAAGAGTTTAATAAATTTCAAGAAGGCTGTGTAGAAGAAAACACTAATACCGAAACACTTGTAAGACGTTTACTATCTACAGATTATGCCGACAAAGTAATTGTTACCACAATTCAAAAATTAGGACTTGCATTAGACGGTACAAATATAAGGAATTATAAAGAACGCTTAGAACCATTGAGCAATAAACGTATGGTATTCATCTTTGACGAATGCCACCGCTCGCAATTTGGCGAGAATCACAAAGCCATTAAGGAGTTCTTTTCGAACATTCAGTTATTTGGTTTTACAGGCACACCAATTTTTGATGAAAACGCATCATACAACATCAGAGAAGGTGAGCAAGCTTCGTACAAAACTACAGTATCAATATTTCAAAAACCTTTACATACATACACGATTACTCACGCTATTGAAGATAGGAATGTACTTCGTTTTCATGTAGATTATTTCAAAGGTAAAGGCAATGTAAATCCCAAACCGGGTGAACCTTTAGCACAGCAGGCAGTTGTTGAAGCTATTTTAGATAAGCACGATGCTGCAACCAATTCAAGGCGTTTCAATGCCTTGCTTGCAACAGCTTCTATTAATAACGCTATTGAATATCATCGGTTGTTTAAAGATATTCAGAAACAATTGAAAGCAAAAAACGAGGAATATATTCCTCTTAACATTGCCTGTGTTTTTTCTCCGCCTGCTCAACTATTAGCAAAAGAGGGTGACCCGCAAAGCCAAAAGAATGCTGCCGATATAAGTCAACTACAAGAAGATTTAACTCAGGAAAGGGAAGACAACAAACAAAATCCTGAAGAAAAGAAAAAAGCATTGATTGAAATTATTGCTGATTTCAATCAGCAGTATGATACTAATCACTCTATTGGTGAATTCGATAAATACTATCAGGATATTCAATCACGTATCAAATACCAGAAATACCTCAACAAAGACTATGAACACAAACACAAGATTGATATTACTATAGTGGTTGATATGTTACTCACTGGTTTTGATTCCAAATACCTGAACACTTTGTATGTAGATAAAAATCTGAAATACCACGGATTGATACAAGCATTTTCTCGAACCAATCGAGTATTAAACGATACCAAACCCTATGGCAATATTCTCGATTTTCGTCAGCAAAAAGAAGCTGTGAATCAGTCTATAACTTTATTCTCCGGTGAGTACAGCTGTAAAGCAAAAGAAATATGGTTAGTTGACCCCGCTCCGGTAATGATTGAAAAATACCAAAAGGCTGTAGAAGCATTGGGTGTATTTATGAAGGAGCATGATTTGGTATGCGAACCGCAAGAAGTGTATAACTTAAAAGGCGATGCCGCACGCGTTGCTTTTATAAATAACTTTAAGAAAGTCCAGCGTTTAAAAACCGAGTTAGACCAGTACACCGACTTAGATGAAGAACAGAAATCTAAAATTGAAGCCATATTGTCAAAGGAAACTTTGCAAGAGTTCAGAAGCTCATACATAGAAACAGCTAAGCAGTTAAGAGAAATTCAACAAAAAGGCGACGAACAAACTTCACAGGAAATTCTGCAATTGGATTTTGAATTTGTGCTTTTTGCTTCTTCCCTAATAGACTACGACTATATAATGAACCTGGTTGCCGATAATACGCAAAAGAAACCTTCAAGGCAGCAAATGACAAAAGCACAGGTGATTAGTCTGCTCAGTTCAAATTCAAACCTGATGGAAGAGCAGGAAGATTTAACCGGATACATAAATAGTCTCGATTGGAACAAAGGACAGGATGTTGACACTTTAAGCAAAGGATACGACACCTTTAAAATTGAGAAAAATGAAAAAGAACTGGCGGATATTGCACTCACATTCGGTTTGCAAACGGCAGACTTGAAAAGTTTTGTAAGTAACATTATGAACCGTATGATATTCGATGGAGAAAAACTCACTGAACTCTTAGAGCCGCTTGAATTAAGTTGGAAAGATCGCAGAGAGAAAGAACTGGAACTGATGAAAGTATTAGTAAAGCATTTAAAGAAACTAGCTCAAGGGCGTAATATATCAGGATTAGCAGCTTATGAATAAAGAGACAAATAAATTAATACCCGATTTACGTTTCCATGAGTTTGTGAATGATGGGGAATGGGTGAATCGATCTATTGATTCAGTTGGAGATGTTGTAACTGGTAGTACACCGAGTAAGGAAGATAAAGAATATTGGGGAGGCGAATTTGTGTGGGTAACCGCTCAAGACTTTAAAGAAAAATACATCTTCAATTCAGTTTTAAAACTTACACAAAAAGGTAAAGATAAATCTAGAGTAATTCCAGTAAATTCAGTCCTTGTGACATGTATAGCTTCAATTGGTTTAAACGGTATTAATAAAGTTGAATGTGCAACCAACCAACAAATAAACTCTGTTATATGTAATTCGCAGAATCATTTTGAATTTATTTATTACGCGATATCTCACAATAATATCAGGCTAAAAAATATGGCGGGTCAAACTGCCGTCCCAATTATTAGTAAAAGCGTCTTTGAGAAATTTACAATTCAAACACCACAAACCCACAAAGAACAACTAAAAATAGCTTCTTGTCTTTCATCGTTAGATGAAGTAATAGCAAACCACAACCAAAAATTAGCAACCCTCAAGCTGCATAAAAAAGGATTGATGCAAAACCTTTTCCCACAAGAAGGCGAAACAGTTCCTAAATATCGTTTCCCAGAGTTTGTGAATGACGTGGAGTGGGAGCAAAGGTCAATAATTGATACAGCTGATAAAAAGGTTAAATGGAGTTTTACTGGTGGTCCATTTGGTTCGAACTTAAAAGCGAGTGATTATACTTCAAAAGGAATAAGAATTATTCAACTTCAGAATATAGGTGATGGTGAATTTAATGATGACTACAAAATCTATACATCAGAAGAAAAAGCCAATGAATTATTAAGTTGCAATATTTACTCTGGTGAAATAATCATATCTAAAATGGGAGATCCTGTTGGAAGAGCCTGCATTATACCGTCATTTTTAAATAGATGTGTTATGGCTTCTGATGGTATAAGATTGGTTGTTGATGAGAAAAAATACTCCAAATACTTCATTTACTCATTAATAAATTCGAAACGAATAAGAGAAGCTATCGAGAAAAAAGCTACTGGTTCAACCAGAAAAAGAATTGGATTAGATGAATTAAGAGGAATAGAGTTAATAATACCAAAAGAACTCGACGAACAACAAAAAATCGCTGAATGTCTTTCATCATTAGATGCCTTAATAAAGGAACAAGAAGAAAGAATAGAGCAATTGAAGTTGCACAAAAAGGGTTTGATGCAAGGTTTATTTCCAAAAAGTAATTAAATAAAGTATATGAATGAATTAGAATTAGCAAAGCAACTATACGAAAACAAAGAGAATATTATTCTTATTTATGCTTTTAATTCAGTTGGAAAAACACGTTTGTCAGTTGCTTATAAAGATTATACTAAATCTGAAAACGAGGATAAACATATAGGTGTTTATTACAATGCTTTCAGTGAAGATTTATTTATTTGGGAAAATGACGAAGATAATTACAATGCAAACGTTGCACTTAAAATTAATTACAGTAGTTTAAATGAGTTTCATTCATTTATCAATTCTGATGCAGTTGAAGAAAAATTGGCAGCTTATATCCCTAAATATAAATTTATTTTCAACCAAAATGATAACCCTGAAAGAGGGATTGATTCGATAACATTCTTTATTGACGAAGAAAACAAAACGCCAATTAAAATTTCAAGGGGTGAAGAAAGAATATTTGTGTGGTGTTTCTTTCTGGCATTATTTGAAGTAGATGCTTGGGCTGGTAGTCAGGATGCTCACTTTTTTATTGATGACCCTGTATCAAGCATGGATGAGCATAATATTTTCGTTACCGCTGAATCAATTTTTGAATTAATTGAAAAACATTATCTAAAGAAACGAATAATAATCACAACGCACCATATAGGTTTATTTTCTATACTTCATGACAAATTGAAAAGAGGTGAGAAAAGTGGAAGTTATCGTGAGTTAACCAAATTGTTTATGCTAAAGAATCAAGATGATAAGTTAACTCTTATCAAGTTTGACAAAGATGTATTTTTGTTTCACCTTCACTTAATGCAAACTTTAGATGCAGCAATAAAAACAGAGTTGTTTACATATCATTTTGTGTTATTAAGACAATTGCTTGAAAATATTTCTTCTTTTCTTGGTGTGGGTCGATTGAATTATTTGCTTGAGCAAATTGGAATAGAGGATGTTAGAAAAACAGGAGAAATCATTAATTCTTTATCACACAAAAATATTTACAATTTGCAATTTAATAAAATGCCTGAGACTGACGAAGCTGTTTTTAAAGAAATATTTCAAAAACTTCAAGAGAAGTTCCGTTTTATTTATTAATTGAAATTATGACACAAAAAGAACAACAACAACTAGGTAAGACGCTTTGGGATATCGCAGACCAATTGCGAGGTGCAATGAATGCAGATGATTTCCGTGATTATATGCTTTCTTTTCTCTTCCTTCGATATTTATCATTCAACTACGAAGAATCTGCTAAAAAGGAATTAGGAAAAGATTATACTGATATAGCACAAAAAGCACTTATGACCAACCTAAAGGTTAAAACTCCTTTAGAGATTTGGTATAAAGAAAACCCTAGTGAAGTAGAAGATTTTGAAAAGCAGATGAGGCGAAAAATTCATTATGTTATAAAGCCGCAACATCTTTGGAATAACATTACTGAACAAGCGCGCACACAAAATGATGAGTTACTTATAACCTTAGAAGATGGTTTTCGGTACATCGAAAATGAATCTTTTGAAAGTACATTTCAGGGTTTGTTTTCAGAAATCAATCTGAATTCTGAAAAGCTCGGAAAAACATCTACTGAGAGAAATAAAAAGCTTTGTACCATCATACAAAAAATTTCAGATGGTATTGCTGATTTTTCTACTGATTCAGATACACTCGGAGATGCTTACGAGTACTTGATTGGTCAATTTGCGGCTGGTTCAGGGAAAAAAGCAGGTGAGTTTTATACGCCGCAGCAAATTTCTACTATTCTTTCTGAAATAGTAACATTAGATAGTCAAGACCCGACTATGGGAAAGAAAAACAAATTTGACAAGGTACTTGATTTTGCTTGCGGTTCGGGTTCTTTATTGCTTAACGTAAGAAAACAAATAAAAGATAATGGAGGCAGTGTCGGTAAAATATACGGACAGGAAAAGAACATAACCACCTACAACCTTGCAAGAATGAATATGCTTTTACACGGTATGAAAGATTCCGAGTTTGAGATATTTCACGGTGATACATTGCTCAATCAATGGGATATGCTCAACGAAATGAATCCTGCTAAAAAAATGGAATTTGATGCTGTTGTTGCCAATCCACCATTTAGTTTACGCTGGGAACCGAACGATACTATGGCGGAAGATTTTCGTTTTAAGAGTTATGGTTTAGCACCAAAATCAGCGGCTGACTTTGCCTTTTTATTACACGGTTTTCACTTCTTGGGTAAAGAGGGTGTTATGGCTATTATATTACCTCACGGTGTATTATTCCGCGGCGGTGCAGAAGAAAGAATCAGAACCAAACTTTTAATAGACAATAATATTGATACAGTAATTGGCTTGCCCTCTAATTTGTTTTATTCAACTGGCATTCCGGTTTGTATTTTGGTATTGAAAAAATGTAAAAAGGAAGATGATGTTCTGTTCATTAATGCAAGTTCTGATGAAAATTATGATAAAGGGAAAAGGCAAAACAGTCTAAGTGAAAGCCACATAGGTCGAATTGTTGATACATATAAAAGCAGAGCTGAACACGAGCGTTATTCTCGTAGAGTCTCAATGGACGAAATTGAAAAAAACGGTTTCAACCTGAATATCTCAAGATATGTAAGTACATCTTTGGATGAAGTTCAGATTGATCTATTTGAAGTAAACGAAAAATTGATAGCAATAAATGAAAGTATCAAAACGAACACAGATAAACACAATGAATTTTTAAAAGAGTTGGATTTACCGCCAATATAATAATGTATGATTTTCAACGCTTATTTCAATTAACACTTTACAGTATATCAAAATACTTATTCTCAAGATTGCTTGTAGAAAGTGAATTTTAAATATAAATAATATGAAAATACTATTTGGTCATATAGAAAAATATTCCGATATGTTAATAAGAATTGAATTTTATACATTTGTTTCAAATGTAATAATTATTTACTTTTTAACGGATTATTCTGTGATCTTTTTAAGCTCTATTAATACGATCTTTAAGAATTTTCCTTCTTTTAATACAATTAACACGAATTTTTATGGGGTACAATTGGTAGTTAGTTATCTCTTGGTAGCTGTAATTATCGCTTATATTTTTCGAATAGTAAAAATGCATGATAAAATATCTGATATATTTAATATTAGAAAATATTTTGATGTTTATCATATTTTATTACCATTGTCAATAGCGACCGAAATATCAATTAATAATGAATATATAGGTAAATTATTTAGTAGTAGAAAAAAATTAATGAGAAGTGTTTTTTATTATTATACAAGCTCTACAGATCCTAAAATTGATAAGCATTCAATATGGACGGCATTAGATCAATGGTCTATATATTGGATTATTATTGAATTAATGGCGTCAATATTCTTTTGGGCATTAGTTATATTATTATTAAAAGATTACGCCCTATTTTACAAAATGTTTTCATTATTATTCATTCTCACTTTGATGTGTTTGTTTTGGATAAGAATATTTCCAAAATATGCGCAAGATCAAATTGACATTATATGTTCCAATAAGGATAATTTAAAAAAGATAAGGAGTGATTTTAATGCATTATAAAATTAAATCTACGATAGTAAAAAGTGAGAAAGCTGCTAGATCTACTAGTCAACAGGGTAAATTTGTTTTGGATTGGATATCTAAATTGAATAAAGAATTATGTGTATTAGATTATGGATGTGGTTTATTTCGTTATACTGCTCCATTATCTGAAATAGTTGGTAAAGTTATTGCTATTGATTCAAAAGAACAATTAGAAAAGGTACATAAATTTAGAAATGACAAATTATTATTAAAAGAATACAATAAAAAATATCTTCATAATGTTGATTTATTTTCACTGGAAGATTTAAAATGGAAAAAAATAAAATATGATGTTGTATTTTGTTCAAATGTATTATCTGCTATTCCCAATTTTAAATCAAGGTCAACAATTTTAGAGAATTCGTTTGAGGTATTAAAAAGGAATGGGAAATTATTTATATTTAATCAATTTAAAAATTCATATTTCAACTCTTTTAAAGATAACCCTAAAGCAGAGAAATATTTAGACGGTTGGCTAATAAAAGGAGAAAAAACATCAACATTTTACGGGCTGATAGATAAATCATCATTAGAAAATATTTGTGTAAATGCTGGATTCAATATTGAAGAAAGTTATGTTAAAGGTGAAAGTGCATATGTATTGGCAAATAAGAGTCTAGCAGCGAGATAAATAAGAAAAAAAGAAATTTGTTGTTCAACCCCTTTCAGGGTTGATTTTATTTGGTTCGGGTCCCCCGGCTTCGCAGGGGGTTATTCATCTTTAACCCCTTCGGGGTTCTATTTATTGTGTGCTTTTTATCGTAATTTTGTGAATGCAATAATTATCATTTGATGATAATTTTTTAGTTTAAAAATGTTGTATATTTGTAGTATAAGTGAAGGATAAAATGGGAAAAGAAATTGAAAGAAAGTTTTTAGTGAATCCAAAGTTATGGGAAAGTGCAGAGAAGCCTGCGGGTGTTTTTTACAGGCAGGGTTATATTCTTGCAGAGCCCGGAAAAACAGTGAGGGTAAGAATTGCCGGCAATGCGGGTTTCCTGACGATAAAGGGCGCTGCTGAGGGGATTTCAAGAGATGAGTTTGAATATGAGATTCCTTTGAAGGATGCGGAGGAGATGCTTGATAAGCTTTGTGGTTCGGAGGTGGTAAAGAAGAGGTATAAGGTTTTTTACGGGGGGAAGCTTTGGGAGGTGGATGTTTTTGAGGGGGGTAATCAAGGGCTTATTCTTGCTGAGATTGAATTGAAAAGTGAGGATGAGTTGTTTGATGTTCCTGAGTGGATTGATAAAGAGGTTACAGGGGATTTGAGGTATTATAATTCGTACCTGTCTATGTATCCTTTTAAGGGATGGGGGTAGATGATCCGCCCAACAAGACGGCGGACGCAAAGAGCGCGTAGTTGATGGTTGTTGGTTGATAGTTGTTCAACCCGTTTCAGGGTTGGTTTTATTAGGTTCGGGTCCCCCGACATCGTCGGGGGTTATTCATGTTGAACCCGCTTTGCGGGTTCTTTTTGTTGTGTGCTTGATAAAGAAAATCGGGATAAACTTCTCTTCGACAAAGAAAGCATATGAGGGGATAAGAAAATAAAAAGACATTAGGGGATGTTTGTTTTATTAAAATGCTTTCAATTCAAAACCATACTCTTTGTAACTTATCAGTCCTTTTGTCTTAATATTCTTTTTCCAGCCCTCTTCTTCGTGACTTAAATTAATTATATTTGACGTCTTCTCGAATTTAAAATTTCTTAAAACTCTTTTAAATATTTCTATTTCTTCGCTTTCAAAAATTTCTTTATCGAATTTCTTTAATGGTTCATACTTGGAAAATTCATAATCCTTCATTACCACATTATCACAGTTTACCGCTCCTTCTTTTTCCAAAATACTGTATAATAAATTATAATTATTTGGGACTGGTCCGTTGTCTATTGCGGCATAACGTAATCCTGTTATGGAGTATCCTGTTTCACTAAAACTCAAGAAATCACTGTAGAATAATAATTTATTTAATCTCGTTATGTACGTATATGGATTTTGCAGAAAATAGATTACTGCATTTTCTATCTTTTCAAAGTTTGGCATTTTATATCCGGTAAACTCCGTCGGCTTTGTGTTGTCCGAAAACAAATAATCTCTTAAACAGAAACTTTTTCGTTGAATAATTATTTCTTCAATTCTATTGCATAATGTTTGAATCTGTTTTTCGGAGAATAAATCCTCCTTTTCTTTAATGATTGATAAAAACCCCTTTGGCTTATATGCCTGATTCAATAATGTTGAATTTGAATCATTTGGTATTTCTCCTTTTTCATAGTTACTGTATGTGTTTGCCCCAAAACCAAGAACCACCGACATCTTTGCCGCTGAAAGTCCATACCGCTCACGCATTTCTATTATCTGCTCCGGAAATAAAATTTTCTTTCTTTCCCTGTACATATTAAATATCTGAATGATATTTAAATCACCCGCCTCGCTCGTAGTAAATTCTTTTCCTGTCTTTTTGCATTTGTAAAAATACTTACGGACTTTGAAAACTTCCTTTCTGAATGTCTCATTTGAAGTTTCATGCATTAATTCCGCTTTTCCATTTGCGTATGGTGAATCTATTATTTTCTTCATTAAAATTTATTTATTAATTAACGGGAAAGTCATTTTAAAATTTGCTTTATGGAATGATATACATATTGCCGATTTCCTTGCTTTGCCTTTGTTTATTTTAATGTAAACATCCGCACTTTTTATCTTTTTTCCAAATTCCCAATACTCTCCTTTGTTAATCGTATCCATCGTCGGTCCTTTTAAGTAATCTTTATATGTTAGGGCTCTTATGTATTTCTTGCATTCACTTTGTGTCAACTCTAGTTCTTTTTGAAGTTCATGAAATTCATTTCGCCCCTCAATAACAATATCAAATATATCTATTTTTGCAAATAGGTCATTTAAATAATATTCAACTGTTTCTTTTGGTTTCATGAGATTTAACGTAAAAATATAGATTATAGTTTCAAATGTCAACTATATAATGGGGTATTTATCCTTAAAATACAAAATAGTCAACTATATAGTTGATCCGCCCAATCCGCCCAACGAGACGGCGGATCTTCGACAAGATGGCGGACGTCCTCCCAATAAGATGGCGGATCTTCGACAAAGAGCGCGTAGTTAACAGCTCTTTAATTACCCCCTCTTTTATTATATATGCAATTCTTTTTGGAAATTGTGCCGTCATTTCTTATGCAAAAATTTTTACCCCTTTGATTTTAAAGTGTTTTCGCGTATAAAGTGGTCATGCAAAATATTTTCTCAATTATTTCATGGCAAAATTTTGGTTTTTGTTTGCATATAATAGTAGAATGATGCATAAAAAGAATTATACTGGACTTGTTCTTAAGATTTTCTTACTGCTCTTGCCGTTCTTACTGCTCTGCCTGCTCTGCCTGCTCTTACTGCTCTTACTGCTCTACATGCCCTCCTACTATTAATCACAACATTTTTGGAAATTTCTGGTTAGGGTTCAGATGGGCTTACCTTGCGCTCACCTTGCGCTCTAAATAGGGTTAAGAGCTTGCACACTGATAAGTGCTGAAAGAGGATGATTTGCACAGATGAGAGCTAAGAGACAAAAAGAGAAAGAGATTGGCACAACATAAGAGCAGATTGAGTATGATAATTAGTTGATAGTTGTTAGTTGATGGTTGATAGTTGATGGTTGTTCAACCCGCTTCGGGGTTGTGGTTTTAGTCGTAAGCGCCCCCGGCTTCGCCGGGGGTTATTCATGTTAAACCCCTTCGGGGTTTCTATCCTCAAGCTGGAAGCTTGAGTTACACTAACAGAATTGTTTAATTGCCGTCACCTTCAGGTGACGGATAGGAAAAAGTAATAGATATAAAAAGGGCTTTAGCCCAATAAAATATTGTAATTTGGCTAAAGCCGATATTTATGTTTTATTCTTCATCCGTTGACTAAAGTCAACGGCAATTAAATTTTCACCTCAAGCTGGAAGTACGACAAGTCGCATCTCCGACTTAAGTTACACTTAGTGATGAGATCCCCTGCCTGCAGCAGGCAGGCCGCCTAAAACACGCGGGGATGACAAGAAAAAAGAAAGAACTATAAACTATAAACTACGCGCTCTTTGTCGAAGATTCGCCGTGGAGAACGTTCGCCGTCTTGTCGAAGATCCGCCGTCTCATTGGGCGGATTGGGCGGATCAACTATAAACTATAAACTACGCGCTCTTTGTCGAAGATCCGCCATCTTATTGGGAGGACGTCCGCCGTCTTGTCGAAGATCCGCCGTCTCATTGGGCGGATTGGGCGGATCAACTATCTTAATCGTCGTCTTTTGGTTCGGGTAATATATTAGAGGTATCATTTTGACTTAAGGATTCAACGTCGTTGAGCTTGCGCTGAATTGCTTTCGTGCGTTTACCCACTACTTCGTCAAGCTGATTGAGTCCTGTTACAAAATTTCTTTGTGCTTTTTCGAGCATTCCTCCGAATGTTTCAAACTCTTTCTTAACGGAGCCGAGTACTTTCCAGACTTCACTGCTGCGTTTTTGTATGGCGAGAGTTTTGAATCCCATCTGAAGACTGTTGAGTATTGCCGCCAGTGTTGTTGGTCCTGTTACTATTATTTTATGCTTGCGCTGAAGCTCTTCAAGCAGTACCGACTTGCGAACTACCTCCGCATATATGCTTTCAAAGGGAAGGAACATTATTCCGAAATCAGTTGTGTTCGGAGGGTCGATATATTTTTCGCTTATATCTTTAGCCATCGACTTTATCGCATTATCAAAATTCTTTGAAGCTGTTTCAATCTGTTTTGCGTCCGCTGTTTCGAAAGCTTCGAGAAGATGTTCATAGGAATCTTTCGGAAACTTTGCATCAATCGGCAGATAAACAGAACCTTCAAGCTCATCGCGTCCGGGAAGCTTTATGGCAAATTCAACTGAATCGCTGCTCCCCTGCTTTGTCTTCACGTTTTTCTCAAACTGATCGGGAGCGAGTATTTGCTCGAGAAGCATTTCAAGCTGAACCTCGCCGAGATTGCCGCGTGTTTTCACGTTGCTTAAAACTTTTTTGAGTCCGCCGACATCCTGTGCAAGGTTCTTCATTTCGCCGAGTCCTTCCTGTACTGCTTTCAGCTGGCTGCCGACTGTTTCAAATGAAAGGTTAAGTCTTTCGTTAAGTGTCTTCTGAAGCTTTTCATCAACGGTTTCACGCATTTGCTCGAGCTTCTTTTCGGTGCTTTCGATGAGTTTTGTCTGATTAATTTCAATCTGTGAAAACTTTTCTTTCTGAAGACTATTGAACGATTCAACATTCTTTTCAAAAGTGAGCTGAAAATCTTTTAAAGACGCAGTAATAGATTCACGGTTGTATTTATTGTTGTCGTCAATCTTTGTTATGAGTGCGTCGATTTTTGTTTCGAGCGTCTGATTGATTTCTTTTAGTGCCGTGCTGAGCTCAGCCCTGTTCTCTTTGGTTGCATTCAGGAGCTCTTCTCTGTTTGCGCGGAGTTCCTTGCTTTGGTTCATCTGAAAGACAAGGTATAAGACTATTAGTAAAACGAGCAGTGCAATGATGATTATAGTTTCCATAATATAAATATAGGATTTTGATTTTATTATTTTAAGAGAAAAAACTTTACCTTAGATTTTCACCACTAAGATACTGTGTTAAAAGTCAACTCAAAACATACCGTATGTTTTGCAATATATTATTTTACTTCTATGCCATTTTATAATTTGGATCATAAGCAGTTCCATTTTTCCATAGA
>Ga0172380_10005036_pt1 | contig 16404 bp, 12 predicted proteins | sample Leawe162metaG_FD_119747 | JGI IMG/M metagenome (GOLD analysis project Ga0172380, IMG submission 119747) | Leachate microbial communities from a municipal landfill in Southern Ontario, Canada - Leachate well 162 metaG | ecosystem: Engineered > Solid waste > Landfill > Unclassified | place...
GGCGGCAATATTGCGCTCATATCATTCCTCTCTCGGTTTGCCTGCGGTGGATTGCAACTACTTGGCGATGGGGATCGTCAGGATGTCGATGACACCCCACAGGGTGTAGACCAGCATCGGCACTATCACGCCGAGAAAGAGCAGCAGAAAGGGGTTGTCCAATAGCTGCTGCATGAGGGGAACGCGTTCGGCTTCATTGCTCATCTCATCTTCTCCTCTGGTGGATGGCGCGGGATTCATTGAATTTGTAAGCTGCCTGAGCCTTCCCTAGCCCAGCAGCTAGAGATCTTACGCAGACCGGGCGGGAAGAAAATTGATCTGCAATAAGTTTTTCCAGCCGGCCTTGCGCTAGGCTGCACTGCAGCGCGGCCCTCTGGAAATCGCCATGAACGAAGTTGGCATCCTCCGCCTGAACCGGCGTTATCGGCTACTCAGACGGATGGCGACGCTGTGCGTCGTGCTCGTCCTGGCGCTCACCAGCATCAGCGCCTTCCTCCGCCTCTCCCAAGCCGGGCTGGGCTGCGCTCCGTGGCCGCAATGTTACGGCAGCAAGCTGCGGCAGGCGCAGCAGGGCATAGAGACGGGAGCGGCAGACAGCCCATCCATCGTGAACGTCCGCCTGCTGCATCGGGCTGCGGCGGTTGCGACCTTGATTCTCATCGTGGCCATGCTGCACGTCTGCTTTGCAGAGTCGCCGAAACTGTGGCGCGAAGCGGCTCTGGCGCTGGCGCTCCTGGCACTGGCGATCTTCCTGGCGGTTCTCGGACGCTGGACAGCGGGTTCTCGTCTCCCCGCCGTCGCCATAGGCAACCTGCTCGGCGGCTTGGCGATGCTCGCGCTGAGTTGGCGTTTGCGCCAGCAGGCCGGTGCCGCTTCAACTGCGCCTGCAGCAGTGCGGCATCTGGCGAGGCTGAGCCTGGCCGTCCTGTTATGTCAGATCGCTCTGGGCGGCTTGGTCAGCGCAAGCTATGCGGGCCTGAGTTGCACCGGTCTTCCCGATTGTGGCGGAAGCTTGTTGAGCTGGTGGCCCGCGCAGGCCTCCCTGGAGGCATTCAATCCATGGCACGAGCCGGTACTGCTTGCCCAGTCGGCGGCGGACCCGACTGGTGCGGCACCCCATATGGCGCACCGCTACGCCGCCCTCGCCGTGTCGCTGGCGCTGGCTCCGCTGGGTCTTTCGCTGCTCTCTTCAGGCCGGCGCCGGGTGGCGGCGGTATTGTTGTCGCTGCTGGCCATCGAGGCGATTCTGGGCGTGCTGCTGGTCGGTTCTGGCCTGCCTCTATGGGCGGCGCTTGCGCACAATCTCGGCGCCGCATTGCTGCTGGCGGTGGTATTCAGCCTGGCCTAGTCGGGGTGCAATCGATCACCGGCGCTGCTGAAATCGCTGCGGCCCTTCTCGCAGAGAAGGGCCGTGGAATGCGTTGCGATTACTTGAACGAGCCTTTGCCGTAGCGCTCTTCGTAACCCTTGCGGACCTTCTCGATAGCGTCCTTGCCCATGCCGTTGAAGAACCAGTCGTGTCCGGCGATGGGTTTGAAATATTTCTCGAGCAGCGCATTCGCGAAGTCCTCGTTGCCGTCCCGCTTGCGCACCAATTCCTTCAGTTCGGGCACCCACTTGAAATAGGTGTGCTGGCTGACTTCGTAAATGCCATGCCACCAGGTGTAATCCGGCCCGCTCATCGAGGCGCCGTGCCGTGCGCGGCGGCCTTCATGATGCCAGATCGCGTACCAGGTCCATTTGATTTTCGCGTCCATCGGCTCGTGGGTGAGGTAGCCTTTGTCTTCCAGCTCTTTCATGACAGCGGCGATCGGCTTGGCGTATTTGTCGTTGTAGAGGTCCACCAGGTCGTCGAACTGCTTATAGTGCCCGTCCACCGTGGTACTGCTGTGGCAGGCAGCGCAGACATCCTTCATCTTGTCGCGGCGTTGCTCCCACGTCAGTACCTCGGTCACCTTGGCGCCTTTGACCGCGTCGCCCACCTTGGGCAGCGGCTGACCCTCGGCCTGGTCGAACTCTTCGCCGTTGCTGAGCCTGATCATGTTCAGTTTGGTGGAGACCGCGGGGCGCAAAGTCCAGGAGATCCGCTCGCCCACGTCGTGGGTCACCTTCTGCTCTTTCGTGGCGCCCATGTGGCAGGAGGCGCAAGTTGGCGCAGCGGTGTAATCGACGCCCACCACCCATTTCCTGGCGTTCAGACGCATTTCTCCGGCCTTGGCTCGGTAGTTGATGCCGTGCTTCGACTCGTTGTATATCTCCATCTGCGGATGATCCGGACCCAGATGACATTTGCCGCAGGTTTCAGGGGTGCGTGCCTGGGCCGATGAGAAGTTGTGCCTCACGTGGCAGGCCGAACAGGAGCCGACCGAACCATCCGGATTGATTCGGCCGATGCCGGTGTTCGGCCAGGTTTGCGGTGTGGGCCGGCCATCGGCATCGACTTTCACGATTCCGCCATGGCATTGCAGGCATCCGGCATTGACGGCAGCCGGGCCGCCAATCACCTCGCCCAACAGATTATCCAGTGAAGCGAGAATGTTTCCTGCCTTGGCGTGGTGCGAGCGCTGTTGCTGCGCCACTTCCTGCTCGTGGCAGTTCGCGCAGGTCTTGGGAGTCACGATGACGTTGATGAAGGCGTTGTTGTGTTTCAGTGCCGCTTTGTCGCTCTCCTTGGCTTTATGGCAGTCGTAGCAATCCACGCCCTTGGCTTTGTGCGCGCTCTTCTTCCACTCGGCAAAAATTCCTGGAGAGAGTTCGGAATGGCATTTGATGCATCCCTTCCCGATCGCCGCGTCTGCTTGCGACTTCTTGGTTGTGCTGGCGGCGGCCACAGCGGGACTGCAAAACAGCACGCATAGCCAGGAGATGAGCGCCAGAAGGATGAGCGTCTGACTTCTATTTGTCCGAATCATGACATGTACCTCACAAAAGTCACCGCGGCCAGTCCGCGCTATCGATGGCCGGGATCACGGCGTCCCCCGGGTGCGCACGATTTGGTAGGAGCGGGTCAGATAGCCGAGCGTCGCAAACCCACTCCAGATATGCACCAGCCGCGTGAATGGGAAGATCAGGAAGACGGAGAGACCGATGAACAGGTGCAGCTTGAACACGATCGAGACCTCGGCCAAGACATCGGCGGCACCGCCGCGGAAGGTCCAGATGCTCTGTGCCCACTCCACCAACTTGAGCATCTCGCTTCCGTCGAGGTGCTGCAGCGATGCCGGAATGGTCAGCAGTCCGAGCGCAAGCTGCCCCAGCAAGAGCAGCAGCAGGACGATATCCATCGGTTTGCTGTTGCGCTGGATGCGCGGATCGGCCAAGCGCCTCTGAGCGAGCAGCACGGCCCCGATGAGGCCCAATACTCCGAACAAACCGCCGCCCACGATGGCGATCATCTGCTTCATTGGCATGGTCACGCCCAGCGCGTGCCAGACCTCGAGCGGTGTCAATAGCCCGCCCAGGTGACCGAAGAAGATGCCCAGCACGCCGATGTGGAACAGATTGCTGCCCCATCGCAACTGCCCGGTCCTGAGCATTTGCGACGAATCGCTCGTCCAGGTGTATTGCTCGCGATCGAAGCGGATCAAGCTGCCGACGAAAAATACCGTCAGGCAGATGTAGGGGTAAATGCCGAAAACGAAGTAATTGAGTGAGCTCATGCCGTCCTCCCTTGGAACTTTATGACCTGCTCTCGCTGGGGGGCGCAAGCGCCGAGGAAGGTCACGGGTTCGTCCAGCCATGCCTTGTCGATGGCGTCGAGGCTGGTGTCCTCCTCCGCCGGTGCCCCCTCGCGATTGGCCAGCAGCCGCTCCGGATGGCGTTCTCCGGCCAGCCTTAGAAGCGTCTGGAAGGCCGCGGCATAGGGACTATCGCGCCGGGTCAGCGTCGCACCTATGGTCTCGACCAGATGCTGCACTTCCTGCAACTGCTCCCTGGCGTCCTGTTCATCGAGCAAGGACAGGAATTCGAGAAACACCGGCAGAAAGTCCGGCAGATCGGCGACCGACAAGGCCAGGCCTTGGCGCCCATACATGGCCAGGAGATCGACCATCGCCTGCCCGCGATCGCGCGAGTCGCCGTGCACGTGTTCGAAGAGATTGAGGGAGGCGGCGCGACCGCGATCGAAGGTGTCGACATAGGCCGCTTCGGAATCCATCAGGTCGGCGGCTTGCAGGCCATCGATCAGCCGTTTCAGCGCGGCGCGGTCGCTGTCCTTCAGCCGCTGATCCTCGGCGAAGACGCTGCGCAATTCATCGAGATGGGCCAAGAGCGGCGCGCTCGGATAGGTGAGCAGCGCCGCCAGCGCACGATAGATTCGGGACATCAGAGTGCCTCCTTGATCGGGATGACGCGCTGCCTCTTGGTGTTGCCGCCGAACAGGCTGGCCTCCGAGGTGCCGTCCGAGCAGCCGTTGCCGAAGGAGAAGCCGCAGCCGCCCTTCAAGTCGTAGGCGTTCTCGGCATACTCTCGGTGCGTGGTCGGGATCACGAAGCGATCCTCATAATTGGCGATGGCCATGATGTGATACATGTCCTCGACCTGCGCCAGGGTGATGCCGACCTGCTCCAGCACCTCGGTGTTTTCGCGGCTCTCGACATGACGGTCGCGCATGAAGGCGCGCATCGCCAGCATGCGTTCGAGCGCGCGTATCACCGGCTTCTCGTCGCCGGCGGTGAGCAGGTTGGCGAGATACTGGACCGGTATGCGCAAGGCCGAGACGTCGGGAATCGCGCCGTTGATGCCCAGTTGTCCGCTGTTCGCCGCGGACTGTATCGGCGAGAGCGGCGGCACATACCAGACCATCGGCAGGGTGCGGTACTCGGGGTGGAGCGGCAGGGCGACTTGCCAATCGATCGCCATCTTGTAGACCGGGGAGATCCTCGCCGCTGCGAGCCATGCCTCGGGTATGCCGTCACGGCGCGCCTGTTCCTGCACCGCGGGGTCATGTGGGTCGAGAAAGACGCCGAGCTGCGCCTCGTACAGGTCGCGGGGGTCGGGCGCCGATGCCGCCGCCGCTATCATGTCGGCGTCGTAGAGCAGCACGCCGAGGTAGCGGATGCGCCCGACGCAGGTCTCCGAGCAGACCGTCGGCTGCCCCGCTTCTATTCTCGGGTAGCAGAAGATGCACTTCTCGGCCTTGTTGCTCTTCCAGTTGTAGTAGATCTTCTTGTAGGGGCAACCGGAAACGCACATGCGCCAGCCGCGGCACTTGTCCTGATCGATCAGCACGATTCCGTCTTCCTCGCGCTTGTAGATCGAGCCCGAGGGGCAGGATGCGACGCAGGTCGGGTTAAGACAGTGCTCGCATAAGCGCGGCAGGTACATCATGAAGGTATTCTCGAACTGGCCGTAGATGTCCTTCTGCAGGTTCTGAAAATTGACGTCTTCGCTGCGCTTGGCGAACTCGCCGCCGAGCAACTCCTCCCAGTTGGGGCCCCACTCGATCTTCTCCATCCGCTCGCCGGTGATCAGGCTGCGCGGGCGGGCCACCGGCGCGGCCGTACCCTCCGGCGCGGTGTGCAAATGCTCGTAGTCGAAGGTGAAGGGCTCGTAGTAGTCGTCGATCTGCGGCAGGTTGGGATTGGCGAAGATGTTCAGCAACAGCGAGCCCTTGCCGCCCTGACGCGGTGCTATCTTGCCGGAAGCGCCACGGGCCCAGCCGCCGTTCCAGACCTCCTGGTTCTCCCACTGCTTGGGATAGCCGATGCCCGGTTTGGTCTCGACGTTGTTGAACCAGGCGTACTCCATGCCCGGGCGATTGGTCCAGACGTTCTTGCAGGTCACCGAGCAGGTGTGGCAGCCGATGCACTTGTCCAGGTTGAGGACCATGCCGATTTGCGCTCTGATTTTCATGAACTCGCTCCTTCCGGCGCAACCGGCTGAGACTGATCCATCCAGTCCACCTTGTTCATCTTGCGCACGATCACGAACTCGTCGCGGTTGGTGCCGATGGTGCCGTAGTAGTTGAAACCGTAGGAGAGCTGCGCGTAGCCGCCTATCATGTGGGTGGGCTTCAACACGCAGCGGGTCACCGAGTTGTGGATACCGCCGCGCGTGCCGGTGACTTCCGATCCCGGGACGTTGATCGTCTTCTCCTGTGCGTGGTACATCATGCACATGCCGGGTTTCACCCGTTGGCTCACCACTGCCCGCGCCGTGATGGCGCCGTTGACGTTGAAGAGCTCGATCCAGTCGTTGTCGACGATGCCCGCATTCCGCGCATCGGTCTCGGACAGCCACACGATAGGCCCGCCGCGCGACAGCGTGAGCATCATCAGATTGTCGGTGTAGGTCGAGTGGATGCCCCATTTCTGGTGCGGCGTGATGAAGTTCAACACCACTTCCGGGTTGCCGTTGTCCTTCTGGCGCTGGATCGGATGCACGGCCTTCAGGTCCACCGGCGGCTTGTAGACGCACAGGCCTTCGCCGAAGCCGAGCATCCACTTGTGATCCTGGTAGAACTGCTGGCGGCCCGTCAGCGTGCGCCACGGAATGAGTTCGTGCACGTTGGTGTAGCCGGCGGTGTAGGAGACGTGTTCGTCCTCGATGCCGGACCAGGTCGGCGAGGAGATGATCTTGCGCGGCTGCGCCTGGATGTCGCGAAAGCGTATCTTCTCGTGGGCCTTGCCGGCTGCCAGATGTGCGTGTTCCCGCCCGGTGATCCTGGAGAGCGCCTGCCAGGCTTTCACCGCGACGTGACCGTTGGTTTCGGGCGCGAGCATCAGGATCACCTCGGAGGCATCGATGTCGGTGGCGATCTCCGCCATGCCCTTGGAGACGCCTTCATCGCGCACCGCGCCGTTCAGTTCGCGCAGGGCCTGCACTTCGTCCTGGGTATTCCAGGCGATGCCCTTGCCGCCGTTGCCGATCTTGTCCATCAGCGGCCCCAGCGCGGTGAAACGCTTGTAGGTGTTGGGGTAGTCACGTTCGACCACGGTGATCGCCGGTGCCGTCTTGCCCGGAAGCAGTTCGCACTCGCCCCGCTTCCAGCCGACGACGCCGATGGCTTGCGCCAGTTCGGCCGGCGTGTCGTGCATCAGCGGTGTCAGTACCACGTCCTTCTCGACGCCCAGATGACCGACGCAAACCTCGGAGAACTTCTTCGCGATGCCCTTGTAGATGTCCCAGTCGCTCTTCGCCTCCCACGCCGGATCCACGGCCTGCGACAGCGGGTGGATGAAGGGGTGCATGTCCGAGGTGTTGAGGTCGTTCTTCTCGTACCAGGTCGCGGTGGGCAGCACGATGTCGGAGTAGAGGCAGGTGGTGCTCATGCGAAAGTCGAGCGTGACGAGGAGATCGAGCTTGCCTTCGGGCGCCTGCTCGTGCCAGACCACATCCTGGGGCTTGTCTCCGCCGAAGTCGCCGAGATCCTTGCCCTGGACGCCGTGCGTCGTGCCCAGCAGGTGCTTGAGGAAATACTCGTGTCCTTTGCCCGAGGAGCCGAGCAGGTTGGAGCGCCAGATGAACATGTTGCGCGGGAAGTTGGCCGGGTGATCCGGGTCCTCGCAGGACATCTTAAGCCGGCCGTCCTTGAGCGTCTTGACCACGTAGTCCTTGACCTCCATGCCCGCGCCCGCGGCGTCCTTCACCACCTGCAACGGATTGGTCTGCAACTGCGGTGCCGACGGCAGCCAGCCCATGCGCTCGGCGCGGACGTTGAAGTCGATGAGGCTGCCTTCGAATTCCTTGGGGTCGGCGGTGGGCGAGAGGATCTCGCGCACCTCCAGCTTCTCGTAGCGCCACTGGTCGGTGTGCGCGTAGAAAAACGAGGTCGAGTTCATCTGCCGCGGCGGGCGGATCCAGTCGAGCGCGAAGGCCAGGGCCGTCCAGCCGGTCTGCGGCCGCAGCTTTTCCTGCCCGACGTAGTGCGCCCAGCCGCCGCCCGACTTGCCGATGCAGCCGCACATCATCACCATGTTGATGACCGCGCGGTAGCTCATGTCGCAGTGATACCAGTGATTCATCCCGGCGCCGATGATGATCATCGACCTGCCTTGCGTCTTGTGCGCGTTGTCGGCGAACTGGCGCGCGACATTGATTACGTCGGCGCGGGCGACGCCGGTGATCTTCTCCTGCCAGGCCGGGGTGTAGGGCATGTCGTCGTCGTAGCTCTTGGCCACGGTGTCGCCGCCCAGGCCTCGATCGACGCCGTAGTTGGCGGCCAGGAGATCGAACACCGTGGCGACCAGCGCCGCTTCACCGTTCTTGCCCAGTGGCAGGCGCAGCGCCGGCACGCGGCGCATCAGCACGTCGGTCTGCTTGTTGGCGGTGAAATGCTCGGTCTCGATGCCGCCGAAGTAGGGGAAGGCGACTGCGGCGACTTCTTGGTTCTGACCGAGCAGGCTGAGCTTAAGCCGCGTATCGGTGCCGTGGCCCGCCTCTTTCTCTTCGAGGTTCCAGCGGCCGACGTCGGAGCGTCCTTCAGGACCCCAGCGAAAGCCGATGGAGCCGTGCGGCAGCACGGCCTGGCCCGCCGCGTCGAGCGCAACCGTCTTCCACTCGGCGTTGTTGCCTTGGCCCAAGCCGTCCTTGAAGTCGGCGGCACGCAGGTAGCGATCGGGCACCAGCACGCGGCCGGTCGGCGTATCCTTCTCCACCAGCCGCACCAGGAGCGGCATGTCGGTGTACTTGCGGCAGTAGCTCTCGAAGTATTCGGACTTGTTTTCGCCGAGATGGAATTCCTTGAGGATCACATGGCCCATCGCCATCGCCAGCGCGGCATCGGTGCCCTGCTTGGGATGCAGCCACAGGTCGCCCAGCTTGGCGACCTCGGAATAGTCGGGGGTGATCGAGACGGTCTTCGTCCCCTTGTAGCGGACCTCGGTAAAGAAGTGCGCGTCCGGGGTGCGCGTCTGAGGCACGTTCGAGCCCCAGGCGATGATGAACGTGGAGTTGTACCAATCGGCCGACTCGGGGACGTCGGTCTGCTCGCCCCAGACCTGCGGGCTGGCCGGTGGCAGGTCGCAGTACCAATCGTAAAAGCTCATGGAGACGCCGCCGATCAGCGACAGATAGCGCGAGCCCGCGGCGTAGCTGACCATCGACATGGCGGGAATCGGCGAAAAGCCGATGATGCGGTCCGGCCCGTAGCGCTTGATGGTATGGGTATTGGCGGCGGCGATGATCTCGTTGGCTTCAATCCAACTCGCCCGCACGAAGCCGCCCAGGCCGCGCCGGCTCTTGTAATCGCGCGATCTGTCGGCATCCCCGGCGATGGACGCCCAGGCCTCGACCGGGCCCAGGGTGCGGCGCGCCTCGCGCCAGCTCTTCAGCAGGCGGCCGCGCACCATGGGGTACTTGACGCGATTGGCGCTGTACAGATACCAACTGTAGCTTGCGCCGCGGGAGCAGCCGCGCGGTTCGTGGTTGGGCATGTCCGGGCGGGTGCGCGGATAGTCGGTCTGCTGCGTCTCCCAGGTGACGATGCCGCCCTTGACGTAGATCTTCCACGAGCAGGAGCCGGTGCAGTTGGTGCCGTGGGTGGAGCGCACGATCTTGTCGTGCTGCCAGCGATTGCGGTAGCCGTCCTCCCAGGTGCGGTCTTCCTTGGTCACCACGCCGTGACCGTCGGAGAAAGTGGACTCTGCGCGCTTGAAGAAGTTGAGGCGGTCGAGAAAATGGCTCATGGCTTTGCTCTCTTGATTGGATTTTGGGCGTGCTTATCGGCGTACCTCAGCAAGGCATTTCGGCGTTCTTGCGCGCGTAATACCACCAGGTGGTGACGATGCAGGTGATGTAGAAGACGATGAACATATACAGGGCTGCCTCGGGACCGCCGGTCATCGAGATCGAGGTGCCGTAGCTCTGCGGTATGAAGAAGCCGCCGTAGGCGCCGATCGCCGACGAGAAGCCGAGCACCGCAGCCGCCTCCTTGTTGGCGCTCTTGATCGCCTGATCCTGCGCTGCCTGACCCTTGCCCTGGGCCAGCCGTTGCTGCAGGGTCATGAAGATCACCGGGATCATGCGAAAGGTCGAGCCGTTGCCTATGCCCGAGGTGGCGAAGAGCACCATGAACATCGCCAGGAAGCCGTAGAAATTTCCGCCGGAAGCGCCGGAAGGCAGGAAGTACAGAACCCCCGGGACCGCCGCGGCCATCGCGATGAAGTTCCAAAAGGTCACGGTTGCACCGCCGACCTTGTCGGACAACCAGCCGCCGACAGGCCTGACCAGCGCACCGACCAGGGGTCCGAGAAAGGCGTAGGAGAGCGCGTTGACCCCGGGAAATTCGCTCTTGATCAGCAGCGGGAAGCCCGCCGAGAAACCGATGAAGGAACCGAAGGTTCCCAGGTAGAGCCAGCACATCAGCCAATTGTGCTTGCGCTTGAAGATCACCGCCTGTTCGGCGAAAGAGGCGCGGGCAGAGACCAGGTCGTTCATGCCGTACCAGGCGGCGAGCGACGTCAAGGCGATGAACGGCACCCAGATGTAGCCCGCGTTCTGCAACCACATCGCCTTGGTCTCCGTGCTGCCTTTGCCCAGATTGCTCCACGTCTGCGGCTCGCCGCCCAGCGCGCCGAAGACGCCGGCGGTAATGACCAGCGGCACAACGAACTGCACCACCGACACGCCCAGGTTGCCGAGGCCAGCGTTCAGACCCAGGGCGATGCCCTTCTGCGCCTTGGGAAAGAAGAAGTTGATGTTCGCCATCGACGAGGCGAAGTTGCCGCCGCCGAAGCCGCACAGGAGCGCCAGAATGACGAAGCTCGAATAGGGGGTGGCCGGGTCCTGCACCGCGATGCCCATGCCGAGCGTGGGCAGCAACAGCGACGCGGTCGACAGCGCCGTCCAGCGCCGGCCGCCGAAGATCGGCACCATGAAGGAATAGAAGATGCGCAGGGTCGCGCCGCACAGCGCCGGCAAGGCTGTCAGCCAGAACAGCTCGCCGGTGCTGAATTTGAAGCCGATGTTGGGTAGGTTGACCACCACCACCGACCACACCATCCAAACGGCGAAGGCCAAAAGCAAGGCCGGGATCGACAGCCAAAGGTTGCGGTTGGCAACAGTCTTGCCGGATGAACTCCAGAACCCGGCATCCTCCGGTTCCCATTTGGTCAGAACATGCATAACCATGGTTTTTCTCCTCACGTGGTTGCCGCACACTAGGCGTGTGCCGACTCCTTCAACAAATCCTCGGTGCGGTAGGCGCTGCGATACATCCAGATCAGCGATACCCACACCACGCCGTACATGAACATGAAACAACTCGAGCGTATGCCGGTGATATCCACCAGGGCGCCAAACACGATAGGCAGGAAGAACCCGCCCAGGCCGCCGGCCAGTCCCACCACGCCGGACACGGCCCCGATATTGTCGGTGAACTCGTCGGAGATGTACTTGAATACCGACGCCTTGCCGAATGCCCAGGCCACGCCCATCGCGAACATCAGGATGGTGAATGGCCACACCGAGAGGCCGACATGGAAGCTCATGGGACCGGTCGTGGTCGTGACCGTGAAGTCGGACTGCGGGAAGGACAGCAGGAACAGACAGATCCACGACACCCACAACACCCACCAGGTCACCGAATGCGCGCCGTACTTGTCTGACAGCCAGCCGCCGAATGCGCGCAGCACCCCTCCCGGCAGCGAGAAGCAGGCGGCAAGAAGGGCCGCGTTCTGGATGTTGAAGCCGTACTCGCCAACGTAGTACTGCACCATCCAAAGGCTCAAGGCGACATAGCCGCCGAACACGATCGAGTAGAACTGGCAGTACTTCCAGACCCGGGGATCCTTCAACACGGCGAGTTGCGCGCGGAAGGTGATGGTCTTATTGACGATGTGCGCGGGATCGCTGGCGCTACCCAGCCAGAAGATGATCGCGGTGACGAGCATTGCGATCGCATAGGTCTGCGGCACGAAGGTCCAGCCGACCGCGACGACGATGGCGGGCGCCACGAACTTGTTCAGCGCGGCGCCGGAATTGCCGGCGCCGAAGACGCCCATCGCCGTGCCCTGCTGGTTGCGCGGGAACCAACGCGCGACGTAGGGCGTGCCGACCGAGAACGAGCCGCCGGCCAGCCCGACGAACAGGCCCAGCACCAGGAACTGCCAGAACTCGGTGGCGTAACCGATGAGCCAGATCGGCAGCACGCAGCAGGCCATCAGCAGGAACAGCACGATGCGTCCGCCGTAGCGGTCGGTCCAGATGCCCAGCGGTATCCGCACCAGCGAACCCGTCAGCACCGGCGTCGCGGTGAGTAACCCGAATTGCGTGGCGTTCAGGTCCAGCATCTTCTTGATCGGGATGCCGATCACGCCGAACATCATCCAGATCGCGAAACACACCGTGAATGCGAGCGTGCTGACGACCAGTACAGAGATCGCTTTGCCCCTGCTCCCTGCCATTTTGCCCTCACCGTTAGAGAAGAGTTGATGTAGTCTAGGCAGCGTGAAGAATCGTCACAAGGGCGCCGATGGGCCGAAAAGTTTTCGGGTTACCTACAAAGAGATAGTGTTCTTCACCAGGGGTATGCCGCAATGCCGCATCACGCCGTGGGGCAATGCGGCGGGTCGTCAATCTTGATTGCAGGCAGCCGACCGGCGGGAACAAAGAGGTACTTCCAGTGCACCAGAGAGCAGGAGAAACGCGCATGATCCGCATCCTTTCGCGCCAAACAGTCCTCGGACGGCTTGAGATCGCGATGGCCATACTGGCGGTCGCTGCCACGGTTTCCTTTGTCAGCCTGGTGATGTTCGCTGAGAACTCCACGGGCAAAGCCAGTGCGATCAATATGGCGGGTTCCCTGCGCATGCAGTCCTACGCGATCGCGCTCGCTCTTGCCGATACCAGTCTTTCCGAAGTCGACCGGCGGCTGGCCGTGGGTAACGCGGTCGACGAGTTCGACATCCGCTTGAGCCATCCCTTCATCGCGTCGACGCTGCCGTCGAGCTCCACGAATCCGCTGACGATGAAATTCTTGAAGCTTAGCGCCGACTGGAACATGCGCCTGCGACCGCTGGTGCAGGCGGTCGCGTTGCGGCCCGATGCCTCGCCCGATGCTCTGCCTCAGATCAGGCGCTTCGTCGGCGAAGCGGACGAATTCGTGGCGCAACTGGATGAGGCCCTGGAAAGACAGATCACCACCCTGAAGATGATCCAGGGCGTGACCTTGTTCCTGATGCTGATCACGATTTTCGTAGCGAGCTTCATGCTGCACGAGCAGCTCAACGCCACACTGTCGAGCCTGTTGTGCTTCGCCCGGGAGGTGCGCAAAGGTGACTTTTCCGTGCGCGCGCCGGCGGGCAGCGGCGACGATTTTGCGGAACTGTCCGAGGCGTTCAACTTCATGGCCGACGATCTGTCGCGCATGTACAACACACTCGAAGCGCAAGTCGCCCAGAAGACCGCCGAACTCGAGCGCAGCAACCGCGCCTTGTCCCTGCTGTACGCGACCGCGCGGAAATTGTCCACGGGGCCGCTGACGGCCGATCGGCTGGAGGAGGTGATGCAATTGGTGGAGGAGGAGATCGGCCTGGCGACACAGGTGGTGTGCGTATTCAATGCCAACCAGATGCACGGCGTTCGGATCGCCGTCAATACTGCCGACCGGCAGCATCCCGATGTTTGCGCTGCTGAAGACTGCGGCGCTTGCCAGGTGTCGACCGATACGCTGCTGCGCGCCGATTTGGCACATCCCGGCCGCCAGATCCTCAACGTGCCGCTGGTCGATGGAGGCCATTGCTTCGGCACGATGCCCGTGCTGGTGCCGCAGGGTGCGCAGTTGGAGCCTTGGAAGGTCGAACTGCTGGAAGCCATCGGCCGGCAGATCGGCACGGCGCTCGCCGGTATGGAACGCAATCAGCAGGAACGCCGCGTCGCCCTGCTCGAAGAGCGCTCGGTGATCGCGCGCGAGTTGCACGATTCCCTAGCGCAGTCTTTGTCCTACCTGAAGATCCAGGTGGTACGGCTGAAACGGTTGCTCGACGCGCAGTCCTCAGAGCAGGCACGCGGCATCATCGATGAACTGCGCGCCGGTTTGAACAATGCCTACCGCCAGTTACGGGAACTGTTGACGACGTTCCGGCTGCGCTTCGATGGCAAGGGATTGGACCAGGCGCTGAGCGACGCGGTCGCGGAGTTCCAGCAGCGCGGCTTGCCCGGAATAGCAGTGGACAACATCCTCGCTGGCATCGAACTTTCTGCCAACGAACAGCTGCACGTGCTGCAAATCATCCGCGAGGCGCTATCGAACGTCGAGCATCATGCCCACACGCAGCATGCCTGGGTGACGCTGGCACGCGACGAGGCGGGCCTGGTGCGCATCACGATCGATGACGATGGCGTCGGCTGCACGCAGGCAGGTCCCTTGCAGCACCATTACGGCATCAGCATCATGCGTGATCGTGCGGAGACCCTCGGTGGCACGCTGACGATCACAGCGCGGCCGGACAAAGGCACCTGCGTCGAACTGCGTTTCAAGCCAAAATTGGAACTGCGCGGCACCGGCGACTCGGCGCGACTGGCAACAATGGGACCGGCGCTATGATGCCCCCTGCCAGGAGTACCGTCGTCATCATCGACGACCATCCCCTGTTTCGGAAAGGCGTGCGCCAGCTATTGGACCTGGAGCCTTCGCTCAACGTCGTCGCCGAAGCCTCCAACGGCGAAGAGGGGGTGGAGGAAGTTGCCCGGTACCAGCCCGACCTGGTGCTCCTCGACCTGAACATGAAGGGGATGGGCGGGCTGAAGACGCTCGAGGCGATCAAGGCGTTCAATCCGGAGACAAGAGTGGTTGTGCTGACGGTGTCGGATACCGCCGACGACCTGATCGGAGTCATTCGAGCCGGTGCCGATGGCTACCTGTTGAAAGACATGGAGCCCGAGGAACTGCTGGCCCTGATCAAGGAGGCGGTATTCGGCAGAACCGTGATCTCCGAGGGACTTGCCGGGCGGCTGGCGCAGGCGCTGCGCGCCGAGGCAGCGGCGAAGGATCGCAGCGTGCATGTGTTGACCGAGCGCGAACGGGAAATACTGCGAGGCCTGGCCGCGGGCAAGAGCAACAAGCTGATAGCGCGCGATCTCGACATCACGGAGGGGACGGTCAAGGTCCACGTCAAGAATCTGCTGCGCAAGTTGAGCTTCCGTTCCCGTGTCGAAGCGGCGGTATGGGCGGTCGAGAACAGGGCCGCCTAGCGGTTCAGTCCCCTGGACAGGTTCAGTATCCGCCCAACCTTTCTAAAGGCGGGCGGCGCCCCACCAAGGCCTCGAGCATTTCCAATTCCTCGTCCCGGTGATTGATCACCTCGGCCGGCACGGACATCTTCGGCATCTTCATGTCGTTGTAGATGTATTGCGGCTTGTCGTGGTGCTTGGTGCGGATGACCTCCCGCTCCTGCGGCGCCGCCGTCGGCGTCAGTTCGGCCACGCCGTAGCAGAGGCAGAAATAGACGCGCTCGGCCTCGGCCTCGATGTAGCAGCCGGTGCCGCGTATGCCTATGGTCGCCGTCGGCGTCTCGATGCGCCGCTCGCCGACGGCGAAGACCGAGAGCAACCTGCCCGTGACGACCCGCAGCACCCCCGCCGCGGCGCCGTCGCCGAAGGAGACGCGGCTAGCGGCGCGCTGCAGGAAGGCGTCCTGGCCGATGACGTAGATCGCCTCGGCAGCGGGCCCCGTGACCACGGTGTCGCCGGGCAGGATCAGCATGTCCTCGCGCGCCGGCGCGCCATTGACGCTGACCTGGCCGCTCATGCGGCGTATGCCTGGTTTGGCCGGAGCCCCTCCGGCGGCGAGTACCCTTCCTATCAGTCCGGTTATGCTGGCGCCGCCGAGCAGGGCGGCCAAGCTCAGCTGTTTCAACATCGATCGGCGTTGCAGTGCATTGCGCTTCATGACACCCTCCAACCGGCAGCTTAGACCGGCAAATGGATTTTTTCCAATGGAATCCGGGATTCTGGTACCTTTGATCTACATCATGGGAAAGAAATAGAAGAGCAGGCAGTATCCGTTTCCTGGTGGCTGTCTTCCCGCTTGGAATTTGTTTCCCCCAGCCGCTGCTCTTCAGAGTGTTCAAAAAATATCAAGGAGTTATTTACATGCTGCACCCCGAACTCGTCAAGAATTCCGCCAGTGAAGCGGGCCAGAATATCAAACCGCAGCGGCGGCACGAAGTCGTTACCGTCGATGGCAATGAGGCGGCCGCCTATATCGCCCACCTTACCAGCGATGTGATTGCGATCTATCCGATCACGCCTTCGTCGCCCATGGGCGAATTCTCCGACCAGTGGTCGGCGCAGGGCGTCAAGAATCTCTGGGGCTCGGTGCCGGCGGTGATCGAGATGCAGCACGAAGGCGGGGCTGCCGGCGCCGTTCATGGCGCCTTGCAGACGGGTGCCATGGCGACGACCTTCACCTCGTCGCAGGGCCTGCTGCTGATGATTCCCAACATGTTCAAGATCGCCGGCGAA
>Ga0172380_10005037_pt1 | contig 16404 bp, 13 predicted proteins | sample Leawe162metaG_FD_119747 | JGI IMG/M metagenome (GOLD analysis project Ga0172380, IMG submission 119747) | Leachate microbial communities from a municipal landfill in Southern Ontario, Canada - Leachate well 162 metaG | ecosystem: Engineered > Solid waste > Landfill > Unclassified | place...
CCGGCCGGAAATGATCGCGCGCAGCGCCCGCGATCGCGCTTGCCGTTTGCTCGCCGGGATGCCGGACCTGCTCATGCCGATCACCGTCGGCCTTAAGCGCGCTGCCCTGGCGGCTGCCGATGAATCTGCGCTGGCGAGGCTGCTCGGGTCGAGCGGATCCGCTGCCGTGTTCCCCTTGATTGTCCGCCCGCTCGACACCCACGCCGGCAAGGGCTTGGCGAGACTGGACGGCGTCGAGGCGATCGCCGCCTACCTGCAGGCGACGCCCGGAGACGCCTTCTTCATTTCGCCCTTCGTGGACTATCGCAGCGCCGACGGCGCCTATCGCAAGTTCCGCGTGGTATTGATCGCGGGCCGGCCCTACGCCGTGCATATGGCCATCTCGGCGCACTGGATCGTCCATTACCTCAACGCCGGCATGAACGAGGACGCCGACAAGCAGAGGGAAGAGGCGCGCTTCATGGCGGACTTCGACGCCGACTTCGGACGCCGCCACGCGCAGGCCCTGCGCTGCGTCGCGGAGCGTCTCGATCTCGACTATCTGGTCATCGATTGCGCCGAGACGGCCGACGGCAGGCTGCTGGTGTTCGAGGTCGACACCGGCGCCGTGGTGCACCTCATGGATTCGGCCGATGTCTTTCCCTACAAGCCGGCGCAGATGCGCAAAGTGTTCGCCGCATTTCGAGAGATGCTGGCGCAAGCCATACAGCGAAACTAAATCTCTCTAGCCTTGCGCTCGCGCTCGATCTGGATAATGTAGCGCTGGATCAGCGTCATCATCGGCCCCGGCAACTTGGTGAACTCGCAGCCGGCGCGCTGGTGGATCTTGCCGTTGGGCATGGTCACGTCGTAAAGGTTGCGCACGCGCATGTCCGCGGTGATTAAGCCGACGTTGGGCAGGTTGATGGTGACGCCGAAGAATTGCGCATCCATCTTCAGGCTGAAATTGTCCGGCGGCACGTTGAGGCCGACGCCGCCGCCGCTGATGTCGACCACCACCACCTGCAGCGTCTTGATCGAACCATCTTCCTGCGACAGCGGGATGTTGGCCTTGATCGGATTGGCCATCGGCGTCGTCAAGCGATAGTACTCGCGCCGCTGCAGGCGGATCAGCGAATCCGGGACGTCGCCCAGGAAGGCGTCGCGACCCTCGTGCTTGACCGGGTCGACGCCGAGCAGGGTGAACTGGATCTTGACCTTTTCCTTGCTCGAGACGCAATTGATCTTGTCCGTCTGCAGGGCCTTGCGGTTCATCTCCATGTTGCTGCCGTAGTCGAAGACCAGGGTCTTGCCATCGGGAGCAATTTCCACCAGCGAGGTCAGAAGAAAATCGTAGCCCTGGTTGAAGTAGAAGGTGATCAGCGAACCCTGATCGCGCATGCCGCGCAGGATGGAGAGTATCTCGGTGCGCGAGCGCACCTCGTACTTGCTGTAGTCGTCCTCGACATCGAGCGCCGATTTGCGCGTCGGCGTCCCGGCCTTCGGCGGCTGGCGTTGCTGCTTGTCGGGGCGATCTTCCATGAATGTGTTGTCCGCTCTCAGGGCGACAGTTTAATCGATGTTTCCCTTGCTGAGTATCCCCGGACTTTCAATTGCTGCGCCAGCCAAAGCTTCTCCCCCTTCCAAGCGGTACAGCCAGACCAGCAATTCAGCGATGACCACGTAGAGCTGGGGCGGGATGGAGGCATCCAGATCGACCTGCAGCAGCAGGGTGACCAACTCCGGCGACTCATGTACGAAGACCCCGTGTTCGTGCGCCCGTCGGACGATTTCGTCGGCGATCAGGCCGCGCCCCTTGGCGACGACGCGCGGCGCGGCACTGCCGGGCTTATAGGCGAGCGCGACCGCCAGCGAGCGTTCCTCGTCGGACGCGTGCTGGCCAGGTTCAGGTGGCTTCATGCTTGACCGCGATGCCCGACACGGGCACGCCGGCCGCTGTCAATGCCTGTTCCAGCGCGGGTGTCGCGGCACGCAGCTTGGCGGCCACGTCTGCGTTGCCCGCGGCGATGACGAGGCTGGCGGCGCCGCCGGCCAGGTTGACGGCAGCCTGGATCTGCCCCAGTCCCGGCGTCGTAAGCTTGAGGCGGGTGCTCCAGCGTTCCTCTTCCTCCGTGCCGGAGCGCTCGTCGCCCTTCCTGCGCTCTATCTGCCATTCCATTTCCTGGCCGGGCCAGATCTCGCCGTGCCAGAGCAGGCGCTGCGTCGCGACGGCGTCGAGCTGCTGCTGCACCAGCGGTCGCAGATCCTCTGGAATCGTCGCAAGTGTCGCGTTCTTATGCTCGGCAATCGATTCTGGTTTCAGGCCCGCAGCTTTGCTCTCGCTGCTGCCCAGAGGCGCGCCAGCATCCGCGCCTGCTCGTGCCTGGGCGGCGAGCAGGGCCGGCTCCGAATGGCGGCCCTGGGGTTCGGCGAGCAGGGCGTCCAAAGGCCGCTTGCCAGCGACCCACTGGGCCTGGTGCGCTTCATAGAAGAGGCCGCTCTGCGTCACGGCCTTGGCGAGCGCTGCCGCGAGGCCTGTGACGCTCGTGGCCCCCTGGGCCAACAGCGGCTGTCCGCGGGCGAGCGGGGCGGCGGAGACGGACTCGCCCTCGGGTGTCAGCAAGTCGCCTATCAGGCGCGCGGCCCGGCTGAGCGTCGCGTAGGGATAGTTGCCGGTCCCCACCTCCGGCTGGGGCACGCGCTCGGCGATGATCGTGGCCGGTGACCGGTCGACCACGTGCAGATCGAGCGTCTGACCCGCTTGCGCCGGCTCTTCCAGTTGCAACGTCAGTTCGCGGCCGGCAACCGTTGCTCGATAGGTGTTGCCGGGCAGGACCTCGAGAATGTGCGCCGAAAAATTCTGTCCCTGGCGCAAGCTGTCCACCTGCGCCAGAATGGCCCGGGGCGTGCGATCGATCACCACCAGTTCGAGCGTGTCGCCGGCCTTGGCGGCTTCCGGCAGTGACAGGGTGAGGCTCTTGCCGGCGACCAAGGCGCGATAGCTGTTGTCGGGAAGGACTTCCTGAATGTTGGCGGTGAAGCGCTGTCCCGGGCGCAGCTCGGGCAGGTCGGGAGAAATCACCTGCGGCCGCGCCAGCGGCTGCAGCGGGTTGTCGTCGGTCAGCCTGATCCTCAGGCCGGCATCGGAAGGGATCAGAGCCACGGGCTAACTCCTGTGGGCTAAACGCTGTAGGCGCGTGCTAGCTGTCTCTTCTTGGCGGCGCCGCCGAGAAAGCGGCGCAGGTCATCCATCCAGGGTTCGGTGTGACGGCGCACCTCGGCGTCATCCTCGAGAATGCGCTGGATCATGCGCGCCTTGCTCTCCCTCTCGGCGTCGTTCAAGGCGCTGTTGTCGTCCTCGCGCAGCAAGCCGTCGCGCAGTAGGGCGACGCTGTGCTCCAGCACCATGAGTTGGTCCCAATCGTTGCTACGGGCTGCGGCGACCATACGCGCGGAGAGCGCGCAAATTTCCTCGTATCGGCTGATGATTTGGCTAGGCATGAGCAACATGGTAGCGGCTAGGCGGAGGCTTGCTTCGACGGATGAACGGCTGGATTGTCGCCTATTTCTGCCCAGGCGCCCTTGATCTCGCCGAGCAGGCCACTCACCTCTTCCAACGCGGCTGTGCTGTTGTTCACGTTGGCGTAGAGCAGGCGGTCGCCCATGTAATCGTAGAGCGCACCAAGCTTCTCCGCGAGGTCGCCGCCCGCCTGGACATCGAGGCTGGCGCGCAGGCCGTCGCCGATGATGGTGATGGCCTGGGAGATGGCCGCCCCCTTTTGCGGAATCTCGCCGTGCTGCATGTGGCGGCTCGCCGAGGCGATGGCCATCAGCGCGCCGTCCAACAGCATCAGGATCAGCTTGTGCGGATTCGCCGCGTCGATGTCGGTTTCATAACCGACGTTCGTGTAGGCCTTGGATGGACTCTGGTGTTTGCCGAACATGCTCACCCCTTGCCTCCGGTGATGGAGTAGTTGGCCAGAGCCGAGAGCGATGAGAGTTGCTGCGTCAGGTAGCTCTGGGTCGACTGCATGCTGGCGATCAAGGTGTCGAGGGCATTGAACTGCGCCCGATAGCGCGCTTCGATGTCGACCAGGCGTGCCTGCAAGGTCGTCCTTTGCTGATCGATGTCCTTGATCGAAGAATTGATGCTGCTGGTCTCGGAGGCGATCACACCAGTGGTGGTGTCGAGGAAGCCGGTGGTCAACGTCAGGAGCTGGTAGGCGAAACCCTGGTTGAAATTCACCGAACCGCGGTCGCCGGTGGCGGCGCCGTCGATCAGCAGCTTGAGTCCGGCCGCATCGCCGGTGCCGGTCAAGTATTGTCCCGAGCCCGAGGCGCTGGCTCCGCCTATCGTGCCGACGACATCGGTTCCCGTGGTTGTCGTCGAACTGCCACCGAGCAGATTGCTGGCCGCATTGTCCGATAGCGACACGGTCGAGGCCGAGCCATAGCGATTGGAAGTAATCAGCATGCTGCCGTCGCCGCTGCCCGCCGTTTCGGTCTGCGTGCCAAACAGGCTGGCGAGGCCGTTGACGTCGGTGAGATTCACGGCGGAGGTGGCGCCGTAGCCATCCGAGCTGATGCTCAGCACACCGTTGGACTGCGAGACGACGACAGACTTTCCCGCCGCGGCGAGGGTGGGATCGGCGTTGATCTGCGTCTGTATCTCGGCGGCCAGCGAGTCCGCGGTATAAGTGCCTTGCGTGAGGACGATGGGCGCACCGGCTGCCGCACCGTCGATGCTGACGTTGAAGCTATCATTCACGCCGGTGGTAATCGTCAGGCCCGCCGCGGTGGAACCGACGGCGGTGCCGCGCGTGCCATTGTAGCCCACCGTCACTGCGCTACCGACGCTCGACAGGGCGCTGGCCCCATTGATGCGCGACTGCACTTCCGCGGCGAGTTGGGTCGGGGTGTACGTTCCGGCGCTCAGGGTCACGGAAGCTCCCGTGGTGTCCAGGTTGATCCCCAAGGTATCGTTGATTCCAGCGACGATGGTCAGGCTGACCGGCGGGGCCGCGCCGAGCAGCGTACCCTGAGTCGCGAGGTGGGTGACGTTGACGGCGTAACGGCCGGGCTTGGTAGCGCTGCTCGAGGCTGCCACCGAGACCAGGGAATCCGTGGCTTTGCCTACCGCGGCGAACAGGGTGGAAATATCCTTGGTCGGATCGGCGAGCACGGCATTGAGTTTCGTCCTGTCCAGCGCCAAGGTTCCGTCTTTCTGGAAGGAGACCCCAATATCCGAGAGGGTGCTCAAGCCACCGCCGGGCGACTTGAGTGGCGAGCCCAGCAGATTGGCCAGCTGGCTTTGCATGTGGAGCACCGACATGTCGCCCTGCAGCGGCGCGGCGATCTTGGTTGTGGCGTCGTACGATGAAGCGTCGGCGAGGGCTTTGAACGCGTCGTTGTAGGCCGTGACGAAACTTTGCACCGCTGTCTGCGTCCCCGAATTATCGTGCGCGATGGTGATCGATGTCGCCGCCGGCGGCGTACCGGTACTGAGCTTCAGCAGGTTCAGCGTGACGCCGTTGATCGCGTCGGTGATGGTATTCGACGGTCTGGTCACGGTCAGGCCGTTGATGCTGAGAACTGCGTCTGCTGCCTTGGTGTGCTCGGTCATGGCGCTGCTGCCGGCGTTCGTCGGGTCGAAGTTCAACGCCGATAGATCGCCGGTAGACGACGTCGTCGTGATCTTCATTTCATTTGCCGCGCCGCTGTTGGTCGAACTCAACACCAGGCGGTTGCCGTTGGTCGATCCGTCGTTGATGATGCTTGCGCTGACGCCGATATTGGCCGCATTGATGGCGTCGGCAATACCGCTCAGTGTGTTGTGGCTAGAGTCGATGGTGATGGTCTGCGTTCCTTTTGCCGGGTTGAGCGTAAAGGAACTGCCACTCGCCGTACCGAACTGAATCGTCACCGTGCCGGTGCCCAAAGTCGCCGTGGTCGTGGCGAACCCGGACGAACTCAGGTTCTGCGACAGGGCGAGGCCGGTGACCACCATGTTGTAGGTGCCACTCTTGGCGTTTGTACTCGTGCTGCCGGTAATCACGGTGCTGTCGCTCGACGCCAGGGTCTTCGCCGTAAACTTGGCGGGGTCATTCAGAGCCGCGATCGACGTCTGTAGCGAGGAGATGGCCCCCTTCAAACTGCCCAGGGCGGTGATCTTGGTCTGGTAAGAGGCCTCCTGCCTGTCGAGCTGGGTCAACGGCTGCGACTCGACCGACATCAGCTTCGAGACGAGGCTATTGATGTCGAGGCCTGAGCCGATGCCAGGGGATGAAATGACGCCGGAGGTTGTTGACACGGCCATGGGGAAAACCTCGATTCAGACCAGTAGTTAAATCTTACCCCTATTATCGGCCAAATGAGCCAAATCTATAGCCTGCCACGGAGGTGACGGCGCAGCGACTAGGCCCTCTGACTGAGGAGCAGACCCTGCATTTTGTCGATCGCCTGTGACAGGGAGAGCATTTCTTCCGACGGTATCTGGCGCAGCACCTGCCCGGTCTCGTTGTCCGTCACTGTGACGATGGTCTTGCCCGAGGACTGCTCTATGCTGAAGGAGAGTGAACTCGCCTGTGCCCGGACGGCCTGCTCGACCTCTTGCGTCGCCAGACGTACCGCCGCGAGGCTGGGTTCCGCTGTGCCGGAAGCCTGGCCGCCAGCGTTCCCCGGCAGCAGCCGAGGCGGTGGAGCAGGGTTCGTAGCGAATACATGATTCCTTGCCTGGTCGCGGGGCTGGGTGATGAGTTGGGCGCCGGGTTGGGAGATCGGGGCATTGCCCACAGCGCCGAGCGTTGCCAGAGCCACGTCGTCTCTCCCCCGTCCGTCCGCTCAGCCTACTTCAGCAGTTGCAACACCTGTTGCGGCAGGGCGTTGGCTTGGGCCAGCATCGCCGTGCCCGCCTGCTGCAGGATCTGGTTGCGCGTCAGTTGTGCCGTCTCCGCAGCGAAGTCGGTATCCTGGATGCGGCTGCGCGCGGCCGAGACGTTCTCCACCGCTGCCGAGAGATTGCCGATGGTGGCGCTGAAGCGGTTCTGCAGGGCGCCGAAAGCAGCGCGCTGACTGTTGATGGCGGTGATGGCGCTGTCGGCGATGCGCATGGCCAGGTTGGCGGTGGCCACGGTGGTGATATCGAGGCTTCCGACAGCCTGCAAGGATGAAGCGACGGCGCCCGCAGCGGCGTTGGCTGAAAACAAACCTGATGCCGCCAAACTGTTAATCATCGAGTAGGACTTGTCGGAATCCAGGGTGATCTGCCCCATGACCGTGACCGAGGCGTCTGCTCCCGAGGCGAAGCCCGGTCCGCTACCCTCGACGACGGCTGTATCGCCGGCGGTGAAGGAGACGTCGAGGGCGCCGGAACCGGTGGAGTTCTGACCGACGCTGACGTTGCTGCCGTCGATCGCCGTCAGGGTGATGCCGTTGCCGGCCGCGTTTAGGCGTGCGGTGACACCGGTTTGCGACGACTTGTCGTTGAAGGCTTGGACCGCAGCGGATAAGCCATCGGCGTTGGCCGTGGTGCCGGTAGAGAATGACACGTTCTGCGGCGCTGTCGTATTGGTGCCCATCACGTTGAGCGAGTAGGCGGTGTTGGTGCTGAGCGCAATGTCGAACTCAGTTCTGGCCGAGGCTCTTACGCCGGTCGAAACCTGGGTATTGATGCCCTCGGCGATCGACTTGGCGGTGTCGGCCGATGTTCCTGTCAGGGTAAAGGTGCCGGAGCCGTAACCACCGTTGATGGTGAGCACGGAGGCTGCTCCGGTGGTTGAGCTGAAGCCGGACACCGTGCCTCCCGACACCGCGGTGACGCTGGCGTAGGATTGTTCTTGGTTCGTGCCGTAGTTGGCGGTACGGAAGTTGGCCGAGGTGGCTGTCACCACCTGGTTGGCGTTGGCGCCCACTTGGTAATCGGTCGAGGTGAAGCTGCCATCGAACAGTTTCAGGCCGTTGAATTCGGTCGATGTCGAAAAGCGGTCGAGTTCCGAGACCAGTTGGTTCAGTTCCTGATTGAGGGACTGGCGGTCGCTGGCGGTGTTGGTCCCGTTCGCCGATTGCACGGCGAGTTGGCGTATGCGCTGCAACAGGTTGCCCATTTGCGACAGCGCCGACTCGCCGGTCTGCGCCAGGGAGACCCCGTCATTGGCGTTGCGTCCCGCCTGCATCATGCCGTTGATCTGTGCCGTCATGCGCTGGGAAATCGCTAGACCCGCAGCATCGTCCTTGGCAGAATTGATGCGCAGGCCAGATGACAGGCGCTGCAGAGAGGTCGCCAGAGCGTCTTGCGAAGCGGACAGATTTCGCTGCGAATTGAGCGAGGCAATGTTGGTGTTGATGATGGACGGCATGTTGGTTCTCCTTCAATAGGCTTCGTCAATTCAAGTTTCGCTGCTGCTTCCCATCGGCTCGTATTCGGCCTGTTCCCGTCACCCGGTGGCCGCGGCGGCTAGCCGGGGCGTGAACGCCAGCTTCTCGGAACGGTTATCAGCAATTGACGTGCCAGGTCGGTCCGATGCCAGCGCAATGGGCTCGGATCGGTGCGGCAGGTGGGCGACAGAGGAGGTGCGCCGGCGGTTGTCTTGCGGTTCTTCGAACCGTGGCGGGGAGGGGCCGGGCGGCAAGTTTTGCCTTGGGCGTGGCGGCAAGGCTTGCCGCCACAACAAAAGAAACCGCCGCCGGTCTTGCGGCCGGCGGCGGTCCTTGTCGAGAGGTTAAGGGTCTAAGCCTTTTGCTTTAACAACAAACCCTGCATCTTGTCCAGCGCTTCCGACATGGCAATCATTTCTTCCGATGGAATCTGGCGGATCACTTTTCCTGTTTCGCTATCCATGAGCTTGACAATGGTCTTGCCCGTTCCGTGATCGACGCTGAAGGTCAGATTGCTCGTCTTGGCCTGGACTATCTGCTGCACCTGCTTTACGGCTTGCTGTACCTGCTCAAGGCTCGGGCCGGCCGTCTTTGCCGGTGGCGGCGCAGACACCTGCACCGGCTGGACATCCGCACTGCGCGGAGCCTGCTCGGTCGGGCTGGCCGCCGCTTGCCCAGCGCTGCCGCTCACTGACTGTATGGTCATGGTCCGATCTCCTTGCTTGGTTCGAATTCAGCGGACCGGGACGATAGGTCCGCTGAAGCTCTCACCCGCTGATTACTTGAGCAACGACAGCACTTGCTGTGGCAGCGCGTTTGCTTGCGCCAGCATTGCCGTACCGGCTTGTTGCAGAATCTGGTTACGCGTGAGGTTGGCGGTTTCCCCTGCGAAGTCGGTATCTTGGATCCGGCTGCGAGCGGCGGATACGTTTTCGACAGCCGCCGAAAGGTTGCTGATCGTGGCGCTGAAGCGATTCTGCAAGGCGCCGAAAGCGGCACGCTGGTTGTTGATCTGGGTGATCGCGGCGTCGGCGATGCGGATTGCCAGATTGGCGCCGGCGACCGTGGTCAGATCAAGGTCGGACACTTTTTGCAACGACGCGGCGGTGGTGCCGGTAGCGGCTGCCGCGATGAACAAGCCCGAGGCGGCCGTGCCGTTGGTGATAGAGTAAGACTTGTCCGAGTCCAGGGTGATTTGACCCATCACGGTCACTTCGTTGGCGGCCCCGGAAACGATTCCGTTGGCCGTGCCTTCGAGCAGCGCGGTGTCGGTGGCCGTGTAGGCAACGGTGACATTGCCTGACGCGGTGTTGTCTTGACCGAGGCTGACGTTGCTGCCATCGAGGGCTGTCAGGGTTATGCCCGACCCTGCATCGTTCAGGCGGGCAGTGACACCGGTCTGCGACGACTTGTCGTTGAAGGCCTGGACGGCTGCCGACAGGCCTGCGGAGTCAGCGGCTGCACCCGTCGAGAAGGACACATTCTGCGAAAGCGTGGTATTGGCGCCCATGACGTTCAGCGAATAGGCGGTGCTGGTCGTCAAGGTGATGTCGAATTGTGTCTTGGCCGCGGCCTTGACGCCGGTGGCGGTCAAGGCGTTGATGCCGGTGGCGATCGACTTGGCCGAGTCGGCACTGCTGTTTTGCAGCGTGTAGGTACCCGATCCATAACCGCTGTTGATCGTCAGGACGGATGCTGCGCCCGTGGTCGTGGCGAATCCGGATACCGCGGCGCCCGACACCGCAGTGCTGCTGGCCGCGGATGTCACCTGGTTGGTGCCGTAGGTGGTGGTGCGGAAGTTGGCCGAGGTGGCGGTTACGACCTGGTTGGCGTTGGCGCCGATCTGGTAGTTGGTCGACGTGAAGCTGCCGTCGAAGAGGTTGAGGCCGTTGAATTGGGTCGATGTCGCGAAGCGATCGAGCTCCTGCGTCAGGGCGTTCAATTCCTGATTGAGCGACTGGCGGTCGCTGGCGGTATTGGTGCCGTTGGCCGATTGCACGGCCAGTTCGCGGATGCGCTGCAGCAGGTTACCCATCTGGCCCAGGGCGGATTCACCCGTTTGCGCCATCGAGACGCCGTCGTTGGCGTTGCGTCCGGCCTGGGTCATGCCGTTGATTTGCGCGGTCATGCGCTGCGATATGGCCAATCCGGCGGCGTCGTCCTTGGCGGAGTTGATGCGCAGTCCGGAGGAGAGACGTTGCAGTGAGGTAGACAGAGCGTCTTGCGACGCGCTCAGATTGCGCTGCGCGTTGAGCGAGGCAATGTTCGTGTTGATGGTGCTCATTGAAAATCTCCTTCGTAAAGCCCGCCGATTCAGGCAATGTTGCGCACCGTTGCTGCGCCCTCGGGAAACCGGTTGATGTTTCCTTGAGTGCAATTACGACCCGGATTGCCGAAGCTTTAGCCTTTGTTGGTTGCGTTTTGCCGGGAGGGAGGGCAATCTGCCGGCCATGGAGAGCGATGGAATAACGGCCGATGCGGCGGAAAACTTGAGGGCGGGCACGGAATTGCATCGCCGTGGCGATAGCGCCGGCGCCGCGGACCGCTATCTGCGCGTGCCGGCGGCAGATCCCGCCTACCCCGACGCCCGCCACCTGCTGGGCCTGCTCGCTTTCGAGCGCGGCGAGTCTGCGATAGCGGAGCGGGAAATCCGCGAGGCGATAGCACTGCGGCCGGGGGTCGCCGACTATCACTATCATCTGGGCAACGTCCTCGCCGCCAGCGGCAGGCAGGGCGAAGCCAGCGCCGCCTTCCGCCAGGCCTTGCGCATCAAGCCTCACGATGCTGCCGCGTGGAACAACCTGGGCAACGCGCTGCTCGCCGGCGGAGACGCTGCAGAAGCCGAACAGGCCCTCCGCCATGCGCTCAAGTACGACCGGCACAATCCGGTGATCCACTGCAACCTGGGCAATGCGCTGGCGGCGCTGGAGAGACCGGACGAGGCGGTGACCGAGTATCGGGCGGCGCTCGAGCGGCGGCCGGGATACGCCGATGCCGCGATCAACCTCGCCGCGCTGTACGTGAACAGCGACAGGGTCGCGGAAATACTGCCGGCGCTGGAGGCGGTGCTCGAGGCGGCGCCCGAGTCACCGGAACTCCTCACCGCGTTCGCCGCCGCGCGACGCCAGGTGGGCGGCGAGGCAGACGCCGAACCCCTGCTGCGCCGGGCCCTATCCCTGCGCCGGGACTACGTCGAGGCCTGGAACAACCTCGCGACGGTGCTCAAGGATCTCGGCCGATACGCAGAGGCGGAAGCCGCAGTGCGCGAAGCGCTGCGCTTGCGCCCCGACTATGCGCTGGGACTTTCCAGTGTGGGCGGCATACTGTTGGAAACGGGACGTTACGCCGAGGCCGAAGCAGCTTACATGGAAGCGGTGCGCTTGGCCCCGGACTATCCAGCGGCGCATTTCAATCTTGGTGTGACCCGGCTGAAACTGGGCCGACTCGATACCGGATTCGCCGATTTCGAATGGCGTCTGCGAATTCCCCAGGCGCGTCACCTCTACCCGGATTGCGGCGTCCCGCTGTGGCAGGGGGAAGCGCTCGCCGGCAAGACGATTCTGCTCTTGTCCGAGCAAGGCTTCGGCGACAGCCTGCAATTCATCCGCTACGCGCCGCTCCTGGTCAGCCAAGGGGCGCGGGTACTGCTCGCCTGCCCGTCGCCGCTGCACGCGCTGTTTGGCAGGATAGAGGGCGTCGCCATCGTCGATCCGGCGATGGCGACGACTTCGGTCGACTACGTCTGCCCTCTTCTGAGCTTGCCCGCGCGTTTCCGCACGACCCTGGCAAGCATTCCTGCAGGCGTGCCTTATCTCTCCGTTCCCGAGGCTCGCCGCGCCGCCTGGGCTGCGCGCTTTCCCGAGCAGCCGCGCCGTGCGCGGGTGGGGCTCGTCTGGGCGGGCGATCCCCGTCCCAACGACGTCGAGTCCCACCGCATCGATCGGCGGCGCAGCCTGCCGCTGGCGGCGTTGGCACCCCTGCTCGAGTTGCAGGATGTGGACTTCTACAGCCTGCAGAAGGGCGTGGCTGCGGCTGAGCTCAATGACAGCCCGTGGCGCGAACGCATCGTGGATTGGAGCGCCGACCTCCACGATTTCATAGAGACGGGTGGGTTGATGGAGCAGTTGGACCTGGTGGTCAGCGTCGACACGGCTGTGGTACACCTCGCGGGTGCGTTGGCCAGGCCGGTCTGGGTGCTATCGCGCTTCGACGGCTGCTGGCGGTGGATGCTGGCGCGCAGCGACAGTCCCTGGTATCCGACGTTGCGTCTCTTCCGCCAGCGGGCACCGGGGGCCTGGAACGAGGTGGTGCGCGAGGTCGCGGCGGCGCTGGCGCAATGGGCGGGGGAGAGGAACAGATGAGGCCGGGACCAAAGCGGCTCGAAGACGCCACAGCGCAGTTCATGCTGGCGCAGGCTGCGCAGGAGCGCGGTGCGCGCGCCGAGGCGCTGTCGGCTTACGCCGATGCGCTGACCCTGAGACCCGAGTATCCCGAGGCGCTCAACAACCTGGGTAACCTGCTGCGTCAAATGGGACATGGCACCGAAGCCGAGGCAACTCTCCGCCAGGCGCTGGCACAGAGCCCGCGCTACGCCGTCGCCCACTACAACCTCGGCCTCCTGTTGCACGAACAGGGCCGCGGCGAGGAGGCGCTCGCTGCCTATGGTGCGGCCCTGGCGTGCGACGCGCGGCTGGAACAGGCGGCCTACAATTGCGCCGCGCTGCTCCATGATCTGGGCCGGCTCGACGAGTCGGTGAGCGCCTATCGCGCGCTGCTGAACTGGGCGAAGGGCCATGCCCACGCCTGGAACAATCTCGGTCAGGCGCTGCGCGAGCGCGGCGAGGCGGGCTCTGCCGCCGCCGCTTTCGAGCGAGCACTGGGACTGGCTCCTGAAGACGCGGAGATCTACAGCAACCTGCTGTTCGCGCTGCAGCATCTCGGCCAGGGTGACGGCGTGAGCCTGCTCGCAGCGCATCGCGGCTATGCTGCCCGCTTCGAACGTGGCGGAGCGCCGCGTCGCCACGAAAACCTGCCTGACCCGGAGCGCCCGCTGCGCATCGGTCTGGTCTCGGCCGATTTTCGCGCCCATCCGCTGGCCAACTTTATCGAGCCGCTGCTGGAGGCCCACGACCGGTTGCGCTACGCTCTGGTCTGCTTCAGCAATTGTCCGCTCGAGGATGGCACCACCGCCCGCCTGCGCGCGCAGGCCGACCGCTGGCAGGTGATCGCCGGCGTCGATGACGAAAGAGCGGCCGCCCTGGTCGAGGCACTGGCGATCGACATCCTGGTCGATCTCTCCGGTCATACGGCGGGCAATCGTCTCGGCCTCTTTCTACGCAAGCCCGCACCGCTGCAACTGACCTGGCTCGGCTATCTGGGCACGACGGGACTTGCGGCCATCGACTACCGGATCAGCGACGGACCCGCCGACCCGGCGGGCATCGCCGAAGCCTGGCACAGCGAGGCGCTGCTGCGGCTCCCGGGCAGCCAGTGGTGCTACCGGCCGAACGTCGATTCACCGGCGGTCTCGCCCTTGCCGGCAATGAAGAACGGCTACCTCACCTTCGGCTCGTTCAACAGCGTCGCCAAGCTCTCCGACGAACTGCTCGCCCGCTGGCAACAGCTTCTGGCGGACCTGCCCGGCACGCGGCTGGTCGTCGCCGCCGCGCCGCAGGGCGGGGCGCGCCAGCGCATTCTCGACCGGCTGGCACGCGGCGGCGTTGCTGCAGAGCGCATTAGCTTTCGCGGGCGGGCCAGCATCCGCGACTATCTCGCGCTCTACGGCGAAGTGGACATCGCGCTCGACAGTCACCCCTATGCGGGCGGCACGACGACCTGCGACGCCCTTTGGATGGGCGTGCCGGTCATTTCGCTCGCCGGCTCGCGCTCGGCGGCGCGCAGCGGCGCCAGCCTGCTCGCTGCGGTCGGCCTGGATGACTGGCTCGCGGATTCTCCCCGGGAATACCTGGGCATTGCCGCGAAATGGCTGGACAATATCCCCGATTTGGCGGCTTTACGCGGAGGCCTGCGTGCTAGCATCGAAACATCGCCATTGATGGACGCAAAGGCCCACGCCCGGGATTGGCAAGCACTGGTGCGTGCGGCATGGCGAGACTGGTGCGCTCGCGCCTGAATAATCATGGTCGGGGGAAGTTCTGTGGAAAATTCAGTGGCCAGTCTGGAGCGCGCCAACGGCCTGCTGACTTGCGGCGCTCTCGCCGAGGCTGCGGCGATGTTTGCCGTCTTGCACCGGCAGCAGCCGGAGGATCCCGACGTGTTGCACGGCTTGGGCCTCGTCGCGCTGCACGAGGGGCGCTTGGCCGAGGCGCGCGAGCATGTCGCGTACGCGGCCGAACTCGCGCCCAAGAACGCCCACTACCTGTGCACCCTCGGCGACATCGAGCGCCTGCGCGGCGACCTCGCCGGCGCCGAGGCGTTCTTGCTGCGGGCGCTGGATCTGCAGCCGGAGTCTGCGGACGCGCTGAATAACCTGGGCATGGTATTCCTCTCGGCGGAGAAATTCGTCGAGGCGGCGCAGTTGTTCCAACTGGCGCTGAAATACAGGCCAGCACTGACGATGGCCTGGTACAACCGCGGCGTCGCCCTGAAGGAGTTGAACCAGCTCGACCAAGCGATCGCCAGCTACCGCGAGGCGATCACGCGGCAACCGGACTTTGTCCAGGCCCACGTGAACTTGGCGATCGCGCTCCTCCTCGACGGCCAGCTCGAGGAAGGCTTCGAAGAATACGAGTGGCGACTCAAGCCGCCGCTCGCGGCATCCAGGCGCGTTTCGGCGCCTGACTGGGACGGCAACATCGTTCCCGGCGGCAGCCTGGTGGTCTGCGCCGAGCAGGGCGCCGGCGATCTCATCCAGTTCGCCCGCTACCTGCCCTTCATCGCGCGTCAGGGCATGCGCACCATCGTCCAGTGCCGGCCCGAGATGGAGGCCCTGATGCAGACCGTCGAGGGCGTGGCCTCGACCTATCGCCCGGACGAAGATCTCCCGGTGCACAACGCGCAAGTCATGATGGCCAGCCTGCCGCGGCTGTTCCAGACGCGCATCGACAAGATCCCGACCAACATCCCCTACCTGCGGCCGCCCTTCGCCCAGGTTCAGCGCTGGAAAGAGCGCATGGCCGAACTCGGCGATACCATCAAGGTCGGGCTGCGCTGGGCCGGCAATCCGGCGAACAGCGACGACAGCCGTCGCTCCTGTCCCTTGTCGCTGTTCGCGGGTATCGCCGGCACCGGAAACATGACCCTGGTCAGCCTGCAGAACGAGCCGCCTGACGCTGCCGAGATGGATCTTGCTCAGCGTCTCGGCCTCGTCGATTGCTCGGCCGATCTCAAGGATTTCACGGATACGGCCGCCCTCCTCGCCAACCTCGACCTGGTGATCTCCGTGGACACGGCGGTGCTGCACCTGGCGGGCGCGCTCGGCCGCCCGACCTGGGCGCTGCTGCGCTATTCGCCGCACTGGCCGTGGCTGCTGGAACGCGACGACAGCGTCTGGTACCCGGGCATGCAGTTGTTCCGCCAGCCGCGCCCAGGCGACTGGAAGACGGTAATCGACCATCTGGTCGATACCCTGCTCGAGGTCATGCACATCAGCCGCGACGACGGCTTGGCTACGGGGAAGAAAGATGTTTGATCGGAAATCCGTCCTCATCACCGGCGGCACCGGCTCCTTCGGACGCCGGTTCATCGCCATGCTGCTCGAACGCTACCAGCCTTCCCGCGTCATCGTTTTCTCCCGCGACGAACTGAAGCAGTTCGAGATGCAACAGGAATTCAACGCCCCCTGCATGCGCTATTTTCTCGGTGACGTGCGCGACCGCGAACGCGTTCGCCAAGCGCTGCGCGGGGTCGACTACGTGGTGCATGCGGCGGCCCTGAAGCAGGTGCCGGCCGCCGAGTACAACCCCACCGAGTGCATCAAGACCAACATCGGCGGCGCCGAGAACGTCATCAACGCCGCCATAGAAAACGGCGTCGAGAAAGTGATCGCCCTGTCTACCGATAAGGCGGCCAATCCGATCAATCTCTACGGCG
>Ga0172380_10005038_pt1 | contig 16401 bp, 22 predicted proteins | sample Leawe162metaG_FD_119747 | JGI IMG/M metagenome (GOLD analysis project Ga0172380, IMG submission 119747) | Leachate microbial communities from a municipal landfill in Southern Ontario, Canada - Leachate well 162 metaG | ecosystem: Engineered > Solid waste > Landfill > Unclassified | place...
AAGATAATCCGCGGGTTGAGGTGGTGTTGGAACTGGCTAAGGAGTGCGTGGCGTGTTGAAAATGACATTAACTTTGGCAAGACCAAAAATTTCCTTTCAGGAAGCCCCAGGATCGATTATTTTGGTTGCTAAAATCTAACCGGGGATAAACCCAGGGAAAAAGAGGAAACAAAGAATGCTATTTATAGACAAAGTTTGCAGGGTGCTGAACGAGATAGAAAGGGAGGGATGAAAAATGAAAGATTATTTTCGGGTAAGCATATGGCAAGATTTTGCTACCGCAGAAATAAAAATGGTATTTTTAAGATACCATCGGGGCGGGAAAGAAGTTTTAAATTTGTATAACAAAAAAACGGAAGTAGTCGCAGAAGGTGATTCTATCCCCGCTGACTATATAATTACTCTTCCCCGTTTTTTTGCTGACGAAATATTAAAAGCATTGGCCCAAGCCCTGGATGAACAAAATATTAAAACTGATGCAGACGCAAAGATACAGGGTTTGCTTGATGCCACAAGGTATCATTTGGAGGATATGCGCAAAATAGCGCTATTTAATTTTAGTGTTTCAAGATCAGGTTAACTTTGAGGGAAAAGGAGGTGAGTAAAATGAGAAAAGTACTGTTTCTATTGGTTATGATGTGTTTGATGCTGTCGGGATGTGCCACGCTTAAGGATTCGTTCAGCACGGATTTTCCTTCCGATGAGGAATTGCACCGGGCATGGGTACGGGATATGACCTCCAAAGGGTTAAAGGTTTATAATCCGTACATCGAGAGGGAGATATTGGATCCGAAAAATATTTATTGATTTTGAAAGAGGACAATGCTTGAAACGAAGCGTGACGCCTGGATGCACATATTGAGAGTTGCGGAGATACTCGCGCTGTCAAAATTGGACGGCGAGCATTTCCGCATGGTTTTATATCGGTATTGCAACAAGATGACGCTGGACGAGACGGCGAAGTTTTGCAAAGAATGTTTGGATAAAAGCGGCAGGTTATATATTAATCGTGTATCGAGAGAGCGTGTACGGCAGAGGGAACGGGATTTGTTTAAGAGACTGAGAAAAAATCTCTTGACCAGTGGAGTAATAAAATACAAAACCAAGAAGGGATATTTTTTGCAAAACTCCTTATACCTGTTTATATAGGGCCCAGCGTAGCGGCGGCCACTACGCACGGGGTCGCGTGCTATATACAAAACAATGCCGCATAATGTTGTATTTTAAAAATAATGCTTGCTAATTTTTTATTTAGTGTTATCTTTTCTGTAAGAGGCGCGGGGAATAAAAATCATTGTGCAATGCGCACGGTTAAATTAAAAGCCCTTGTGCCTCTACCAAAAAAACCTACGAGGTGATATGCTACAAGCCCTGCACGATACAGTAATAGTCAAACCTATTTGCGAGGATACGCGTGGCCTCATTACGATCCCGCGGTCAGCCACAATTTATAAACAATACCACGGCCCGATATATGGCGAGGTTATCAGCATCGGCCCCCGGTATCCCCACGCCCGGGATCTCAAAGCCGGCGATAAGGCGATATTTCAAAGACATGAGGGAAAACCGTTTTTTTATCAGGGGGAGAAGTTTTTGAGACTCAAGGAATGTTGGGTGCATGGGCGAGAAGATAATTGAGTTTCAGGCGCAAGGATTTTTGAAGTCAACCCGGCTCGACCGGGAGGGATCCAAAACAGTTTCAATAGAATTTTCCGCATCAGAAGCAGTTGAACTCGCAAAACTGGAATTGATGAGCAGGGATTTGCAGAATCATCAGCCGGTTTTGCTTGAGGTGAGGATAAAACAGAACAATGAGCGACAAGAAGAAACAGAAACATCCAGGCGGAAGGCCGTCAAAGATAAACTCGATAAATTTAGAACAGCTTAAAAAGTTATACCTTGCTAATTGGACGGATAAGCAAGTCTCGGATTTTTTTGATATTAACGAAGAGACTTTAAATGCCTGGAAAAAGAAATATCCAAAGTTATCCAAGTCCATAAAGGATTGGAAGATAGAAGCAGATCGGGTGGTTGAAAGAAGTTTGTACGAACGCTCAAAAGGTTATCAGCACGAAGAGGACAAGATTTTCTGTGAGAACGGAAAAGTTACAATCGTCCCCACGATTCACCATTATCCGCCGGATCCAACGTCAATGATATTCTGGTTAAAAAATAGACAGCCTGAGAAGTGGCGAGAGAAAACAGAGATAGACTTGGGATTAAAGGAAAACCTGATGGAGAAATTTAATCAACTCGACGTCTCACAACTCAAACAAAAACTGCATGAGTTTACTGCTGGAAAATAACAGGCTATTGACCGACGAACAGGAAAGAGAAGTGCGGGAAATCCTGGCCGAACTTGAACACCGGCGGCGCGTCAATCCGTTATCTTTTTATGAACACTTGCCGCAACAAAGATTATTCCACGATGACCCCGCGAATACCAGAGTGATCTACGGAGGAAACCGCAGCGGCAAGACCAGTGAAGCCGCGGAATACGTCATTACAAAAGCTCTTGCTAAACCAAAACAACGTATCTGGGCCGTGGCAGAGACATTCCCCGATTCCGTAGGTATCCAACAGCGTAAAATCTGGGAGATATGCCCGAAGAATCGGATTAAATACGGACGTTACGACGACATAAACGGTTTCCCTAATCGTAAGCTAAAGTTTGACAACAACTCGCTAATCACTTTTAAAAGTTATGATCAGGGAACGGAAAGTTTCGCACAGGATGATTGCGACCTCATCTGGTTTGATGAAGAGCCACCGCTTGAAATATGGAAAGAATGTCGCATGAGATTGATTGACCGTAACGGAGAAATGATTTTGTCTATGACTTCGGTCAAGGGTGTTACGGATTTGATCGCCGATATCTTCGAGGACTGCGACATCATAAAGACGCGGCATAGCAATATTCTCAAAGAAGATTTGCCGGTGATAGCGGAGAAAAACGGCATCAAATTCTATATGCTTTGGAGTACAGACAATCCGCATATAGACCAGGATCGTTTGCGGCAGGAAATAAAGTTTATGACGCGGGACGAAATCAAGTCTCGTATCCACGGTATCCCGATCAACCTCTCAGGCCGCATATATCCAACATTCTCCAAAAATATCCACGTCATCCCGTTTGAGATGGCCCCGCTCAACAATGTCATGCTGTATCATATCCTTGATCCGCATGACCGCAAGCCCTGGGCGATGATATGGGTTGCGTTACATAAGACCGGCACGGCGTATATCGTTGATGAGTATCCCAATCGGAATTTTAACGACATCTTGTCCGACGATAAAACATACGATAATTACGCCGATATTATCCGGCAGAAAGAGGACGCGCTTAAAGATATATTTGGTGTGCCGGTAAGCAAGCGGATTATTGACCCTAACTTTGGAAACAAGGCGGTGAGACTTGCGGCGGCTCAGGATGATAAAGCGCATACCACCCCGAAAGAGGAAATGAAACGGCGCGGGTTTAAATTTCAGGACGGTATTGACGCGCTTGAATCTGGTCATTTAAAAGTGCGTGAGTGGTTATACTACGAGCAGACCAGCGGAGAAATTACCACGCAACCGCGTCTCTTGATCACTGACAACTGCGAGAATACAATCCGTCATTTGAGCCGGTACTCGCGCAAAGATATCCTCACGGCTGATGGAGACGTAAAGGACAAGCCGGGCGTGCAGGAGAAGTACAAAGATTTTCCTGATGACGTGCGGTACTTTGTTATGTCGAATCCCCGGTACATAATCCCAACGGAATATGTACCGGAAAGTGTGAAGGCGTATTAACCGAGAAAGGACTTAATATGGGCGAAGTAAGTTTAAAGCGAGTGCGCAAAGAAGGGACAAAGTTAGTTGCCCCGATGGAGATGCCGAAAGAGCTGTACCCGTCGTTTAATATCTACGAGGATACCCCGGAAGCGTTGATGAAATTAAACATCGGGAAAGAGGTAACGGCGAAAATCAAAGTAACTTCAAAAGAAGTACACGAGGGAAGTAATCGCCGGCAGTCTATCGGATTTGATGTTTTGTCAGTAATAATCGACGAAGAAAAAGCGAAAGGATGATTATGAAGATACCGCGTAAGATATTTTCAGAGTTGGCAGAAGTAATCCTCGAAGGTGGGGCGGTAAGAGCAACTAAGTATTATGATGATAAAACGGTTGTTTCTTGCAAGCGTAAGCTGTTCGGTGGAAAGATTGATAAAAGAAGCGATATTACTGAGCTTCTTTTTAAGATTGGCGCTCCCAATTACAAAGAACAGGAGTTTATCAGGAAGTGTAAAAAAGTTGGGGAGCCGTTCCCAGTTAAAAAAATACAGATGAAATTTTTATCAGTGAAAGGATAACCATGTCAACCGAAGAAAATATCAACAGTCTTCCAGAACAAACCCCGGAACAGATCACCGCGGAACGTTTTGAACGATACCAAAAAAACCCCGATCAGTTTATCGAGCTGAAAGATGTCGTCATGGCGTGCGTCAAGTCAACCGTCCCGAACGCTGAGCTAATGGTGTTTGTTGGACAGTATAAAAGATCATTACTGGCCCAGGCCAAAACCGAGATGGATTATGCTGTGCATAAGCACTTTGTTTTTATGGAAACGCGGGCCGCAGAGGCGACGAAGCAAATCATCACTCCCGGCGGTGGCGGAAACGGCGGAATACTGAACTTTGCCCGGAGGCATAAACAGTGAAGCGGACTCCGAAGAAGATAACCGAGCATTTCAAGGCTGAACAGCGGCGCCGGGATGATATGCGGTTGAGCAGTAACCCCAAGATTGCATCTCTTGAGCGGCAGGCGCAGAACATCGCGGAGCGGGCGAGGAAAGAAGGGTTGCAGTAGGTAGAGATGATCGCGATAGTGAGTTGTAATCGCGCGATAGAAGAGGCTAAGGTTGGTGCAATACCCCTTGTAGGAGGATAAATTGATAAATATGAAATATAGAGAATCATCTTTAATAGGAAAATCTGGGGAGTATCAAGTTTTATCAAAACTTTTATTACTTGGATATAATCCAGCCATAACTGCAAATTTAATAATTGGTAAAAAAGAATTATATTTAAGTGAAACGTCTAAATATAAAAGCTATGTTAATTTTTGGGATTTATTAAATAGATAAATCTTTAGGTCGCTCCTAAGGATTTTCCCAATAGCAGCATTAAGGCGGCATACTGGTGCCAGTACATCAGTAGCCGCCTTTTTTATTGGATGAGAGGATACAAATGCCAAAACCTAAAGACCAGAGAACTGATAACCCGGATCTGAAAGAAACAAAAACGGTTGTTGAGATCAAGCCGGAAGTCGAGAGCGATACTTTTTCGCCGGACGAGCGCAAGGAAATAATCCGCATTGTCCGTGCCGATGTTGAATATGGGATTGAAGTACAGGCACAGAACATTGAGCAGAAGAAAACCGACCTCAAACATTATCACTGTGAGAAGCCGTCAATTCTCGAAAACCTGCAAAAAAAATCGTGGATGAGCGACCGGAACTTAGGCCTTGCCCGCGCTACCGCAGACAGCTACCAGGCAATCCTCTTGGCGACCTGTTGGACTCCCGATTCGATCAATTTCATCGCCACAATGACATCAGATATTGACAACCGGACAAACCAGGAGAAGTTTACCCGGTGGGGAATGGGACAGCAGGAGGCGCACGCTGGGCCGGAGGTTGACGGGTTTATTCATAATCGTATTGTTGTCGGTTCTTCATTTTTCAAGATTTACCGCAAGACCTGGACTGAGTGGGTTGATAAGCGCATCCCGGTAAAAAACAAAGAAGGCAAGACGTATAAATACGAGATTAAGACTGAGAAAGTAAAATTTGAGCGCGGGATAATCGAGAACATCCCGGATATTGATGATATTCTAATGCCCGCTTACGGTAAAAATATTCAGGAGCTTCCGTTTTTCATCCATCGGCTGCACCTGGATGGTGAGGCGGTGATTGATTATCTTGAGCGCAAGGTGTTTCGTCCGTCTGACAAAGAGGCTTATAAAAAGAAATTATACAATCACGCCTATAAAGAAAGACAGCGTGTACTCGGACAGGAGAAACTGGATTCACAGGGGATAACTGTTTCCTCCATGACGGACAATGATGTGCGACGCCTTACGATAGACCTTGAGGAATGGTATGGGTATTACACAAAAGGCGGGCGGACTGAACGGTATAGGATGATAGTTGACCTTGTAAATGATGAGGTGATGAGCGGAAAGCCAGTCCGGAAGATTAACCGTTCTGGAAAAATACCGTTTGCGGGCGGCGCGTTAAGCAAGGAGCCGGGGCAGTTGCGCGGGTTCTCACTCATGCAAATAATCGCGCCTGTGGTTAACGCGTTCAACAATGTTTTTAACCAGAAATCAGATTTTCAGTATGTAACAAACTGTCCCTTTGGGTTTCACGTTCCCTCAGAAGGATATACCAATCAGAAATATGAGCTTGAGCCGATGGTGTCGTACCCGGTTGAAAGCAAGCCGCAGGAAAATGTTTATTTTCCAAACCTATCCCGTTCGATGGCGTGGACCGAGTCGGATATGCGGATATTGTTTGAAGTGCTTGAGCGGTTGACTGGTGCGGCGACCTACTTCATGACAAATACGCGCGGCACGTCCGGAACGGCGACGCGCGATGCGCTTATAGATAAAAACTCAGAGACGCGGTTTGGTCTGTGGGTGAAACGTATCCAGGAGGATATTTCTGAGGCGGTATCAATGTGGTTTGAGTTATACCAGGATTACCCGCCGAAAAATCTTGCTGAGCGAATTTTAGGCAAGGATGGGAAAAAAGTATTCCACAACCTGTCTATTGACACTTTGCGCGGGGATAGCCAGGTACAGATGACACCGGATACTATTGCAGGATCAAAAGCATACCGCAAACAAATGCAGATGCAGGCGTTCGCGATGGGGAGTCAAATGGTATGGCTTAGTCCTCAGATAAATCCATCAGGAAACTGGGAGCTTTGTTCTGACACGCTTAAAGAGGTACTTAACCTGTCCGATACCGATATAGGCCGGTATCTTGGAGAGAAGCCGCCGCGCAAGTTTGACGAGACGGAACTAAGTAACGAATGGCACAGGTTTATGTCCGGGGATGAGTTCGATCCGCCGGAAGGAGAGACAGCGCTTGCATTACAGCATCTTGAGGGGCATACAAAACAGAAAGCGGAACATTATCAAGATTTGGATGAAGAATACCGCCCGATATTTGACGCGCATTTGTTTAAAACAACGGTTAACGCGATGAAGTTTATCCGCAACGCGCAGAAAGAACAAGCGGCAAACGCGCTTGCGGCGAATGTTATTATGCAAAGGGAGTCAATGGGGCTTCCTCCGCCTCCGCAGCTGGGAGCGCAACCCGCACAGCCGGGGATAAACCCGGCTGGGCCTTCGCCTGTGCAACAACCGGGCATTGCTCCTGATATGCCGGGAGGGGGCGCTCAATGATTGAATACCCCGGTGAATTACAGGAGTTATTAACTTTAACGGTATCCCCGGAATGGCGGGCGTATATTCGGATTCTTGAAAAACACAAAGAATATTTACAGGGGGAGGTGATCAGATTTGTCCGTGAGAATGATTTGATGAAAGCATACGGATCGGTGTGTAAGATTGACGATTTATCCGCGCAGTTGAAAACTTTGAATAAACGTATTGATGATTTAAAAAAGGAGGCGAGAAATGCCAGAAGCTAAAAAAGGGAATAAATCGACTGATACAGGAGTATATATACCGCCGGACGAGCGAGTGCCGCATGATCCCGATAATCTGCACCGGAGCAAGGCGGAGTTTCTCGCAGTGCAGGAACAGCGCAGGGAGAAAGACCGTCGGATGCGTGAGTATGAGGCTACGATCAATAAAGACTTGGGGATAAAAACACCGGAACCGGAGCCGAAAGAAGAGGCTGAGAAAGAGCCGGAGAAAGAAAAAACAGCGAAGCCCAGGGGCCGCCCGAAAAATATTGATTAACCGAGATGAATAAGGGTTTCTTATTTTACCCTTAAAAAATATGCAGGTTTCTTCACAGCCTAAAATGTGATGGTGGTAAATAACGGAGGATAAAATGCCAGGAATTACAGCAGAAGAAGCAAAAAAAGAGATGGAAGAGTTGGTTAATAAACGCAAAGCTGAATTGAATATCGTTCCGCCGAAGCCTCAGGCTGAAAAAACGCCTGATCCAAATCCGGATGCGGCAGATGCGGCAAAACAGGCAGAAGAGCAAGCCAAGAAAGATGAGGCTTTGCTTGTGCGGCCTGATGCCGAGATAACCGATGATGCGGAGAAGGCGCGGAAGCAGGAGCTTCTTGATAAGCAGAAACATAAAGAAACTCCTGATCCTGCAATCAAAGAAGATAAGGTTGAAAAGCGGAAGCAAGAGATTCAGTCTGATATTGACAAGCTCACTGCCCAGAAAAAAGAACTTGAGAATGCAGTTAATAAAACCGCGCAGATGAAAAAGGAAGTTGATGCTCTGCGGCAGGATATTGACGCTCTCAAGAAAGAACGTGAGGCGATTGAAGCTGAAAAGCGTATCCCCGAAGAACATCGGGCGCTCAAAAAGCAGGAAGATGAGCGGCTGGTTAAGTATTTGAATGAGGATACCGAACTTCCTCGCGAACAGAGGCGTGAGATGTCAAGGGATGAGCTTGAGGCATGGTTTGATGAAGACAGGATTGCGGCCCAGGAATGGATTTCTGAGCGCACGCTTCGCCGCGCAAGGGAGCGCAGTGCCGATATCAAGCAGCACAAGCAGAATGCGTTTGTTAAAGACTTCACCACAAAACAGGAAGATTCAAATAAGCGGGTTCTTTCGAGGTATCCTGAACTTGATACCTCAAGCCGCGAGGATGAACTCAAGCGGCAGGGAAAATCTCAGGAAGAAATACAAAAGACGCTATTCAACGAGAACGAGAAATTCCGTATCTGCGCTGAAATAGTTGGAGAAAATCCTGAGAAATACCTGACTAAAGAGAACGGGCCCGAGCTTGTCATGGCGGAGATGGAGAAACGTATTTCCGTCAAAACTTCCAAAACATCCGACAACGATGAGAACGCCAAGCGGATAGAGAAACTTGAGAAACAGCTCGAGGAACTTTCCGCTGAAAATGAGCGTCTGCGTAATTCCGATGAAGGCATCCCTTCCGGCGGAACTCGATCTAAAGGGAAAAGTGAAACGCTGACTGATGATGAGAAACGGTTTATGGATACTCTCAATGATACGGGCGTTCCACAAGATCGAAGAGATGCGATGTTGAAGCGGTACAGGGAAAACAAGGGAAAATCAAGCCATGCCTGATCTCAGGAGTAACGATAGGTACGGAAAATATATATGCGGAAGATGCAAAGGAGAAATCCTGTATATTATCCGCAAGGGTCTGCCTAAAGTTTGTCCTGAGTGCGGGTACGGTCATGGGAACCGGGATGTGAATAATGTGCCGGCAGAGGTTAAGCTCAATTTACGAAATCTTAATCTTAGCTCGTCCGGATCCCGGGGAAAATTAGAACAAGCTACAATAACCAGCCGATAACTTTAGGAGGCCACACAAATGAGATATTTAGCAAATGGGTTTATACCAATAAGCAACCCTCCAGCTCGCAGACAAATGCCCGCAGCGGCATCAATCAGTATCGTCAAGGGCGACGCGCTGCATGATAACGGAAGCGGATACGCGACAAATGCGACAGTTGCTTTCGCAGCTACGTTTCTGGGGATCGCAGCAGCAGATTGCGACAATTCATCGGGAGATGCGGGAACCTTGGATGTCGAGTATTTCCCGGTTGATACCACGACTCAATATATCGTACCAGTTGCGGCAAACGCGCTTATTACGCAGACCGCAGTTGGAACGATTGTTGATCTGGAAGCAAATGACGATATTGACATCAGCGATACGACAATAGCGGCAGGCCCCGGCTTCTTTATTGACCGGATTGACGTTTGTGCTGATGCTGTGGCGGCGAATACCTATGGTTATGCGATAGGTCATTTTGCCTATGTGAGCTAATAAAAAACATAACTTAAATGGAGGGAATTAACCATGACAAGAAATGAATTGCTTGACCTATACACGCCCATCTATGACGAATTTGCCATGATGGCGTTTGATGAGCCGACAATGGTTCATCCGAAAATGTTTGATGTAATAAGCGATCCTACGAAAGACTGGAAATATAATTCCATGTCAGGGCTGGGAGCGTGGGATGAGGCGGAAGAGGACAGCGATACCGGGCTCGATCATTTCGTGATCGGGTATGAGGGTACGGCTGCTCAGGCGAAATACCGCAAGTATTTCTACGTTACGTTTGAAGTTAACGATCAGATGGAATACGCTTCGTTAAAATCGAAGATCGTTCGCGCTGAGGCATTGGGCCGCGGTGGACGAGCGCGGGCAGAAATCAAGACCGCATCGGTATTGATTAATGGTTTTACGACAGCTTGTGCGGATGGGCAATATTTGTTCAGCAATTCCCATCCTAAAAATCCCGAGGAAACAGGGACTACTTACGACAACCTGTTAAGTGGGGCATTTTCGCATGACAATCTCGAAACTGCTGAGGCGCAAATAGCGGCTGAGTATTTCGACCTTGACGGACTCCCTATCGCCAGAAGCGGCAAACCGTTACTGGTTTATCCTCCGGCGATTGCTGGTGTGGTAGGCAGGGTATTGAGCGAACGCGCGGGAGAGCGGCCCGGAGTTACGACTCGCGATATCAACCTGTATTCTGGTAAATATATCCCGGTTGAATGGGATTACCTGGGTGCGGCGATGGGTGGGTCTGATACTGCGTGGTTTATTCTTTTCCCGAACATGAAGATGCTCAAAATGATATGGGGAGCTAAACCGCAGTATAAGAGCTGGATCGACAACCTTCATCAGAGATATTATTTTGATGGATGGGAATTTTTCACCGTTGCGGCAACTGATTGGAGATGTGGTTTCGGCAGCACGGGACTATAAACAACTATGCGGCGGGGCCGGGAATAACCGGCCCCGCTTATCTAACAAGGAGATAATTTAATGAGAAAAATAATGGCAATCCTGTTGGTTGCGGCTTTGGTTATGGGATACTGCCCTATGCCTCTGGTTGCTGCTGACGGAGATAAGTACAACGATGGAAGCTGGAGGGTCAACAGCAGCGGAAACTTGCTGCCTGTTACCGATTCAGCGGCCAGTATCGGTGCTTCCGGCACTGAGGTGGCGATGATATACGCCGACTCGTTGACGGTTGGCGGTTCGGTATATACATCCTTCGCTGCGGGAACAGACGGGAACTGGACAGGGGACGGGCTGACTACTACTTTAGACGCGGCCCCTACTAAGTTTATCGCTACTCATTCAAGCGGTGATTTTGCGGCTACCGGGTTCACAGCCGGGACAGGAGATGTTTCTTTGGAGAATGGGCAGAAGATTGACGGCGGGACGAATAACGCGGTTATCTTTACTGAGAACAGCGATTCAGCGTCTATCACGTTTAGCGGCGACGATATTGTCCTTGATGCGACCGACGGCGGGTATATGTTCACCCTTACCGACGCAACTGACGGTACGGTTGATTTCCAGACAAACAACGACGCGGATGATTATATCCAAATATCCACGACGTCCAATCAACCGCTGATCAATTTTGTTGGGTGTAACGGCAAGATTACCGCCGCGTCCGGCACGATTGATTTTGACAACGAAAACATAACCACTACCGGGACACTTTCTTCCGGGGCCACTACAGTCACAAGCCTTATTGTCGGAGACGAAACATTAAGCGTTCCCTCTGACGATACTGTCCGCATTGCTTCTAATGACGCGCAGACGATTTTCAATGTCTATACTGCGGCTACAGGCGATGAGGATGCGGTATTATTATTGTCGGCTGATGCTTCGGCTGATAATGGCGATGATTGGCAGTTAGTAGCTGATGGCGGGACAAATTCATTGTTCTTCCAGAACGACGCTACCGGAAGCCAGGCCACTTACCTTACGCTCTCAAATGTTGGGGCGATTACTACAACTGGAGACGTGGTTGTGGCCGGGACTACGCCGTTAGTTACTATCGGAGATGGCGGGGATGAAGACACTGGCATTCAGATTAACAGCAATACAAATGATTTTTATATTGCTTCTGAAAACAGTACCGATGATCTGATTATCGGCGCAGGTTCTTCTATTGGCACTACCCCGATAATTACCATGACTGATGCAGGCGTTACGACTATCACTGGTTCCACGGATGGAGATTTAACCGTTTGGGGAGCCGGAACGGATGCTTCTGATGCGTATATCCGTTTGGTAGGCGACGCACAGACTGATGTAAATGATTCCTGGCAGATATTTAATGACAGCTCTGCCGGAACTCTTTATATCGGCAGTGACAGCGGTGTAGCAGGAACATACGTAACAAAGCTAACTATCGCAGGAGCTACCGGAAATTTAACTTCGGCTGGTGATGTTCTGACGCTTGGCGATGGAGAGGCTGTTGATAACTCGGTAGACGATACGGTTACCATATCTTCTAACGATGCGGATATGTTCGTATCCATATATTCACCGAAATCAACTGATGGAGACGCGACATTATCCTTATTGGGCGATGCCGGAGCCGATGCTAAAGACAGATGGGATATTGTCAACGATACGGGTGACCACAAACTGTATATCAAAGCTGATGCCAGTGTTGCCGACACAATGGTAACACAGCTTACGATAGACAGCTCCGACGGAGATATTACGACCATCGGGGACATTGAGATCGCTGACGATATGGATCTGACTTTTGGCGCTACTCCAGACGTATTGATACAATACGACGAAGCCGGAGACGACCAGTTTATAATCCAGACCAAAGATACCGGAGCAGCGGCGACTTCTGATCCGTTAGTTGAAATTCTGGTGCCTGCGTCTCCTACAGCAGACCAAGACGTTTTTGGTGTTGCTAAAGGGGATACTCAAGCTTCCGTAACTCAGTTGTTTACGGTGGATGAGGACGGGGACGTTGAGGTTACCGGAACTACGACTGCCGGTGGAGCAGTATCTATGGGGTATGAAATGGTTACGACAACCTCGGCAGATCCTGGTGTTGGAGCAGCTTCGGTGTCAAAATTGTTTACAGCAATTACTTCTGATACTACAGGAGACGCGGCTGATACTGTGAGTCTCGCGGCTGGCATGGCAGGACAGATGAAGATTATTACCCTTGCCGTTGATGGGGAAGCTACCGGAACCAGTATTGACGCTAACTTTGCGGGGGCGACAGCTCATGTATTGTTAGAAGACGCCGGGGATATGCTCATTCTTTGTTCTGACGGGACAGAATGGTATATTGTGTATAACAATGGCGGAACATTAAGTTAATAAAATGACAGGGGCGGCCCGGTGATATCCGGGTTGCCCCTTGTTTTTATGGAGGGAGTGATGTTTATAAAAATAATCCTGGCACTGATTTTACTGTGTATGCCGGTACAGGGATTTTGCACGGATGCGTTTTTTACACGCGACAAGCCGTATGAAGTTAAAGGCTGGTGTGTGTTCGGCTCAGACGACGATATCGACGGCACGGCGCAGCTCATAACCGAGCTTGATACGACCTACGCGCAGCTTGCTGCCGAGGATACCATCGAGGTTGTAAGTTCAGATGCTGCCGACATTACGCAGACAGTAACCGTAACAGGGATTGACAGCAACGACAACCGGATTTCCGAAGAAATTGCACTTGATACAGCTGCCGGCACAACCGCAGTAGAAAGCACAAACACATTTAAATATATTGACCAGGTGAGCGTTGATACCGTTTGCGCGGGAGTAGTAACCGTCCGGCGCGATACCGGGGACACGTTTATTGTCTCGATTCCTATTGGCTCGCTTGATGCGACTGTAGTTCAGCATTTCAACGGCGAAAAGGACACTTATTTGACCGGCTGGTATGCTTCGGTAACATCAACCACGGGGACAGTATCGTATGAACTGCGGTATTACCCGGATGATTCTAAGTGTCTTGCCGATACGAGTGGATATAGGGTGCTTGATACAATCCTTTTGACTAATGCGCTCGGAGACGCGGAACATCCTTTGCCGAATATCAAATGCCCTAAAGGCGGATGGATAGCGGTATTTGCAACGGGCGGTTCGGCGAACTCCGACGGAGCGGTGAGGATATGCGGATATGACACGCTAAACTAAAGGACTGAATAATGAAAACTGCCCATTTTTTAAAAGCAGACGTAACGACTTCTCAGGATTTATCCGCGGGGGCGCTTACATATACCACGTCAAGCCAATCAAGAAAATTTAAACTTGAGGAAGTGATAATCAAGTTTTCGGTGGCCGTAACTGAGACGGTGACAATAACCAGGGATTCGGTGAATGGGGAGAATTATGATCACGTGGTTGCTTCGCGTTCGCTTGTAGGAGAAAGCTCTTTTATATTCCGGCCTACTGGTGAATGTAATTTCCAATCCGGGGACGAAGTAAAGGTGCAATGCACAAACGCTAATTTAACCGGGGTTGCATACGTAACTATAAAACGGAGCGAAATGTAGGGGAGGCTTTATGAACGCAGTAAACAATGTTGATAAAGAGCTGAAAGAAATACCGTACGAGCTGACAAAAATGAGGGCCAAGAAACAAGAGATACAGGGCGAAATAAACAATCTTAACCGCGAGAAAGATTCTTTATTCTATGAGAATTTTAAAGTCAAAAAAGATATCGCGTCTTTATCCGTAACCCTCAAGGCGTTAAAAGCTGAGGTTGCCGGAGAAGAGAATAAGAAGCGCGGGATTCTGTCTGAGATTGAAAGCGAACACGTTAATCTTAATAACCGCAAAGCATTGCTAAATAACCAGCAGGAACAGAATGAATTGCTGGCAAAGAAAAACGCCGATCAGTTGTCTGAAATAAAAAAGCAGGATTCCGCGCTTAAAGAAAAAATAGCTAAAATAGGCACGGATAATGCCGAGATAAGCAGGAAGATCGCAGCCATAGCGAAACGGGAAAGCGATGCTGAGAAAATGCTTGAATTGGCTGATGAGAAGATTAAAGAGGCAAATGATAAATTACACGCCGCCAGTAAAAAAGAATCTCATGCCGAAGCGTCAAGTAATGAGGCGATTGCCATAAAACAAGAGTATGCCAATAAAATCCAGGAAACGAAAGAGACTAAGTCTGTTCTTGAGGACATAATCAAGCAATACAAAAAAAAGGAATCCATTATCGCTAATGAACTCTCGGTAAAAGTTGAAGAATTAAAATCAGAGTTGAGAGAAAAAACAGAGCGAGTTGAGAATAAAGAGCGTTCATTTGACGCTATGATTGCTGAGAACAAGAACGAGAAGAAACGGCTTGAGATACTGGATTTGAAACTTCAAAAACTCGCACGCGAGAAAGGACTTGAGGATGAGCTTAAAGAGCTTAAAAAAGAGATGGCTTAGTCTTGCATTGATTTTGGCTTTTCCGATTATTGCTTTTGCTGGTGAAGTATATGTTGATGGGCAATCAGGAGAAGGTTTTATCATCCAAAATAGCGGGACAAATGTTCCTCAACAGCCGATTTTGAATTTTAAGAGCGGATTGCAGGCGGTAAATTCAGGGAGTAAAACCGAAGTAAGTTTTACAGGGGCCGGGTTCGGAACTATGACTTTCGGCTCCGGCTCTCCCTTCACCTGGACGTTTGATACTGGGACGACAGACCCGGCGCTTGCGTTTGGGGATGGGAGTATAACGAGCAGTGTCCCGATAACCACATCAAAAGTAATTGGCGGGTCAGCAACAACTTCCGATTTATCTTTACAAACCACTTCCGGCGTAGGCACTACCGGCGCAGATATGCACTTCCTTGTCGGTAATAATGGGGCGACGGAAGCGATGACCATTCTTAACAGTGGCAACGTCGGCATTGGGACGACGGCGCCTTTAAGTAAATTATCAATCAACGGAGGCTTGCACGTTGGCGGTGATTCTGACGCGGGAGATAATAATTTGTTGGTTGACGGTTCTATCGGGGCTACGGGTTCAAGAGTCGTTGCCGGATGGTTTACAGATTTGACCGTAACCAATGCGATTGCAGGTTCGGTTACCGGTAACGCCGGGACAGTTACCAACGCCACACTTACGACCGCGCTGACTAATAATGGCGGGGCTGGGACTTTAACGTGGCCAGCGGCGGGGGCAACTTTGACCATTCCAACCGGAGGCGGAACACTGGGAACTGCCGCTTTTACCGACGCGACCGCTTATCTGGCGGCGGCAGGCAAGGCCGCGGACTCTGATCTTTTAGATAGCCACGATACGGCATATTTTCAAACTGCTTTAACTTTCGGGATTGCTAATACCAACGCAGTGCAGATCAATGCCGCAGATGTTGCAGATAACGATTACGCAAAATTCACCGCAACCGGATTAGA
>Ga0172380_10005039_pt1 | contig 16395 bp, 6 predicted proteins | sample Leawe162metaG_FD_119747 | JGI IMG/M metagenome (GOLD analysis project Ga0172380, IMG submission 119747) | Leachate microbial communities from a municipal landfill in Southern Ontario, Canada - Leachate well 162 metaG | ecosystem: Engineered > Solid waste > Landfill > Unclassified | place...
TCAGCATAAACCCTACAGTTTAGACGTCGAAATAGTTCACCTAAACTCCTCTTGGTTGTTCAGATATTTAACCTGATTAATAATCTACAAATTTAATTATTGTTAGAATGCTAATCTAATAGCCCAGTCGAAGTGCATACGTCTCAAATCCATCCGAACCCCTTATAACACGTCACTCTGATTACGGCGCAGGCGTTAGAAGAGTCCAAGAGGAAAAAAGAGTCATCCTGAATGAACGAAGTGAGTGAAGGATCCAGGCAACTGCGTAGTAGTTCAATATTAGTAGTAAATGATGTTTAACAAACACAACAACTCCGTTAGGAGTTGAATATTATTACACCACCCCGTCCTGCTTCGCAGTCCACCCCTCGAGAGGGGAATTATGCGGAATTCTTTTTCTGGATTCTTCATTTCGACGGGCTCAATACAATCTTACACCCGTGGGATTCTCAGGATAACAGAACTTCGTAGAGACGTATTGCATACGTCTCAGAGTTCTCTTTCATTAGGAGACGTATGCAATACGTCTCTACAATTTAAAATTCCGCTACTCCACCACAATCACGCTCTTAGTTATAGCATCATAAGGAGTAATCAGTCTTACTTGGTATAAACCACTAGGAATGTTCATAGTATTTATCTGCATCTGCTTTGTTCTTGTTGATTGAGTCCATTCATCCGTGTATATCACTCTACCATCAGTATCCACGAGCTCTAACTTCATTGTTCCTTGTACTCCAGTTGTGATGTCTATGCTCAACTGTTCACTAGCTGGGTTAGGAGATATGTCTAATGTCGTTGGATCGAAAGTAGTTATGTTACGCAATGGAAACACGCATACAGAATCTATGTATATCTTCCCAGGTTGCTCTATTACTTCTATGTAAGGATTAGTGAATGAGTAATTTGGAAATGTGATGTCGTATTCTAATGAGTTCGAAAGTAGTATCGTACCTGTCATGTTATGGATGTTTGTTCTATTCTTGTTGATTGCTTGAGTTTGATTAATAGTATAGCTATCATTAGTGAAGAAAGCTGTTCTATCTATATCAGTTGTGATTGAGTAATCTTGCGTTGGCAAGTCTGCTTCACATTCTAGGTAAACTGGTACTGTTTCTGTTTGACCTATTTGCGTGTATATGTCAGTTGTGCTGATAGTAGTTCTTGCATATACCGTAGCAGTAATTGGTATGGTTATTACAGTGTCACAGGGTGCTATTATACTAATATCAATGCTATTGCTAAATGGCCCTAGTTGTGTCGGCACAAAATCATAGTTGTATGGATATGCTTCTCCATCTGCTATTATTTGACCGTTGTCTAGTGTAATATCAAATCCACTATTGTTAGTAATTGTAGTATTATCTGATTTGGTTTCAGTAATATATACCTTCCCAAAATCTATATTTCCTTTACTTATGTCGAAGTTCAATTCGTATTTCTCCACGTTGTATGTTTCTGTTGCACTACATCCATTTTCATCGGTAACAGTTAGTGTATATGTACCCGCTTCCGTTACTTCTATTTCTTTAGTTATCTCATTCGTTGACCATAAATATTCTGCGAAATCCTTATCGGAAGTTAGTGTAGCAGTTTCATTATTACAGATTTTCTTCTGGCCAAGTATCTCGAACGTTGGTGTTGGACTTTCTTTCACTGTTGTTTCTGTTGTGCCTACGCAGCCTGCTTTGGAGACTGTCACGGAATATGTTCCTGCTTGGCTTACAACTATTACTGGTGTTGCTTCGCCGTTGCTCCAAAGATATGTGTAGCTTGGGTCGTTGGGTTGTGCCGTTAGTGTTGCTGATTGACCAGAGCAAAGTTTTGTTCCTTTTATATCAGGATCTAGGTTCTCATTTACTTTCACTTCTATGAATGCTGTATCTCTACAATTCTCTCCTTCCAATACTCTTACGGAATATGTTCCACCTGTTTTTACTGTAATCTGCTTTCCTTGTTCTCCATTTGACCAAGTGTATGTGCTGCTATTATCATAAGGTGTTACTTCTAATATCGTGCTATCGCCTTCACAAAATATAGTTGGTAGTAATGGATTAATATCTATTTCTGGTTTAGCATCTTTTATTGTTATACTTTCTGTAACTGAACAACCGTCAAAATCTGTAACTGTTACTGAATACATCCCAGGTGCATTTATTAATGTTCCTCGTGTAGTATCACCAGTGCTCCATAATATGCTTGCTGTTACTTTCTTTATGTATGGGTTTTTGATGTAGATAGTATTAGTATCACCAGTGCAAATTGATGTTCTATAAGTTTTGAGTTCAACTAAAGGTCCATTTACTTTTACATAGACTTGTCGTTTTAGATTATATCCAACTGATTTGATTGATAATTCAAAAATACCTGACATATCTCTAGTAGCAGAATCTATTAGTAGATTCTTCGTTTCATAAATGTTACCATTAGGGTCTGTCCAGATGTATTCCGCATCTATTGGTTCGTTCAAAGTTTCTATTTCTATATTTATTTCATCTCCAATACAAATATCCATACTATCTATATCTGTTGATACTTGGAAATAATATGTTGTTGGGATGTTGGGAAAGCCCCAATTAGCTGGAGATTCATGTAAATCTATCACCTTGTCAATATATTGAATATTATTTATATCATTTGGATTGTTTAAACAAGAGAGATAATTTTTCCTTAAGTTAACTAAGTATATTTTTCCATTTGGGGCCAATTGAAAATAACTTTTGTACCCTGTATACTCAACGTCTAACTTAATAAAACCAATGTCATTAATTGAATGAAAATTAGTTATTGCACAAATACCATTCTTACCAAACATATAAAAATGTTCATTATTTGGTGAGAAGTCACCAGAATAATAATTTAGACTAATTCCCATTGCTGAGAGATTATCAAAAGTCTTTACTAATTCTAACTTTTCAGTTTTCCTATCAAATGAAAGGACTTCAACCCCTGACATTGTATCTTCGAGGATTGAAACAATAAATTTACCATTAGGGGATACTTTTAAAGCTCCTCTTAACGTGGCTGTCATCTTTGAACCATTAATTTTAAAGTTAGATCTCATTTTTGATTTGATGGTGTCTTTCAAAATGAAAGAATTGTTATCTAAATCGTATTTATAGAGATAGTATTTCTCCTCAATTCTATCATTTGCTAATAAATAAAATGACTCGGAGTATGAATCCTTTATAATTGTAATTGCTTCACTGCCATATTCTTTTTTGATAATCTTTTTTTTACTTATGTTTAATTTGCCATTATTCTCTGTTATTACTACAAATGTTAAATCTTGAATTAGTTTATTTGGGGTATCTCCTACTTGATCAGAGGTTGAATTTGTAGATATTCGAATTATTTGGTTACCAACTTTAACAATACTCACAAATTGTATTGAGTTATAATTTCCATCGAAATTATTTTTATCGTTTATTACAGTATCTGGTCTAAATCTAATTATTGAATGTTCTGTAGTATGTAATATTAGTTCCCCATATAAATCAGACAATACAGCACTACCTTCAAAAGTTCCAAACAACTCAACTGTGTCTTTTTTATAAGGTACTTTAATATTAAGATATTCAGGTTCCCCTGAATTTGTCATAAAAGTTATTCCAGTTAAACTTTCACTTGGATCAATAGTATAATTACTTCCAAAAATCCAATTGTGATATTCTAATTGGGAGTAAGACATACTGGGTATGAAAAGTAGAATGGTTAATATTTTTAGTAGGGTTTTCATAGTGTTTTTCGCCACCAGTTGATTTGGGTCTTGCTAAATATAGTAATAGTATGTGGAAAATGCAAGTGTGGTATTAACACCCATGCTTCTAGCTTGGCAGGCCCGTCCTGCTTCACAGTCCACTCATGCCTTCGGCTTGACAGGCCCTCGAGAGGGGAATTCCCTACTCCACCACCACAACATTCTTAGTAATAGCATCGTACGGCGTAATCAACCGCACTTGGTATAAACCACTTGGGATAGCTAGCGTGTTTATCATCATCTGCTTTGTTCTTGTTAATTGAGTCCATTCATCCGTGTATATCACTCTACCATCAGTAGCCACGAGCTCTAACTTCATTGTTCCTTGTACTCCAGTTGTGATGTCTATGTTCAACTGTTCACTAGCTGGGTTAGGAGATATGTCTAATGTCGTTGGATCGAAAGTAGTTATGTTTCGCAATGGAAACACGCATACAGAATCTATGTATATCTTCCCAGGTTGCTCTACCACTTCTATGTAAGGATTAGTGAATGTATAGCTAGGGAATGTGATATCATATTCCAAATCATCTGATAATAGTATAGTACCAGTAAGATTATGGATATTAGTTCTTGATTGGTTGATAGCTTGAGTTTGATTAATCGTGTAACTATCATTCGTGAAGAAAGCAAATCTATCTATTTCAGTTGTGATTGTGTATTCTTGCGTTGGTAAACCAGCTTCACATTCAAGGTAAACTGGTACTGTTTCTGTTTGCCCTATTTGAGTGTATATATCCTCTGTGCTGATAGTTGTTCTTGCATACACCGTAGCTGTTATTGGGATAGTTATAACCGTGTCGCAAGGGGCTGTTACCTTTAATGCTATCTCATCATTGTAAGCTCCTAGTTGTGTAGGAATGAATGGATAGTCAATTTTGTAAGTCTGTCCATCAAATACTTTTATAAAGTTAGTCCCTGCCTCGAATACAACATCAACACCACTATTATTTACAATCTCTACAGATTCTGATTTGGTTTCAGTAATATATACCTTCCCAACGTCTATATTTCCTTTACTTATGTCGAAGTTCAGTTCGTATTTATCTACCTTGTGTGTTTCAGTTGCAGTACATCCATTTTCATCTGTAACCGTTAGTGTATAAGTCCCTGCTTCTGTTACTTCTATTTCTTTGGTTATCTCGTTTGTTGACCATAAATATTCTGCGAAGTCCTTATCGGAAGTTAGTGTTGCAGTTTCGTTATTACAGATTATACTCTCACCTTGTATTTCAAACGTTGGCGTTGGACTTTCTTTCACTGTTGTTTCTGCTGTGCCTACGCATCCTGCCTTGGAGACTGTCACGGAATATGTTCCTGCTTGGCTTACAACTATTACTGGTGTTGATTCACCGTTGCTCCAAAGATATGTGTAGCTTGGGTCGTTGGGTAAAGCAGTTAGTGTAGCTGATTGACCTGAGCAGATGTTGCTACCATCGATTTTTGGTTGTAAATTATCTTCTATTTTGATTGTTATTTCTGTGCTGTCCTTACAGCCTGTTTTTGTGTCAGTTATAATGAGTTTATAATTACCACTTACGCTGACGTAGATACTCTTTGTTGTAGCTCCTGTGTTCCACTCGTAGCTATAATAAGGAACATCGTATTTGGATTCTAATAAAGTTGAATCACCTTGACATATTGTAGTTGGCGTTGGTTTTAGTTGTGCTTGAACTTTGGGATGGTATGTAATATCTATTGTATCTGATACAGTACATCCCTTGCTTGTTTCTACGGTCAGTATGTATCTTCCCGTTTCATTTATATATATTGATTTACTAGTTTCTTCTGTATTCCAGAGATAGCTAATGTAATCTTGGTTGGCACTTAAAGTAAGTTCACCACCATAACATAGTTTATTTCCACCTAGTATTTCTAAATATAGCTCTTCATCTTCGAACTCTATGTTGATACTACTTGAATCAACACAGCCTTGGAATGAAGTAACGTATAACGTATAATTTCCAGCTTTATCGACTTCTATAATTGGTGAGGTTTCTCCTGTGCTCCATTTGTATTCATATCTTTCTATTATATTCCTAGCTTCTAATCTATACCTTTCTCTCTCGCAATCGCCTGTTAATTTGGTTGATACTATCCCCACTTTTGGTAATGTATCTACATATAGATTGACTATTCTTTCTCTATTGTAACCGAGTGTATCAGTCCAAGTAATATAATACTTTCCTTCATAGTTGTGAGTAGCATCAGGAAAGAATGGATCTTTGATATCTGGGTTTTCTGCAAAGTATTTGTTTATCTCTGCCGCTAATAAAGTATCATTGCTTTCTAAGTTCAATAATTCCCATTTAAAGTTTGTACCAACAAATCTATCTTCCCATACATTATTCAGATATGCGTCTTCTCCTTCGCAGTAACTAACTGTACGTCCTATCATTTGGGATGGTGTTTGAAGACGATTCCAGATTACATCAACTCGAGGTTTACTGGGTCCGACTCCTGGTACTATAATATGGTAATCAAATTGTAATTCTTTTAATTTAAAGTCTGCCTTAGTTCCTTTTTTATCTGGTCTATTGATAATCGAAAAATATTGATATGCAATTTCAGGATTAGGATGTGTCCTTGAATATTGAGGGTTTCTATAGTACATCTTACCATTTAATCCATTTAGTAAATTTGTACCTAAATTACTGGCACCACCTCTATTATAAATATTCATATTTGTATCCAATTCAGCAACTATTGTTTCTGATTCTATTATTCTAATAGGATCTAAATCTGCAATATCGTACTGAAATAGTTTCTTGTTTGCTTGAGTAAAAATATATCTTGAGTTTGGTGAGAAATTAAATAGTATGTCGTAATTCAACATGACTCTATCATCAACATATTTGAAATTTGTTACATAATCTAATTTGCCATTCTTCTTATCAAAAGTAAATAGATAAACTTCTGGGCCTTGGGCAACCCAATTGAGTGCTAATAATTTTCTGCCATCTGGAGATGGTTTAAATTCAAAATAAAATGGTTGAAGACCTTGTGCAAAATCTAAACCATTTTCTTCTAAGTTAAAACTGCTTTTGGGTACTGTATCAACTCCGTCTTTACCAGCTAAGTATATATTTAACATACGCTTACTGGCATTATGTCCAACTATCCAATGTTTACTAGGTTCGGAATGAGACATAATTGTAAAATCGCTTATTGAATCAATACCAAACTTGAATTTATGTCTAATTCTCTGTTGATTTCTATCTAGCCTTATATCATCATAAGTTAGAATCCCATGAAATCCTTCATATTTATACCTTTCATAGAATATTCTATATAAACGGATATTTTCGGAATCTAAAGGTTGAAAACCAGAAAATTGTCTTACGGCATATTCATCACTCTCAAATCCATTCGGATCTGTGATTCTTGGGTTATAAAAGTTATAATAATCGGTATGTTCTAAACTAGATAATACAGAATCATTAATCCAAGTCGAATCTCTATTAATATGTAAAAATAAATCACCATTTCTATAATTATAATTTACCATATCATATATACCAATCGTATATTTTTCTAGAATATGCATTTTCCCATGAAAAACAACAACAGAGTCATTGTTCCTTCTGAAATCCATTTTATAATCAGACCATATCCATTGTGCATCATTGTATTGTGCTACACAAAGTGACGGGAGTAATAGGAGTAGTATTTTTAGCAGTGTTTTCATAATGTTTTCACAACCAGTTGATTATGGCATTGCTAAACATAATAAAATGAGGGGAATAATGCAAGTGGGGACTCCTTGTCACTGCGAGGACTGAAAGGACGTGGCAGTCTCAATTCCTTTTTAACCTGGACTCTTCGCTAACTACGTTAGCTCTGAGTGACGCGAATGTCCTCCGCTGGCGGAGGTGGCTAACGACGAAGGAGTTAGACGGAGGTGGACAAAAGAAGTAGACTCTTCTAACACCTTCGGCGTTATCTGAGTGAATTATTTACATAATAGGTATATAATATAAAAAAGCCCATTAATCTAATGATCAATGGGCTTAAATAATATATATGCTTTTATTGCTTCCTATTGAGGAGGAGGCATATTGCTCGGAGGAGTCAAAGGTCTTTCTATTTTAATTCCTTCAGTTGCTGCTTTACCATCATCTATAGAAGTAGTGCCACCAACGAAGAATAAATTAGTGATTAATGACAATGCCATCAGTGCAAAAGCAAGACCAACAGTCAATTTCGTTAAGAAATCTGCAGCTCTTCTAGAACCAAGAACTGAGTTAAACTGACCGCCAAGACCAGCCATACCAGATATCATATCGCCTTTACCGGGTTGCAATAATACTACAAATGTTAGTAGTATAGATACGAAAATCGCTAATATTATCAAAAAAGTAAACATGTTTTCTATTCCATTTTTTATTCAGAACTTCAAACTTAATTAAATTTATAATTTCAATCAAGAATTATTTTATATTTTAAACAAAATAATAGTCAAATGATACGAGCTATTTCTTATATTTGAACTCTATGAAAATCATAAACCTATATATTCTAAGATCACACATCGGACCCTTCTTGTTTGGGTTTTCTACAGTTGTATTTATTTTCCTAATGCAATTTATTATAAATTCATTAGATAAGCTCTTGGGCAAGGGAATAGAAACATCTGTAATAGTGCATGCTGTAGTGCTGAATATCCCATGGATGGTAGTGCTTGCAGCTCCTATGGGGATTTTGTTTGCTACGCTAATGGCCTTCGGGGCTATGGCAGCTAACTACGAAGTTGCTATTATCAAATCTTCCGGAACTTCTCTATATTCTATGATGAAACCTGCTATTGGTTTGGGGTTTGTGTTATCTTTAGGGCTTTTTTGGTTCAATGATACTATATTACCAGAATCAAACCACCAAGCTAAAGTGTTAATGAACGATATACAAAGGAAAAAACCGACTTTCGCTATACAGCCGGGAGAATTTTCTCCGAGTATGGGCGGGAATATTATTCTATCTAGGAAAGTTGACTCTATAACTGGTAGATTGCACGATGTGACTATATATGATTACTCTCGTACTACTCAGCAAAATATTATCTCAGCAGATAGTGGTCAGATTGGTTTCTCGAATGACTATTCGCACCTTATTATCAATCTATTCGCTGGAGAAATTCATCAACGTAATAATAATGACGTGAAAGATTATAAGATAATTAACTTCAAAGAATATCAGATAAAGTTAGAGGCCTCTGGTTTCGATTTCAATCGGACAGATGTGAATCTTATTTCGAAAGGTGATCGCGAGATGAGAATAAGTGATATGCAAGAAGTAGTAGATGCTAGTAAATCCGAAGCTGTATTTGCTCAGAAAGTCATAGATTCTATTTCTAATCAACATTTGGACTATGTACTCTCTGGTATAGAGTACCGCGATACTAATAAAGATACTTCGGAGAAAAAAGCGTTTGACATAGATACTAACGAGCGTAGTGTTCTGTCTAGGGTGCAGAAAAATGTTAATTTTTTATCTTCAGACCTTAAAACCCATGCATATACTATTGAGAATCGGGAAAGCAATATCAGAAAGTATGATGTAGAAATTTGGAAGAAGTATTCTATTCCTTTGGCTTGTTTTGTATTTGTTTTTGTTGGTGTACCCTTGGGAATCCGTACGAAAGGTGGAAATTTTGGAATAAGTGCAGCTATAAGCTTAGGGTTCTATATTATCTATTGGGGTTGCCTAATAGCTGGAGAGAAACTAGCTGATAAAGGTACCATATCACCGATATTAGGTATGTTCTTCGCAGATATTCTTATTTTCCTTGTTGGAGTTGTACTTATGATGAGGATTAACAATGAAATGTTTCTATTTAGAAATCTTTTTAGAAAAGAGCAATAACATAATCATGTAATTCGTTCAATTCTAGTTCACTAGATTTGATTGTCAATGTGTTATTAGAGCGAACAAAGCTAAACTCAACTATTTTGGAATCGAAGTTTTCTATTATTCTAATTGCATTAGTAGAAATAATAGGGGAGACTATAAAGCCAAAACCTGTTACTAATACAACCGGACAATCGAATAACGGTTCATTAGAAATAATTGAAACTCCGTTGCTATTTATCCCCCTATATACTATTCTAATATTCTTTTTTTCTGCCAAATCTATCATACCTGGGAAAAGCATTTTAAATCCATTGTTTGCGAGAGTACTTGCACTAGAGTAAGGTATTTTACTTACAGCTCTAGCTTTCTTATTTTGCTCCGGGTCCGAACTAAATATCTGATTAACCTTAGTTACGATTTCTATCTCACTAGAACCAAGAGCATTTGCAAAGACAGTTGCGCTTAGGTTCGAACTTTCGAAGCCCATAGTAGTAGTGTTATCAGATGAATCAGAGGCGATAAATCCTTGAGTTACTATTACATTTGACGAAAACTTTTGTTTTTGTATGTAAGCTATACTCTCATCCAACTCCAATTGCGCATTTCCATAGTTAGAATCAGTTTTTATTAGTGCTCTAGCATCAACAAATTCATTGTCGATTTGCAATGAATTTAATTGACTATGAACAAAATATGAAGAGACTAATTCACCAAAACTTAGAATTTCGTCCATTACCTTGAGAGGAAATTCGCCACTGATAGTTATACCTTTAGCTCTTTTTGTAAGAATTTCTTCCACTTTATCCAAATATGTGAAAAATTCTACACATTCTGAGTCAGTTAAAAGGGAAGAATTTTCTCTAAAAAAGCGAAAAGGAGAGCTATTTTTAGTGAAATTAGAGTCAAAATTGATGTTTTTGAGAGAAGAACTAATCTTCCCAAATGCTGAAATCACTAGCAATATAGGGAGATTGGAGGTATTTATAGTATTTGCAAAATCTATAACATTACTAAGATTAGATAAAGCAGTACCACCAATTTTAATTATTTTCATTTTATATTATTTTTATTTAAGTTGGATACTGATGCTTAATACATATCATAAAAAGATTATGTAAAAGCAATGCGTGTGTAATAATTCGTAACGAATCTAATAAAAATTTGTTACTTTGTAAGTCGCTGAATAGAAAATAATAATAATATGTTAAACTAATATTAATAGGTGGTAAAATGCGTAAAAGCTTACTACAGAAATTGACAACCGGCTTTATAGCGTTAGTACTAGTGCTAATAGCTCTGCCGTCTGGTAGTCAGGCAGTAGCCAAAAATGATAGTCAACTAACAGCTGGTGATTATTTGCAACCTAAGGCTGGTGAAGCTCTGAAAGTGTATAGACCTTATGCACCGCAAGTGAACTTCACAAACACTGGTGCAGCTGCTGCATCTAAAATTAACTTCCGTATGGTAGTTAAAAATTCTAAAGGAGTAGAAGTTTACAATGAAGTATCTACTTTAGACCTTATCGAAGGTAATACTACCAAAGTTGTTACTTTCCCTAAGCTTGTTATCACTCATTCTGGTGAATACACGACTTCTACTTGGGTAGAAACTTCTGAGTATGACAGAATGGCTAGTCAAACAGCAACTTCTACTATTGAAGTTGAAAGAGGATTAGCGGGTACTTTTCTAATTGGCTCTGCTAATGAAGAACCAGTTGGGAAAAATAATAAAACACAAATAGTTTATACAAACTTCCCGACAGTAGATTCATTGATGAATTCATTGTATAGAGAAGGTATTTCTGCTGACGTTGAGTTTAGATTCACAGATGCTGAGTATGTAATAAACGCTCCAAATCTTTCTGCACCTGCATGGGATATGTCTTCATCCATTATTGGGGTAGGTCCAACTGATGACCCTAATGATGAAGATGGTATCTACAGAATATCTATGCGTCCAGCTAACAATAGAATAGCTGTTCGTGGGGGTGTTAAATTTATTATGAATGCTGCTTCTGGTATGGGTATCAGATTTGGTCACGAATTACAACCAAATAGCCCGTATGCTGTAGTTATCAATTTCCCTGAAAGAGAGTATGCTCGTTCTGCAGGTTATATAACTTTTGACGGTGGTTCTCAAAAATGTTTTGAATTCGAATTAAACACTACTAACACTTTGTTTGGTGCTGCTGTTTATTTACAAAGAGGTTCATCTAATATAGCTATCAAAAACTGTTTGATAACAAACAACGCAACTCAAATTAAAAACAGTGTTTCTGTACCAACTGCAAAGTTTGGTGAAAATAACGGTTTCACTTATGATAGAGATATTTTCAGAAGTCAATTAGGCCAGGATATTAGTTATTCAGCTGGTATTGTTTCTAGATCTACTCTTATAGAAGCAACTGTATTTATTGGTGATTTAAGAGATACTCTTCAAAACTTTAATAATACTTTTGTGGGTAATGACATTTCTAATTTTGCTGTTGGTATTATCGACATTGGATTAGGTGTACTTAGACACGACTACAGTACAGATCCCAATATCTTGGATACATTAAAATCATTCTATAACTATGACAACGTAATCACTGATAATAGAATTTGGGGTGCTGCAAGAACTGGTATTTTCGTAGGTTATACTCAAGATAATAAAATTGAAAGAAACCTAATCTGGAATGTATCTGCTCCTGCTGGTACTATGGCTAGTGGTATAGAAGCTGGTGGGAACCTTGCTTCTAATTCAAAAGGTTATCATAACCTTAGATTAAGTATCCTGGGCAATAGAATCACTAATCTCTCTTCTAATACTAATGTAACTGGTATTAGAGTAGAGCAAGATAGAACAATATATGAAACTGGGGAAAACCCAATTAAATTCCCTCGTACAGCTGAGATGACTCGTATAGCAAATAACTTTATATGGGGACTTAATATAACAAGTGGTGATGCTTCTAGAGCTGGTATTCATTTGTTAACAGAAAGAGCAGGTAGTCCTGTAACTCCAGATGTACTATCGTATGTATCTAGATTTGATGATATCATTAACAATACTATAATGATTGGATCTACTAATTCTAATAATACTGGTATGACTGTTGGTATCGCAATCCAAAATACAAGATCTACAAACGTAGTTAATAACGCTATTTCGATTATTGACCCTTTCTTAGGTGCTGGTGCTCAAATGGCTGCAAGTTTATTAGTACAAGGTAACTTTACTGATGATCTAATAAATATCGATAGAAATGTTTATTGGACTGGTCAAGATGTTACAAATCTTGATTTCACTAATGTGGATTTACTTAGATATATAGAGCAAGATGAAGATAAAGCTATCGTGTCTATGGGGTATTATTTAGAGTATGCCAACTTGAATCAAATTCAAGCAGCTACTAACACTCAAAATAACTCATTATACGGTAACTTCCCAGATGATCATGAGTTATACCTAAGAAGTGGTATTGAGCCACAATTATATAGAATAAAATTGAGCCCTACTCCATTAAACTCAGTACTAAACAACCGTGGCCAAAATATTGATTGGTTGAAAACTGACTTTGAAGGTGATGTTCGTGGTGCTGCAGGTCAAAGATTTGATATCGGTGCTGATGAATTTATCGGTAGATTACACGTATTTGATATAGCTCCAGTTACTTTATTATCTCCTAGATCATACAGAGATATCACAACTCAATTCGCAGATGCTGAGTATATAATGACTCAAGCTCCTGTTGAAGTAAGAGCTAATGTTAGAAACAATGGTTCTATCCAACAAGCTGGTACTAGAGTATATGTAAAAATATATTTAGAAGATGCAGACGGAATGTTTTCAGGTACTCCTGTACTAGAAAAAGAAGTACTACAAACTATACCTGCTACAGATAACGTTGTCTTTGACTTCGGTCTTGCTGACGGTTTGGATGCTGACGATTGGAATCCTAGATCTTATGATGATTTAATTACAATAGATCATAACATATCTTATATTGGCAAAATACCTGCAAAATTTGCAGAAATGGCAGTCAATGTTACTCCTAGATATAGAATTGACATTCTTGTTGGCTCTGATCTTGAGAATATAAACAACAAATATTCTAAATTTGTTAGATTCTACTTGAAAAAGACAGACAAACATTTACTAGTATCTTCAGTTAACACAACAGCAGATCCATTAGCTGGTGTAGCTAGTGCTACAGCTGGTAAACTTAACTACGAAGCTATTATAAAAGGATTTGACTCAATCGAATTTAAAATTGCAACTGATTCTATAGATCAGGTTTATGATTATGATGTCTTTGATAGAGGTAGCTGGGAGCCCAGAGCTGTAAATTATAAAATGTATAATTTCTTGTTCTATTCTGATGCTTACAATTTACTTCCTACTAGATTTGAGAAATTGGATATCTATTCTTACTTAAATACTGGTACTGAAAGATTGAAAAATAACATGGTTGTTTCTACTGAAGAATGGAGCAAAATGAATACTGACGAAGATTTCCAAAACATGGTTCTAAGAGCTGATTATGTTCATAGTAATCCATTAGGAACAGGTGCTAGTTATGAAGGTAATAATATAATTGGTGATACTATAAGTAAAGAATTTATTATCCCTATTACAAGACCAACTTACCAAGACATCACTAATACAACACAGTTCTACCCTAATGATCCTAGTCCATTCCCAGCAGTAATTACACCTCGTAACTTTGGTAGTGATGCTAAGCCATTGGAAGGTCTTTCTTATAGATCTTACTTATACGACTTACCAGACCCTCTGGATAATCAAATATTTGGTAACACTACAATTACTGTTACTTATAATATTATCCACAATGGCGTTGATTGGAGACATTTCGGTGATATCGAAACTATCATCAGAGGTACTATCGATCATCTAGAAAGAAATGATGCTTCTATCGTTCCTGTTGAATTAGCAGAATTCAATGCTACACAAAATAAAAAATCTGTAGTATTAGATTGGGCAACTGCATCTGAAAACGGTACTAATAAATTTATCGTTGAAAGAGCTGATGCAACTGGTAATGTAGTAACAGGTAACTTTAATTCTACTGATATCGAAGTTGTTGCTGTAGGTAAATCTACTGAAATGAATTATTACTCTCCTGTAGTAGATAATAAAGTAGAATACGGTAAAACTTATGCATACAGACTAAGAACTATAGATTTTGACGGTTCTTCTGAAGCAATCAACCAAGTAAGAATAGTAGAGATCAAACCTGAAGGTAACTTCTACTTTGCTGGAATCACTCAGAATCCTGCTTCTACTACAACTGATTTATTATTTGATAATGGAAATAACTCTCCATTGACTTTAGAGGTTGTTGATATCAATGGTAATGTATTAATCACTGAAACTCTAAATGGCACTAAATATCCATTGAATGTTTCTAACTTAGTTTCTGGTACATATACATTAGTATTAAGAAGTGAGTCTGGTATTCAAACTAGACAACTGAGCGTAGTTAGATAATTCTAACACAACATACGAACTAAAATTCAGAACCCTGAGCCCAAAAGCTCAGGGTTTTTTTGTTTTATTTGCTAAAAATATTGTGAATATAGATTAGAGTAAATTAGAAATAGTAACACAAAGAATAAATCAATGAATACTAAATAGGTTATAGTTTGTTTATAGGCTCGCCCACGGGGTTTGCGACTTATAGACTTTGATAGTAATGGGGTTACAATGTAACTAATAAGATGTATAAATAGGATTAAGCCTTTATTGCAGCTATTGAATAATCATCTAATTACTGATATAAAAATAGATAATGTTACTAAATCAACTTTAGAACAATAGATGTGTAACTTGAAAGCCCTGCTACCAGCTACTTTACCGCTACAATGACTGTAACAAATATGCACTATAATTGTTATTGCTTATAGAATCGAAAAACTAATATTTTATAATTAATTGATAAAGGTGTTAAAATGAAAAAGCATTTTATAGATAGAATCACAACTAGCATATTAGCTATTGTATTCGTACTAATCGCTATACCAAGTGGTAAAGCAGACGCACAGTATTGTGAACTAGGTAGTCAAATGTATGGTTGGTTAGAAGTTGGTAGTATTCACAGAGTTACCATAACAGATTTGACAGAAGGTACACTAGTATATGAAAGAAAATCTGGTTGGGAACAATGGGCTACAATAGATGTTACTGGCACTTCTAGTAACCCAATTGAATTGAATATTGGTAATAATTTTGAGATATCAGTAAATTGGGGTATCTACTACCAAGGTTATTTGAGAATATATCTTGATAGAAATAGTGATGGTAGATTTGACTACGTACAAATGGGACCTGAACAAGAATTTATAGGTTGGGCATTCAAAACTGATAATATGTATTACATACCACCAATAGAATATATAGATACAAAATTCCCTTTTATAGTTAGTGATAATATTCAAGAAGGTCCATCTATGCTTAGAGTAGTTACAAACTACTATCAGCTTAATACCGATCCTTGTACTATATACTATATGCCAAACTATCTTGGTTATGGCGAAGCGGAAGATTATTCAGTAAAATTTGTTGCCGCACTTCCAGAAGTGTATCCAACAACTGATAATATACTATTCAACAAGGAGAGATATGATGGAACAACAAGAAACTACAATGGTGTACCAACTACTTTTAAATTACCAGCTGTAGAGTTCAAAGGACCTCAACCAACAGGTACTCAAATAGAGTATTGGATTACAGGTCCATTACCTTCAAGAGATGTTGTGTATAGAGCATTAGATCCTAATACAGGA